>Ga0114964_10001557_pt1 | contig 16666 bp, 13 predicted proteins | sample C_131016_MF_Meta_FD_92638 | JGI IMG/M metagenome (GOLD analysis project Ga0114964, IMG submission 92638) | Freshwater microbial communities from Lake Croche, Canada to study carbon cycling - C_131016_MF_MetaG | ecosystem: Environmental > Aquatic > Freshwater > Lake | place: Lake Croche, Canada... | reverse complement strand
GCCGAAACGCCATAGCCTTTGAAGGCTTCTTCGGAGGGGATACCGAGCCAGCGCGCCTGTGCGCCGGTGGCAATGATCAGCGCATCACAGCTATAGGTGGCCCCTGAATCGCCGGTCAGCCGGAACGGATGTTGCGAGAGGTCGGCTTCCAGAATATGGTCCGACACCATGGACGTGCCGACATGGACAGCCTGGGCGTGCATCTGTTCCATCAGCCAGGGCCCCTGGATCGGATCGGCAAAGCCGGGATAGTTTTCGACATCGGTGGTGATGGTCAGCTGTCCACCCTGCTGCATCCCCGCAATCAGCATCGGTTCCAGCATGGCACGCGCTGCATAGATCGCAGCCGTATATCCGGCAGGACCGGAGCCGAGAATGATCAATTTTGCATGGTGATGCGGATTGGACGCGGGCGAGGACATCGGTGTGGTTTCCAAATCAAGTGTCGGGGGCGGATCAGTCGGATAGTCAACAAGGCCTAACGGTGGGATATGGCGTGCCGGATGGCCTGCGCAATCACCGGAGTTGAGTCTAAAGGCTCATATGCATAGCTTTCAAGTCCGCCCTGAAACAAACGCACAGCTCCGTGGTCAATTAACCCCTGAATAAAGCGACTAATTTTACCGGCATTACCAAAACGCCGCGCCGAGGGCTCGAAAACCAGAACCGGATGGCCGGTAATGCAGGCCTCGCCGACCATGTTCACCGAATCAGCGGTGACCACAATCATGTCGGACAGGGCCAGCATGGCCAGATAGGGATTGGCGCCGGTGCCATCCCAGATATAGCCGCCCGAAGCGGCAATGACGGATTTCACGGCTTCGGCGGGGGCAGGCGGTGTCCGCCGTGACAGGGTGACAATCAGCGCCGCACCCTGCCGGCTGATGCTTTTCAGATGCCCGACAAAACGGGCAATATCGTCGGGCGTAAACTGGTGGTTGCGGCTGTCGCCTCCCACCAGAACGGCGACGCGTGGATGCGGCAGGGCCATCAGGGCGCGTGGCGGTTCGGCTCTGGCCGCCTGAATGGCCGACATTTGCAAACGGTGCGGGGAGGTCAGGGTGACCAGCACATTGGGGCCGCGCAACCTGTCATGCTCGGGCACCCAGATCAGGTCGGCGGTGTCCGCGCCGGTCCGGGGATCTTTCAGACAGACGGTAAAGGTCCTGCCTTGCGAGGCGCGCTTGATCGCCCGCAAAGCGGGAATCGCCCTGCGGCCCGAAGCCACCACCAGATCGGGAAAAGGGGCTGCGAGGATGGACCCGGGCGTATCGGGATGCTCGTTCGGATCCATCGGCCCCCACGGGGCGAACCACACCCAGGGCTTGCGCGGAGCGACCCGTTTGATTTCGGGCTTCAGATGCAGGGCGTCTGTGACACCGAGGCATTGCAACTCGTCACCGGCTTTGCCATCCGTGATAATCCAAGCGGTTTTCAGTGAGGCCACGCCTGATATCCTTATCGTTACAAAGAATGGGTCACAAAGAGGTTGTTCTTGATGCATGATCGCGTCTAAACAAGCGATGAGCACTGACAGAGGGTGAGAGTCAACCGTGTCGATCAGACTTGACGAGACAGACCGCGCGATTTTGCATGAATTGCAGAACAATGGCCGTATGACCAATGTCGAATTGGCCAAGCGGATCGGCATGTCGGCTCCCCCCTGTCTGCGGCGTGTGCGCGCTCTGGAGGAGGCGGGGGTGATCACCGGTTATCGCGCCCAGCTTGATGCCAAAAAGCTGGGCGTCGATGTGGTGTGGTTTGCCATGGTGCATCTGCAATCGCAGGCCGAGAGCGATCTGGAAGCCTTTCGCGCCCATATCCGCTCGTGGCCCGCCGTGCGCGAATGCTGGACCCTGTCGGGTGACATCGATTTTCTGCTCAAATGCGTGGCCCCCGATCTGGCCGGTTTCCAGTCACTGGTCAGCGAATTGACGGGCCTGCCCAATGTCAGGACTATCCGTTCGGCCCTGACGCTCGGGCAGGTCAAAGACGAGCCGCTGATCCCGCTGTGAGGCCCAAAAACGCACTAAGCCCGCTTGGATGCGGGCTTGGCATTCGCGTCTTTTGGCAAGCAATTGTCAGATGAACTTCACGCCGGTGATTTCATAGCTCTTGCCGCCGCCGGGTGTGTTGACCTCGACATTGTCGCCGATGGTCTTGCCGATCAGCGCGCGGGCGATGGGCGAGGAAATCGACACTCGGCCCTGTTTCACATCGGCTTCCATATCGCCGACGATTTTATAGGTGCGCGGCTCTTCGGTGTCCTCGTCGATCAGTTGCACGGTGGCCCCGAACTTGATCACGGTGCCCGACAACTTGGAGATGTCGATGATTTCGGCCCGCGACAGCTTGTCTTCCAGCTCGGCGATACGACCTTCATTGAGGGATTGCTGCTCTTTGGCGGCATGATATTCGGCATTTTCCGAAAGGTCGCCATGGGCGCGCGCTTCCGAGATCGCCTGGATGATACGCTGGCGCTCCACCTGCTGACGGTGCTTGAGTTCTTCAACCAGAGCCTTGTGGCCCTCGGCTGTCATCGGGACTTTTTCCATCGTCTTGTTTCCGTCACCCCAAAAATACAAAAACCACACCGGCCCTATGGATCAAAAGCCTTAGGACGGTTCGGTCAATATGATGATCGTGTTGGCCTTTATTCCGGTTTTTGACATGCTCTGGTGCTGAGGGAAAGCGATTTCAGCGTCAGCACCCGTTTCGTCAACCGACTTTTCGGCCATTCCAACCCGTTATTCCATCCGGACATCGGGCTTAGTGAAAGTAATCCTGTAATGCGCAGACCTCGAGATCGCCAGCCAGATAGGCCTTGATGCCTTGGGTCGCCGCCATAGACCCTGCTAAAGTGGTGTAATAGGGCACTTTATGCAAGAGGGCTGCCCGACGCAGCGAGCGTGAGTCTGATAGAGCCTGTTTGCCCTCGGTGGTATTGAACACAAGTTGGATGCCGCCGTTCTTGATGGCATCAACCACATGCGGACGGCCTTCCAGCACCTTGTTGATCTTTTCGGCCTTGACGCCATGTTCGGCCAGAAAGCGTTGGGTGCCGCTGGTGGCGACAATGGTAAAGCCCAATTCGGCCAGTATCTGGATGCTGGGCAGGATCCGTGCCTTGTCCTGCTCGCGCATCGACACGAAGACGCGTCCGGATTTGGGCACATGGGTACCCGAACCCAACTGGCTTTTGGCAAAGGCGGTGCCGAAAGAATGGTCCAATCCCATCACTTCGCCGGTCGAGCGCATTTCGGGACCAAGCAACACATCGACACCCGGGAAACGGGCGAAGGGGAACACCGCTTCTTTCACCGCGATATGCTGGAGCGTATGGGGCTTGAGGTCGAAGGAAGCGAGATCTTCGCCGGCCATGATACGGGCTGCCACTTTGGCGACCGGCATGCCGATGACTTTTGCAACAAACGGCACGGTGCGCGAGGCCCGTGGATTGACTTCCAGCACGAAGATCTGGCCGTCCTTGATGGCAAATTGCACATTCATCAAACCGCCGACTTCCAGCGCCAGCGCCATGGCCTTGGTCTGGCGCTCCAGTTCGGCAATCATCTCGGGAGCCAGCGAATGGGGCGGCAGCGAACAGGCGCTGTCGCCCGAATGGATGCCCGCTTCCTCGATATGCTCCATGATGCCGGCGATAAACACATCCTTGCCGTCGCACAGGCAATCCACATCGATTTCGGTGGCATCGGTCAGGTAGCGGTCGAACAGCAGCGGATTTTTGCCCAGTACCGTGTTGATCTGGCCGGTCTTGTCGTTGGGGTAACGGGCCTTGATCTCGTTCGGCACCAGTTCGGGCAGGGTGCCGAGCAGGTAACGGTCGAAGGTGGCTTCGTCATGGATGATTTCCATGGCGCGGCCGCCCAGCACATAGGAGGGGCGCACCACCAGCGGCAGTCCTAGTTCGGCAATCACCAGCCGGCTTTGTTCGACCGAATAGGCAATGCCGTTTTCGGGCTGGCGCAGGCCGAGCTTGTCGAGCAGGCGCTTGAAACGGTCACGGTCTTCGGCCAGATCGATCGCATCGGGCGAGGTGCCGAGGATCGGAATGCCGGCAGCTTCCAGCGCCTTGGCCAGTTTCAGCGGGGTCTGCCCGCCAAATTGCACAATGACGCCAACCAGCGTGCCGTTTTCCTGTTCCTTGGTCAGGATTTCAAGCACGTCCTCGGCCGTCAGCGGCTCGAAATAGAGCCTGTCCGATGTGTCGTAATCGGTCGAGACGGTTTCGGGGTTGCAATTGATCATGATGGTTTCGTAACCGGCTTCGGTCAGGGCGAAGCAGGCATGGCAGCAGCAATAGTCGAATTCGATCCCCTGGCCGATCCGGTTCGGACCACCACCGAGGATCACGATTTTCTTGCGGTCGGACGGATGGGCCTCGTCAGCCGGCACGCCCTGGAAGGGGGCCGCATAGGTCGAATACATATAGGCGGTGGGCGAGGCGAATTCTGCCGCGCAGGTATCAATGCGCTTGAACACGGGCCGCACATCAAGCGCGCGGCGGCGCTGGGACACGTTGGACTCGGTCAAACCGGTCAACATAGCCAGACGGGCATCGGCAAAGCCCATGCTCTTGAGCTGGCGGAAATTGGCGGCACTGGTGGGCAGACCATGGGTCCGCACCTTGGCTTCCATCTCGACAATGCCCTGCAGCTGTTCAAGGAACCACGGGTCGATCTTGCAGCTTTCGTGCACTTCCTCTATCGAGAAGCCCAGACGCAAGGCTTGAGCGACCTTGAGCAAACGGTCGGGCGTCGGGGTGCCGAGAGCGGCCTTGATGGCATTGCGGTCATCGCCGAGGCCCAGGCCCTCGATCTCGATTTCATCCAGACCCGTCAGGCCCGTTTCAAGAGAACGGAGAGCCTTTTGCAGGGATTCCTGCAAGGTCCTGCCAATCGCCATGGCTTCGCCGACCGATTTCATCGCGGTTGTCAGGGTGTTTTCTGCGCCGGGGAATTTTTCAAAGGCAAAGCGCGGGATTTTGGTGACGACATAATCGATGGTCGGCTCGAACGAGGCGGGCGTCGCCCCGCCGGTAATGTCGTTGTCGATTTCGTCCAGCGTGTAACCGACAGCCAACTTGGCCGCAACCTTGGCAATCGGAAAGCCGGTGGCCTTGGAGGCCAGAGCCGAGGAGCGCGACACGCGCGGGTTCATTTCGATGACGATCATGCGGCCGGTGGCCGGATCGACGGCAAACTGCACATTCGAGCCGCCGGTTTCCACGCCGATCTCGCGCAGCACCGCCAGCGAGGCATCGCGCATGATCTGGTATTCTTTGTCGGTCAGGGTCAAAGCGGGGGCCACCGTGATCGAATCGCCGGTATGCACGCCCATCGGGTCGATGTTTTCGATCGAGCAGACGATGATGCAGTTGTCGGCCTTGTCGCGGACAACCTCCATCTCGTATTCTTTCCAGCCCAGCACGCTTTCTTCGATCAGCACTTCGCTGGTGGGGGACGCATCAATGCCGCGTTCGACGATGTCGATGAATTCTTCCTTGTTATAGGCAATGCCGCCACCGGTGCCACCCATGGTGAACGAGGGGCGGATGATGGCGGGCAGGCCGATATCCTTGAGGGCTTCCAGCGCGCCGGCCAGTGTCTTGATGTGATGGGAGCGCGGGGTTTCCAGACCGATCTTGGTCATGGCATTGCGGAACAGTTCGCGGTCTTCGGCCTTGTCGATGGCTTCGGCTGTCGCGCCGATCATCTCGACATTGTATTGCTCCAAAACACCCATTTTCTTGAGCGACAGGGCGCAATTGAGTGCGGTTTGCCCGCCCATGGTCGGCAACAGCGCATCGGGGCGCTCTTTTTCGATGATCTTGGCGACAATTTCCGGAGTGATCGGCTCGATATAGGTTCGGTCGGCCATGTCCGGATCGGTCATGATAGTTGCGGGGTTGGAATTGACCAGAATGATCCGGTAGCCTTCCTCCTTCAGAGCCTTGACCGCCTGGGTGCCGGAATAATCGAATTCGCAGGCCTGCCCGATGACAATAGGGCCCGCACCGATGATCAGGATGGAGGAAATATCTGTCCGTTTCGGCATAGCGGCCCCTTGTCATTCATCACATCCGGCGCACGATGGCCGGTTTCAGGTGGTTTATGGCCTACACCATCGGCCTGCTTTGGCCGGCCTGTTGCGACAGGTCCGGTTGCGGCAATCGACAGGCTTGCAGACAGCACTGGCCAAAACCGGAGTTTCGGACCTGGTCCTGTCTGACAATCTGGCATAACTCATCCGGCGAGACTGTTTCGCCCGAAAGTCGTGCGCTTCTAGACGAATTTCGCATCTGTGGGAAGAGCCATGCAGTCTCATACTAGCATGTTCGCGCTTTTGCGGGGGGCAGAGCTTGTGGAAAAAGATGACTTCATCCCCATAAATCGTTATGGCTCACCTCGTCTCAACTTTGGCGCGGATCCGGCGCAAAGGTCTTTCGGAAGTGCCCTGATGTCCAGCGTTACAAAACAGTTCAGCAGCTTTGTCGTGATTGGCTTAATTGTTACTGGCGTGCATTACGGTTTGCTGATCGGGTTGGTCGAGACAGATCTGATGGACGAAGTGTCTGCCACACTCACCGGTTATCTGGTTGGCGGTGTGCTGTCGTACCGTCTGAACCGCCGCTATGCCTTCCACAGTTCGCGACCGCATGCCGAAGCGACATGGCGGTTTGCTACGGTTGCGGGCGTGGGTTTCGTTGTGACAGGTGTAACCATGCATTTTCTGCACGAGGTGCTGGGCTTCCACTATCTGCTGGTGCAGCTTGTCTGCACCACGCTTGTGATGGTGTGGAGCTTTACCGCTAACCGTCTCTGGACCTTCGGTGGTGCCGTGGATCCATAGATCCGGTTTGTCCGTTCAGGCTGCACTCTTTTGCATTTCGAAGGTCATACGCCCCTGGTCATGACCGATATTCTGGGCGGTCAGCTGCGTTTTAAGGCCCAGCCTGGCTCCCATTGTTTCCATCTCATGGGCTGAATAACAGGTCAGGCCATAGGTCGCACGGATCTTGCGGTAATCGGACAGAAATGTCCGCATCAATCCGATCATCGCCTCTGTCATGAATTGTTCCTGCCAGGCAAAATGCAGCAAGGCTCCCGCATCGGCCAGCATCGTGTGATCCGGCGGGATGATGTCGCCGATGATGATTCGGCCATTATGGGCCAGCAAAGGCGTGAGGTCTCTCAGCAGGGCTTGGGTGGCTTCGGGCGCCAGATATTGCAGGACCGAATTGATGATGATGCAATCGACGCTGCCTTCATCAAGGTCCAGCAACTCGTCGGGAGCCAGGACGGAAATATTGGTGGCGCCATGATGGAGTTCGTTCAATTTGTCGCGCACACTTGGCGCTCCATCGCTCAGGATCAGTCTGCCGCAATGGCGGGCTACCAGCTGCGCCGAGAGGGCTTCGCCGCAACCATAATCGATCACGACCCCGGTTTCGGGCAAAAGCCGTTTGACAATATCCTCTCCGATGCGCTCGTGGTGGCGCAGGCGGTGGGTTTCGCTCACATAGATGCTGTGGTTTCCGTTCCAGAAATCGAGCCAGTTCAATGCGCGTTTCTCCCCCAAGACGATACGCATTTGTTTCAAAATATTTTATTTCATTGTTATTTTATCGTTTTTATCAGTCAGTTATTTGCGGTTTATCTTTTTAAGATAGCTGATGAGATCGCCGATGTCGTCGGGTTCGAAAATGAAATGCGGCATATTGGCTTCGCCATGGCCCATGGTGATGCCCTCGCCGAGCGCTTCTTCCAGCGCTTCCAGCTGGTAGCGCTGCGACAGGGTGCGGAAGGGCGGTGATTTCGGATTGGGACTGTCGCCCTTCACCCCGATGGCATGGCAGGACGAGCAATTCTCCCTGGCCAGCATTTCACCGCGTTTGAGCGCGTCCGCTTTCGTGTCGCGTGGTGCGCTATGACCTGCCGCGGCCGAGACCAGCACCAGAGATGCGGCCAGCAGCAGTCTCGCGCCGGCCAGTCCGTAAAGCCCCTCGCGGGTGCGTGTCGTTTGCCTGTTTGCCGTCATCGACTGGTCCTTGCGTGGCCTGCGCCAAGTATGCCTGAAGTGTAGGCAAACACAGCAGGGCCCCCAAGGTCAATGCTTTCATTCAGACAGCTAACACAATGGCCGGTTTTCAGGCCGCTTTATGCGCCATTACCATGTCGAAGAACCGGTCGAACAGATAGTGGCTGTCTTGTGGACCGGGTGAGGCTTCGGGATGGTGCTGGACCGAGAAGGCCGGGCGGTCGGTCAGGGCAATGCCGCAATTGGAGCCGTCGAACAGCGAGACATGCGTCTCTTGGGCATGGGGCGGCAGGGTGTCGCGGTCCACCGCAAAGCCATGGTTCATGGAGACGATTTCCACCTTGTTGGTGGTGAAGTCCTTGACGGGATGATTGGCGCCGTGGTGGCCCTGATGCATCTTCATCGTGGTGGCACCCACAGCGAGTGCCATCATCTGGTGGCCCAGACAGATCCCGAAGGTCGGGATATGCTTGTCCAGCAGGGCTTGAATGACCGGCACGGCATAGACACCGGTGGCGGCGGGGTCGCCGGGTCCATTGGACAGGAACACGCCATCGGGCTTGAGGGCCAGAATGTCCTCTGCCGGTGTATTGGCAGGCACAACGGTCACCTTGCAGCCACGATCGGCCAGCAACCGCAGGATGTTGCGCTTGACGCCGTAGTCGATCGCCACGATGTGGCAGTTCTCGATCTCGCGCTGGCCATAGCCCTTGCCGAGGGTCCAGCTGGTTTCATCCCAGGAGAAGCGTTGCGCCGAGGTGACGAAGGGCACCAGATCAAGCCCGTCCATGCTCGGCATGTCCTTGGCCTGCTTTTTCAACCCGGACAGGTCGAACGTGCCATCGGGCTGGTGGCTGATCACGGCATTCGGCATGCCATGCTCGCGGATCAGCGCGGTCAGGGCACGGGTGTCGATGCCTGCAAGGCCGACAATGCCGCGGGCTTTCAGCCAGGCATCGAGATGTCTGGCGGCACGCCAGTTGGAGGGGGTGGTGACATCGGCATGCACAATGACGCCGCGGACGCCGGAGGCCGAGGCCATATTGACGGTCTCGATATCCTCGTCATTGGTGCCGACATTGCCGATATGCGGGAAGGTGAAGGTGATGATTTGTCCGGCATAAGACGGGTCGGTCAGAATTTCCTGATAGCCGGTCATTGCGGTGTTGAAGCAGACCTCGCCGGTGGCATCGCCGGTCGCGCCGATGCCGATGCCCTCGAACACCATGCCATTGGCCAGTACCAACAAGGCTGTCGCGCGTGGTTCTTCCCAACCCGACAAGATGGCTTGATTTCTGGAGGCTTGATCTTTGGAAGCTTGATCTTGAAGCGGAGCCATTTTCGTCCTAAATCTGCCAGCACAGCCCGCTTGCGAAGTGGTTAGCACATCGCGAAGGGTGGCGTGTCACTCTGAATCTGTTGATATCGCCGGAAATTAGGCGCAGACCACGCCAAGGTCAATCACTGTTGTGAACAACCGGCGACGGATTGGACCTGTAATAACATTTATTTTCCACTCCATCCTGATCGGGTGCCGGGCGGGAGCAAACAGGAAGGCATGAAACAATGGCGCTGCGTGATGAATTTTCCTCGTCCCTCAAGGACGCCATGCGGGCAGGCGACAAGATGCGGCTGTCGACCATCCGTCTGATCACCTCATCCCTGAAAGACCGCGAAATCGAAGCCCGCGGCACCGGCAAGGAGATCGGAGAGGACGATATTCTGGCTTTGCTGCAGAAAATGGTCAAACAGCGCCAGGAATCGCTGAAAATTTACGAAGATGCCGGCCGCATGGATCTGGCCGAGCAGGAACGCGGTGAAATTGCCGTAATCACCGGCTTTTTGCCCCAGCAGATGGATGAGGCCGCCGTGGCTGCCGCCATCGACGCTGCTATTGCCTCGACCGGCGCGGCGGGCATCAAGGATATGGGCAAGGTTGTCGCGGCCCTGAAGCAAGCCCATGCCGGTCAGATGGATTTCGGCAAGGCCAGCGCCATTGTCAAGACCAAGCTGTCCGCCTGACGCAGGAAGGTCTGAACAGCGGTTTTGGAAGGCCGATGCCGAGTGCTTGTGCTTTTTAATGGTGCTTGTGCCTTTTATCGGTCTTTCCACAGCCATTCACAGCTTGTCCACAGGGATAAGCTGGCAAGATGGGGATAAGCGCGGTTCCGGCAGGCCGTCCAAGGGGAGGGCAAGGTCCGATCCGCGCCGAATGTGCGATCCGGGACCTCTGCTGTGACAGAAACGGTCATGGTCGGGGGGCATCCGAGTTGTTTTGTTGCTAAAACCCTACCGAAAAGCGTGACAGAATGGTATAATGGCATATGCGTTACCCACCCTCCATTCTTGATGATATCCGTGCCCGCCTGCCAGTGTCGGCGGTGGTCGGGCGTCGGGTCAAGCTGGTCAAGGCGGGGCGCGAATGGAAGGGGCTGTCCCCCTTCAATGCCGAAAAGTCCCCGTCTTTCTTTGTGAATGACCAAAAAGGGTTCTTTCACGATTTTTCCTCGGGCAAAAACGGCGATATTTTCAAGTTTCTGATGGAAACCGAAGGCCTCAGCTTTCCCGAGGCCGTCGAGCGGCTGGCGGCCGATGCGGGTGTGATCCTGCCCAAGATGAGCGTCGAGGCTGAGGAGCAGGAGGTCAAGCGCACCGGCCTGCACCAGGTGATGGCCCTCGCGCAGGAGTTCTTCCAGGCCCAGCTGATGGCCCCTGCCGGTGCGCAGGCGCGCGCCTATCTTGACGGTCGCGGCATGGGCCGGTCGGTATGGGCCGGTTTCAACATCGGTTTTGCCCCCAACGACCGCCATGCCTTGCAGCATTTCCTGACCGGAAAAGGCTTGCTCGTGCCCGATATGATCGAGGTAGGCTTGCTGATTGCGGGCGAGGATATTCCGGTGCCTTATGACCGCTTCCGCAATCGCGTGATGTTTCCGATCTGCGACAGCAGGGGGCGGCCGATTGCCTTTGGCGGTCGCGCTCTGGACAAGGATGCGCCGGCCAAATATCTCAATTCGCCCGATACGCCGTTGTTCCACAAGGGCGATGTGCTGTTCAACCATCACAATGCCCGCAAGGCGGCCCATGATACGGGGCGGGTGATTGCTGTGGAAGGCTATGTCGATGTGATCGCCATGAGCGTGACCGGCTTTCCCGAAACGGTTGCCCCGCTTGGCACGGCGCTGACCGAGAACCAGCTGGCCCTGTTGTGGCGCATGTGCGATGAGCCGATCCTGTGCTTTGACGGTGACAAGGCGGGCCGGCGCGCCGCCTGGCGGGCGATCGACACGGCTTTGCCGCATCTCAAGCCCGGCAAATCCCTGCGCTTCGCGCTGCTGCCCGATGGACAGGATCCCGATGATCTGGCCCGTTCCGGTGGCAAGAAGGCCATTGATGATGTGCTGGACCGCGCCACCTCGCTGGTCGATCTGTTGTGGGCGCGCGAGCTGGAAAAGCACACGCTGGATACGCCGGAGCGCCGCGCCGCTTTCGAGCGCGATGTGCGGATCATCGTATCGAGCCTCAAGGACGAGGATTTGCGCCGCCATTACAAGGCCGAGATCGACCAGCGGATGGCCGAGCTGATGCCCTCGGGAGCGCGGCGATCAGCCAATCAGGGCCAGCGCACCGACTGGAACCGTGATCCGCGGGCGCAAAAATCCGCTCTCTTCGGCGGGCGCGGGACGGGACGGGCCGGCGGCAATCAGCGCGCCACGCCGTTTCACCTGCGCGAACCCGCCCGTGCCAGCCAGAGCCTGACCAGTAGCCCGCTGTTTTCGACCCATCGCAGCATTTCGCCGCGTGAGGCCTTTATTCTGGCAGTGCTGGCGTCTCGTCCCGATTTGCTGGGCCGTTATGCCGATGAATTGGCCAATATGGACTTTGCCTCCCCCGATTCCACCGATCTGGGGCGTGCTTTGGCCGATCTGGCGGCTCTGGAGGATCTGGATACAGCCGAGCAGCTGCGCCAGCATCTCCAGCGTTCGGGCCTCGAACAGGCCCTGATGCGGATCGAATTGGCGGTGCGGCCGGGCGACAGACGCTGTCTGGCCCATGATTGCCCATCAATTGACATTGATAGTGCATTAAAACAGGCGATGATCTTGCATCGCCGCGCAATCACACTACATAAAGAAATGATGGATGCCGAACGTGCACTGGCGGAAAATGACAGCGAATCAAATCTGGCTGTCATTCGCGATCTCCAGTTGCAATTGTCCGCATTGGACGGCATGGAAGCCGACCGTGACCGGTTGAATACGGGTACGGGTGCAGGCTCCGATCAGGGTTTGGCGACGGCCTGAACCTGATTTGTCATGATTTTGTCATTGGGGCCGGTGGTCTTAGTGATGAATTAAGTGTTATATGGCAGAATAAGGCGATGAAGAGTCTTGTTCTGCAACAATGAAGGGAAGTGGTCGTAGCGGCTTTCGTTGCGGCCTGTTTTTTCGTTGATACGGAATAATTCGTTTGAAGTACGCGGATGGAGCTGTCCAGAGCAATGGCGACAAAGACGATAGAGAAGCCCCAAGGCGAAGCCACGGAAGCCCCAACGCCTGACAGCCCCTTGTTGGACCTTTCGGATGCTGCCGTAAAGCGGATGATCAAGCTCGCCAAAAAGCGCGGCTACGTCACCCATGAGCAGCTCAACGAGGTCTTGCCCTCCGAAGAGGTCACCTCCGACCAGATCGAAGATATTTACGCGATGCTCAACGAAATGGGCATCAATGTGGTGGAACAGGAAGAAACCGACGCCGACTCGCCCGAGGAAGGCGCCGAGGAAGAGGCCGAGGAAGAAGGCGGCGACCTGGTCGAGGCGACCAGCTCTGTTCCGGCGAAAGCCACGAAATCCGAGCCATCCGACCGGACAGACGATCCCGTGCGGATGTATCTGCGCGAAATGGGCTCGGTCGAATTGCTGTCGCGCGAGGGCGAAATAGCCATTGCCAAGCGCATCGAGGCTGGCCGCGAGGCAATGATTGCCGGTCTGTGCGAAAGCCCGTTGACGTTCCAGGCCATCATCATCTGGCGTGACGAACTGGTCGAAGGCAAAGTCTTGCTGCGCGACATCATCGATCTGGAAGCCACCTATGCCGGTCCGGACGGCAAAGGCGCGCCCAAGGTCGAGGGCGTCGAGGGCGAACCCGAGGCCGAGGCGGCTGGTGAGGATGGCGAGCCGCCGATCCCCGAAGGCGATCTCGATGACGATGATCTCGAAAACAACGTGTCCCTGTCGGCGATGGAAGCCGAGCTGAAGCCGAAGGTGCTGGAAACCTTCGACCGTATTGCCGATGCCTACAAGAAATTGCGGCGTTTGCAGGACCAGAATGTCGAATCCAAGCTGGCCAACACCACGCTGACGCCTGCCCAGGAGCGCAAATACAAGAAGCTCAAGGAAGAAATCGTCGTCGATGTGAAGTCGCTGTCGCTCAACCAGAACCGCATCGATGCGCTGGTCGAGCAGCTTTACGACATCAACAAGCGGCTGATCGGCCTTGAAGGCCGCCTGATGCGGTTGGCGGAGGCCAGCGGCGTGGTACGCGATGACTTCCTGCGCAACTATCAGGGCTCGGAACTGGATCCGAAGTGGCTGTTGCGGGTGTCCAAACTCGGCACGCGCGGCTGGAAGGATTTTGTCGCTTCCGAAAAAGACATGATCCGCGACATCCGTCAGGAAATCCATTCACTGGCGGCTGAAACCGGTCTGGAAATCCTCGAATTCCGCAAAATCGTGCATCTGGTGCAAAAAGGCGAGCGCGAAGCCCGTCAGGCCAAAAAAGAGATGGTCGAGGCCAATCTGCGTCTCGTGATCTCGATTGCCAAAAAATACACCAATCGCGGCTTGCAATTCCTCGATCTGATCCAGGAAGGCAATATCGGCCTGATGAAGGCGGTCGACAAATTCGAATATCGTCGGGGCTACAAGTTCTCGACCTATGCGACATGGTGGATCCGGCAGGCGATTACCCGTTCGATCGCCGATCAGGCCCGCACCATTCGTATTCCGGTGCATATGATCGAGACGATCAACAAGATCGTGCGCACCTCGCGCCAGATGCTGCATGAAATCGGCCGCGAGCCGACCCCCGAGGAATTGGCCGAAAAGCTGGCCATGCCTTTGGAAAAGGTCCGCAAGGTGCTGAAAATCGCCAAAGAGCCGATCTCGCTCGAAACGCCGATCGGCGACGAGGAAGATTCGCATCTGGGCGATTTCATCGAGGACAAGAACGCGATCCTGCCGATCGATGCCGCCATCCAGTCGAACCTGCGTGAAACCACCACCCGCGTGCTGGCCTCGCTGACCCCGCGTGAGGAACGCGTGCTGCGCATGCGCTTCGGCATCGGCATGAACACCGATCACACGCTGGAAGAAGTCGGCCAGCAATTCTCGGTGACACGCGAGCGTATCCGCCAGATCGAGGCCAAGGCCCTGCGCAAGCTCAAGCATCCGTCGCGCTCGCGCAAATTGCGGAGCTTCCTGGATAATTGATCCTTGGTGGTGGATCGCAGTTCACATATGAAATTTTGGCAGGGAGAACCCCTGCCATTTTTCCTTGTGGTGTTTGATGTGGTCGTTTGATGCCTTGGAGTGTTTCTCGTGGCCCGTATTCCTTACGCCGATAGCAATAATCCCGATCGTCAGGCCCTGGTCGAGCGCATCACCCGCGAGCGCGGTGGCGTGTTGCATCTTTATGCCATGCTGCTCCATTCCGCTCCTATCGGCGAAGGCTGGCTGAACTATCTGACAGCGATCCGGCAAAAAGCCGCTCTGGCTGGCGATATCCGCGAAATGGTGATCATGCGCATCGCCCATCTCAACGGCGCGCCCTATGAGGCCCAGCAGCATGCGCCGATTGCCCTCAAAGAGGGGATGACACAGGGGCAGCTGGATGCGCTGGAGGATTGGGTGCCGTCGCCGCTGTTCTCGCCGCTGCAACGCGCCGTGCTGGCCTATACCGATGCGATGACCAAAGATATCCATGTGTCAGATGCAGTCTTCGATGCCATGCGGGTGCATTTCGATGAAACAGGCATCGTCGAACTGACCGCCACCATCGCCGCCTACAATATGGTGTCGCGTTTTCTCGAAGCCTTGCGGATCCATTCCACAGACCCGCTCTGAACCCTCTTCGGACTGTCGCAGCATCCGTCCCATGATATCGGACATTGATGTCCGGTTTCTCGGGACACAGCAAGCATTTGGTAAGAGTCGCTGACATAGAAGTGGTTCTGACGATTATCTGACAGGAGAGCCCCCTATGGCGAATGCGTGCAGTGAAGGCATCGATGTCGGCTTTGCCACGCTTGGCTATACCGAAGCGGCTGTGCTGGGAGTGGTGCAAGGCATTACCGAATTGCTGCCGATTTCCTCCACCGCCCATATGCGGATCGTCCCGCATTTTTTCGGCTGGCAGGATCCCGGCTCGGCTTTTTCTGCGGCCATGCAGCTGGCTGCCCTTGGTGCGGTCATCACCTATTTCTGGCGTGATATTGCCAGCCTGACCACCTCGTCGGTGCGCGCCTTGGTGCATCGGCAGTTTGACCATCCCTCGTTCCGCTTCGTGTTCGGTATCGGTCTGGCCACGCTGCCGATCGGTGTGGTGGGTCTGGCCATGTCGAAACTGCTCAATACCTGCGATACCCCGCTCAGAACCCTGCCGGTGATCGGGGCGTCTTGCCTGCTGATGGCGGCCTTGATGGCGCTGGCGGAATGGCGCGGCTCGCGCAAGCGCGATCTGGCTGGCTTTAGCATGCTTGATCTGATGCTGGTGGGGATTGCGCAGGTGGGGGCCCTGATCCCCGGCGTATCGCGCTCGGGCTCGACGCTGACAGCGGGCTTGCTGTTGGGGTTCAACCGCGAGGATGCGGCGCGTCTGTCGTTTTTGCTGGGCCTGCCTGCCATTACTCTGGCGGGGCTCAAGGAAATCTGGGTGCTGAGCCATGCGGGGCTGGATGCCCATGCCTGGTCGGTACTGGCGGTGGGCCTGCTCTGCGGTACGATTTCGGCCTTTGCGGCGGTGTGGGGCCTGCTGCGCTTTTTCGAGCGGATGTCGACATGGCCATTCGTGATCTATCGCGCGGCGATGGGTGTGCTGTTGCTGGCAATTTCACTCTGATCGGACGCGCAAAAGGGATTGAAGCGCGCCCCAAGACGTGATCGACTGCGATGCTCCCGAAACGGGAGTGGGTTAAGTCGTTGATCACCGGGGCCGCCTCATGTCGTCTTCTGCCGCTTTGCGGATTCTGCCCTGTGGCGATGCCGCTCTGACCGTCGAATTCGGAGAGACGGTCGACCCCTTTCTCAATGCGCTGGTGCTGGGCCTTGACGATGCGCTCAAAGCCCATCACGTGCCGGGCTTGCAGGAGACCATCCCGACCTATCGCTCGCTGTTTGTGACCTATGATCCGGTCGTAACCGATTTTGCCTCGATCTCGGGTCTGCTGCGCGAATTGGCGCAACAGGCCGGGCCCAAACCGCAATCGCCGCGCCGCTGGCGGGTGCCGGTGGTCTATGGCGAAGATTTCGGGATCGATCTCGAGGATGTCGCCAAAGGCAAGGGGTTGACGCCCGATGAAGTGGTGCGCCGCCACAGCGGCAGCAATT
>Ga0114964_10001556_pt1 | contig 16666 bp, 12 predicted proteins | sample C_131016_MF_Meta_FD_92638 | JGI IMG/M metagenome (GOLD analysis project Ga0114964, IMG submission 92638) | Freshwater microbial communities from Lake Croche, Canada to study carbon cycling - C_131016_MF_MetaG | ecosystem: Environmental > Aquatic > Freshwater > Lake | place: Lake Croche, Canada... | reverse complement strand
ACCGGTAACCACTTCTCTTGGATAGCGAAGATGTCCGGGCCGGTTGGCTCGATGTTCTGCTTGTCGTTCATTTCCATGCCTCTAAAGGTTATTGAACCTCTAGGCTACCAAAGACCCTAAGGCAAATAAGAGAGCCCTAGCCTTTAGCTTTGTTTCAGCTAATTCATCTGTTGCAATGCTATCTATGGTTATTCCCCCACCAATACCGATCGTTGCCAGACCTTTCTCAAAAACAATAGTTCTAATAGTCATAGCCAGATCTGCAGAACCATTGAAAGAAACAAACCCAAAACAACCGCTGTAAATACCTCTAGGGCCATCTTCTAGCCCTTGAAGTAATTCCATAGCTCTAAGCTTTGGAGCTCCGGTCATAGATCCAGCAGGAAAACATGCAGCAACAGCATCAAAGACACCAAGACCTGGCTTGAGTATTGCTGAGACAGTACTAACCAACTGGTGAACAGTTGCATAGCTCTCAACATCAAATAATCTAGAGACAACAACATCCGAAGGTTCCGAGACTTTCCCAAGATCATTTCTCATCAAATCAACAATCATCAGATTCTCAGCACGTTCTTTTTCATTGCTGACTAGCTCAAGAGCTAACGCCTTATCAGACGCCTCATCTTTGCCTCTAGGTCTGGTTCCTTTAATAGGTTTAGTTGAAACAACATCACCACTAATTCTTAGGAACTGCTCAGGCGATGAAGAAACAAGCGAAACAGAACCAAGTCTCAAATAGGAACTGTAAGGAGCAGGATTACTCTTTCTTAGTTTCAAAAACACAGCAAAGGGATCACTTGAAGTATCAACAGTTAGCTGGTTAGTCAAACACAACTGATAAACATCACCTTTAGCGATGTGTTCCTTACACTTTTCAATCAAAGCCAAATACTCTTCATCGCCATGCCTTAGAGATACAGCACCACTTTCACCATCAGGATGAGCCATTAGATAGTTAGCCAGTTCCCCACCAATTAGAGCAAGCCGAAGTAACGCTGCCTGCTCCCAATGTTGAAACTCTTCTTCAGTTTCAAAGAACCCTAAGAAGTAAAGAGCTCTACCCTTGTGATCTAGAACTAAAGCTCTATCTACGGGTAAGAAGAACTGCTCACCCTCATAACTGATAGCCCCAACTACTCCTGGTCTGAAATCAAAAGGGAGATCAGCATCTTTAATGCCATTCAAAGAATCTAAATATGATTTAGCTGCTTCTGCCCCTAAAACACCACTAGCCCCACCGATAACACTGAAAGGGTTATCCGCATTGTGTTCACGATCTAAAAAGAAAGAGTAAGAGTCGTTTTTATGCAGGGTAATGAAGGCATCAACCATGTTGACTCGACTCGGTAGCCTCGAGCTAAATAAACGCATGCATCCCTGCTCTAAATTAGATTTACTACCTCTAGATTAGAGCCATAGAGATAAAGGACTAAACCGATGACCAGCTACCTATACAAGGATGGTGTTTTCGTTGAAACCAACGAAAACTTACCCATCTTGGTAGCTGACTCTCTGCTGGTATCTGAAGGTAAGGTCAGATCCTTAGATAGACACATAATCAGGTTCATCAAACAAACCAGTCTCAAGGCACCTGATTTACTCCCCCAGTTACCTGAGTTCCTCTTCAAGTTCTTAGAACTAGTTCCAAGAACCGGTAACCAGTTCCCAAGACTTGAGATCCAAACAGACCTATCCCTAAAGGTTCAGATAAGACCAGCACCTGAGATCACTCAAACAGTAACTCTCTGGACCTACCCAGAACCAGATCCAAGAGCAGACCTAACCGTCAAAGGACCTGAACTTGAACTTGGTGCCCAGATGAGACAAGCGGCTCAACAACAAGGAGCAGATGAAGCCATTCTTCTCAATCAAGAAGGCTTCATCTCTGAAGGATCCCTTAGTTCACTGGTCTGGTGGGAAGAAGACACCTTGGTGGCCCCAGGTAATGAAATACCTTGGCTTGAATCCATCACAAGAACAGATGTCTTTGAAATAGCCGAGCAGCTTGGCATCAAAACCCAGTTCGCTAACCGGACACCTGAAGATCTCACCAATAGAGAGGTATGGTTACTCTCCTCACTTCAGGGAATCAGGACTGTGACCAACTGGGTTGGCCTCTCAGACCAGTTCAAACCAGGTGAACACAAAGAGCTCTTTGATAAAGAACTAGAGAAGTTAGTATCGCCACTACCTTAAACTAAGTATGTGAGCGAATTCATTGACTGGCTAAACACAGCTGTCCATACCTTTGACCCATTTTTGCGTGATGTCATTGCCGGCTTTGCAATTCTCTTAGAGACCAGCGTCTTTGTTGGACTTATCATTCCAGGCGACACAATCGTTCTTGCCGCTGGAACCATGGTCAGAGACTGGTTTGATTTCTCAGGTTTGTTTATCGCAGTAATGCTTGGCTCTTTTGCTGGTGAATCTCTTGGTTTTTACATTGGAAGAATATTTGGTCCAAGAATCAGATCAAGCAAGCTTGGCCTTCGTATTCCTGAAAAGGTTTGGCACAGAGCAGACACCTTCGTTGAATCCCGCGGTGGCATTGCGATTGCTATGAGCAGATTCTTACCAGTACTGCACTCTGTTGTTCCACTAACAGCAGGTATGACCAAGATGAAATACAAGACTTTCATTGCTTGGACTGCTGGTGCTTGTGCTGTTTGGACAAGCATGTATCTAGGTATTGGTTGGTTTGCTCATGGAGCAACAGATGCCCTCAAGCAATTCAAGTTCGGTGGAGCCATCTTTGCTGGAATCATCGTTGTATTCCTAATAATCGTGACTCTTGCTAAAAAGAGATTAGAGAAATCAGCAACAGCAATGATCGAAGAATCAGAAGAAGCTAAAGCTAGAGCTAAGAAGCTTCGCGAAGCTGAAATGAAGCGACCTAACGCTTAATGTGTGGCAGAACAGTAGTTGCCAGATCTGTTGGTGAACTAGCAACTCTCTTTGACATTGATGATGTAATCGGTGAACAACCAGTCATTACTTATAACAACCCACCATCACTGCCAGCTTCAATCATTGTTGACCGAGTTCTCAAAGAGAACGAGGGCGAACATGCTGGAGAACTTAGAAGACAACTGCATTCAGCAAGATGGGGTCTAATTCCTAGAAACTCGCAGGGGCCAGCAAACACTCCCCTGCACAACAATGCTCGTATTGAAACTGTTCTTCAGAAACCAACCTTTAGAAACGCAGTATTAAGACAGCACTGCGTAATGCCAGTCTCCGGTTACTACGAATGGCAAATAAAAGAAGACGGTTCTAAACAACCGTTCTATATCAACGCAGGTGACCAGGGCATGCTTGCTCTCGCTGGAATCTACGACTGGTGGTTAGACCCTTCAAAGACACCTGATGATCCAACTAGATGGCTTCTATCTTTTGCAATCCTCACCAAAGATGCAGCAGAGCCTCTAGCTCCAATCCATGAGAGAAACCCAATCCTGCTCTCCTCTTCATCAATGGCTGAATGGTTAGACCCAGACAACCTAGAAGACCCAGAGAACACCACCCAGGCTCTACTAAACGAACTAGCCGAAGAATCAGATCAGGTTGCAGCAGAGGTAGAGTTCTGGCCGGTTGGGGTTGAGGTCGGGAATGTTAGGAATAACTTGGAATTACTTCTTGTTCCTAAACTGGAACTAGACTGATTTTCGACCGAAACACTGGTTAAGAGGATCTAGAAAAAGGGTTAGCCATGCAAGTCGATGAATCAACACTGAGAAGCATCCTCGAAGGTTCAAAACAATATGTAATACCTCTTTATCAGCGCCCATATGCCTGGCGAAAAGATAATTGGCAGAAGATTTGGGAAGACATCACTGAACTACTTATCTCCAGACGCAATAATCCAAGCGAATCTCATTTCACTGGAACCTTGGTGTTGGACACAGGTAATGTAACCCCTGAGATGACTCAGTTTCTTGTTGTTGATGGTCAGCAGCGACTCACAACCCTAAGTGTTTTGTTAGCTGCAATAAGCAATTTTTACGAAAACAATGCTGACGAACAGTCAGCTAAAAGGATTCGAGAACAGGTGCTGATTAACACCTTCGCCCAGGAAAACAACAGATATCGTCTTAGACCGGCAAACTTTGACGAGATTACTTACAGGTCAGCAGTGAACGGGGACCTGATACACACACCAAATTCAAAAATTGACGATGCTTATCTCTACTTTTACAAGAAACTTCAACACCTTGGAAAAGAACAGATCTCTATGCAAGAGTTGGAATCTACTGTTCTTGTCGGACTCAAATTTGTAACCATCACTACAAAATCTGAGGACAATGTCTACAGGATTTTTGAGTCCATAAACAACACTGGCATCGATCTAACGCAGGCTGACCTCATTCGTAACCTTGTGTTTATGAGGCTGGGAAGCCAAAGCGAGCATCTTTACTCTAAATACTGGCTGCCCCTTCAAGACAATTTGGAATCTAAGAATTTAGAAACTGTCTTCTGGATTGAATCGCTTTGGAGAAACCCAGAAGTAAGACTTCAAGACACATACACTTTTCAAAAAACTTTGATTGCTGGCCTCACCGAGGATGAGCTTTCGAAGTATCTCGAGAATGTCAAAGTGATTGGTGATTCGCTGAAGGAACTTATTCATGAGGAAAGTCGGTCCAAATCGGCTTTTTCCGCAACTCTAGACACTTTGAAACGCCTCGACATTCCAGGTGCCCAAGTTCTGATAGTTCGAATCCTCTATCTGCACAAAATTCAGGTTATTGACACAAAAGAAGCACAAAGAGCTCTTGACATAGTTATGGGCTACCTGATTCGTAGAGCAATTGCTGCTGTTCCGGTGAATACTATTGGAGGCATCTCCAATGCTGCGGCATTCAATCTAGGCGAAAATGCAGCATCTGCTCTCCATGAGTACCTTTCCTCAGGTAAGAAGAAATACATCACTGACGAAGAGATTTCGCGAGTTTTCTTAGAAGAGCCTGTCTATAAGCGAAGAAAAATGAGACTAATCCTCGAACTTATCCTGCGGTCTCAACAAAATGCAGAAGAAGTCAACTGGGAGCCGATGACCATTGAACACGTGCTTCCACAAAATCCTTCAGAGGACGGCTGGGATGAATTCAAAGAGCACTGTGCGGATGAAGATCCTGAGTTTGCTTTCGAATCTCTTGTTGACACAATAGGTAACCTCACACTTACGGTTTACAACTCCACTTTGAGTAACTCCACCTTCAAGGTCAAGCGAAGCAGCTGGCTCAGTGCCACAGGAGTAACGTCATCACAACTAATCTCCAAAAACAACAATTGGGGCCCCTCTGAAATAAGAGAGCGGTCGCGATTGCTAGCTGATTATTCAATTAAACTCTGGCCTGGTCCTGACGAATCCCTACTGGAGAAAGAGCCAAAAGCTATCGGAGAACGAATCGACGAAATCGTGCGTTCTATCCCAGCAGGTAATTGGACATCATACGGTGACATCGCGGAAGTGGTTGGGACAGCTAGCATGGTCGTGGGAAATAGGGTTGCAAACTCTTCAACCGAAGGAGCTTGGAGAGTTCTAAGATCAAGCGGAAAAGTTTCACGGCACTTTAGCTGGAATGATTCGTCTCCACATAAGGATTTGAGCCCAGTGGAAGTTCTGCAGGATGAAGGTTTGGTGTTTACCAAAGAGGGGTTAGCATCCCCTGATTTCCGTTTAGACGCTGACGCGTTGAGAGACAGGATTGGCGAGGATATCTAACCTCAATAGCCACATTGGAGAAACTAGAGACCGAAGAACCTATCGAAGTACTCTTGTAACTTTGCCAATACACTTGCCTTTTGCTGTCCATGCTCATTCTCAGGCGTAAACATGTTCTTAGGTGGCAACATGTTAGTCAGAGCAGGACCGACTAGCTGAAGCTCTCCATCACTAAAGGCCTGCGCCACGTACTTCTGTGCAGCAATAGGATCAAGGTTCTCGGTCTCAATAATGGACGCCAGTTCGCTCTGACGTTCCTGCTCAATGTAAAGCTTCCAGCTCTTGTCGATATCTGAGTGATTGTCGATGGTAGACAAGAAGCGCTCAATGAGGTCCTTCTTGCTTCTAAGTGAGTAGCTGGAAAGGACAGCACGATCAATCTTTGACTTGATTTCTTTATTTGCATTACCGGTTGACGCTTGAAGCTCTTTTACCAACATGAGAATGTAATCAACATTGATCTCAACTTGCTTTACAAGTTCAATCTCAAAAGTGATGTCACCGATTATTGACTCTTTATCAGCATCTCTCTTAGCTTTTTCGATGTTGTAAATCTCGATGTAGGTTGATTGGAAGTCTTGGAAAGCACCCTGAGAAAGCCCTTCATTACCCTCAAAATCATCAAATGACTGAAGTATGTTCTTGAGCCTAAGGATCTTGTTGTAGATATTTACAAACGCCTTTTGAGCTTCTTCTCCTTCTGGCATCTGCCCCTGAGTGAACTGGGTCAAAAGTTCATTGACAGCATCCGAATACTCGGAGTAATACTCTGCGTAAGGACGAAGCAAGACAATTCCACCTGCTTCTTTATTCCCAAACAAAGAAATAGATTCCTGTGTTGCTTTTTCCAAGTCTCTAAAACAAACAATGTTGCCGTATGTCTTGACAGAGTTCAGGATTCGGTTTGTTCTGGAGAAAGCTTGAAGCAATCCATGTTGGTGGAGATTCTTATCAACCCAAAGTGTATTTAGGGTGGTTGAATCAAAGCCAGTTAGGAACATGTTGACGACAATAACCAGGTCGATGTCTCGTTCTTTTAGCTTCCTTGCCAACTGTTGATAATAACCCTGGAAGTTGTCTGTACTGGTATCCCAATTCGACTTATAGATCTTGTTGTAGTCGCTGATAGCCATGTCGAGGAATTCCCTTGAAGATGCATCCAAGTGATCTGTCTCAAATTCTTCCTCAGCAAGGATTCCGTCAACCTGTTCCTCATTAGGAGCAAAGCTGTAAATGATCCCGACCTTGAGTTTTTGATCCTCTGAAAGGCCTTCTTGTGCTTTCTTGAATGCTAGGTAGTAACGCTTCGCAGCTTCAATCGAAGCGGTCGCAAATAGAGAATTGAAGCCAGACACTCTACGGTCCTTGAGGTTATATGACTCGTTACGTCTGGTCTTTTGGTTGAAATGCTCTAGAACATAATCAACAATCTTCTGGATACGCTCAGGAGCAAGAAGTGCCTTTTCAGTGTCAATTGCACTAACTTGCTTATCTTTGACAGTCTCAGGCAGTTGGAATGTATTCACATAGTCAACCCTGAAAGGAAGTACGTTCTTGTCTCGAATCGCATCAACGATTGTGTAAGTGTGCAACTTTTCGCCAAAAGCCTGTTCCGTAGTCCTCATTTGAGGATTGCCACTCATTGAGGAGTTCACAGCAAAGATCGGTGTCCCGGTGAAACCAAAGAGGTTGTAGTTTGAGAAAGCTTTTCGAATAGAAGCATTCATGTCACCAAATTGGGATCTGTGACACTCGTCGAATATCAAAAGCACACGTTTCTTAGTAATCTCGTGCTTTTCATTTTTGGCAATAAAGATCGAAAGCTTCTGAATCGTGGTGATTATGATCCGCGAAGTGTTGTCTTCTAACTGCTTCTTCAAGACTGCAGTGCTGGTGTTGGAATTTGCTGAATCCTTCTGAAAACGCTCGTATTCCTTCATCGTCTGATAGTCAAGGTCTTTTCGATCAACTACAAAGAGCACCTTCTCTACCTCAGGCAATTGGCTTGCCAGTTGTGCTGTCTTGAAGCTAGTAAGAGTTTTTCCAGAGCCGGTAGTGTGCCAGACGTAGCCACCAGCTTTTTCAGTTCCCAAGAACTTAGGGTTGTTGTCGCTAACGACGATTCGTTGAAGTATTCGCTCAGTAGCGACAATCTGGTAAGGACGCATGACCAAGAGGGTTTCATCTGAAGTAAAGACGCAGTACTTAGTCAAGATGTTTAGCAGAGTGTGTTTAGCGAAGAAAGTCTTACCAAATGCCATTAGGTCATAGATTGGTTGATTCTTTGCATCCGCCCACCAACTTGTGAACTCATAAGTATTCGATGTCTTTTTCTTAGATCCACCAGGAACGAGCTCGTCTAGATGCTGCTTGCGGACAGTGTTGCTGTAGTACTTGGTGAAAGTTCCATTACTAATGACAAATAGCTGCACGTAAAGAAAGAGACCTGAGCCAGCCCAGAAACTGTCCCGTTGATAACGATTGATCTGGTTAAAGGCTTCTCGAATGTCTACGCCTCTGCGCTTTAGCTCAACATGAACTAAAGGCAGCCCGTTAACAAGGATTGTCACGTCGTACCGGTTGTCATACTTACCTGAAACCTCGTACTGATTCATGACCTGAAGCTTGTTGTTATGAATGTTTTGCTTATCAATAAGGTAGATGTTCTTAGATTCACCGTTGTCCCGCTTAAGAACCTGAACATGATCCTCTTGAATGCGCTTGGTCTTCTCTAAGATTCCATCACGTTCACCGGCAATGCTGGCTTTATAAAAACTTTCCCACTCAACATCACTGAAAGTGATCTTATTTAGTGCCTCTAGGTTTCGACGCAGGTTCAGAATCAATTCGTCTTCTGAACCAAATGAGACATAGTCATAGGCCTGCCCAGACAAAAGATCAATAAACGCCTGCTCTAGCTGAGCCTCACTCTGGTAAGAAGTAGCCTTACGCTCCTCGAACTCAAACTCGCCAACTACAGTGCTCTCACTGCTGACAGCAATTGGTTCAAACCTAAAGTTCTGACTCATGACGCCTTCAACTCGTTGAAGGTTAGGAGTTTGTCTCGGTAGTACTCGTATTGTTTGCGGCGTGCGGCGATTTCAGCAGGTATACCTACCGATAAGTCATTCGTAAGCAAATCAAATGCATCTAGAATTTGAACAATTCTGTCCTGCTCCTCAAGGTCAGGCAATGGAAACGGTATCTGACTCATAGTTCCCGCCATTAGCTTGGGATTTCCCATGCCCTGATTGACGTACTTTTGAGCTAACTCACCGAGTTGATGGCTGATGTACCGTGTATTTGAGACATTGGCATCTTTGACTCTGAGCAGCCCGCACACATTGGTTAAGCTAAATGCTTCATCTTTGTGATAAAAAATGGTTCCAGCGTTTGCTCCATCGGTTGTCCAGGTGATGGACTCGAAGTCGAAATCGAAACTGTCTATGTACCCAAAAATGCCGTTATTGAGAGTCTGCGATGAATAGACGGGATACTTTCCTGAACGATCGCGCAAATAGTTTTTTGAAATAACTCTCCCTCTGCTGATTTCACAAACTTCACCCACAGTGACCCACCGTACCCCCCCCTGCTCAGGGAAGCTTAGTAGCTGGTTACGGTAATACTCATACTGCTTACGTCTAGCTTCTAGCTCTGCTTCTAGCTCTGCTTCTAGATCCGTAAAAGTGTCTAGAATCTCTGCAATCTGATTTTGCACTTCGATTGGAGGTAATGGAACCAAAAGCCTGTCAGTGTCCCCTACTTGAATTTGAGCCATCTTGACTGAGTTAGCTGATGCAATTTCTTGCAAGTCATGCACCTTTGTCATTAGGTAGTAATAAAGATACTTAATGTTGAGCCTATTGTCGTAATTCGTGTAGGACCACATTTCTGCCTTATGAGTAAATGGCACATCGCAGAAAGAAACACCGATATTTCCACGTGACCTAACTACCACGCTAGGCTCACGAACGATGGACTTCTCTGGCACTTCAGATTCATCAAGCATTGCAACGGTTTTGCCACCAGCAAAGACCTTAATGCTGCCGGTAGAGGAACCTAATTTTTTCATGGTTGCTGCCGTAATTGCCATTCCTTTGTTGCGGCGGGCTAATTCGATTAGAGGAACACTGGCTAAGCCTTCTGGGCAAAGTTTTTCTAGAAGTTCGTGAATGCTACTCACCTAACACCTATATTCTGAATAATCTCGTCGATTTTTGTCCTGAGCTCAGCTTGTCTGACAACGATGCCATGAATTTGGGCATTCAAAGAGTCAATGTCGACTTGCTCGCGTTTGTCTTCGGACTTGACGTAAGTTGACACTGACAAGAGATAGTCGTGCTCTGCTATTTCAGACTGGTCGACAAGTCTAGAAAAGTATTCTTCATCATCTCTTGAGGTGAAACTTTCAAGAATTTTGGAGCGATCTTCTTCCCTAAGGGTATTCTTGGTGTTCGCTCTCGCAAACTCTCGCTCAGCATTGATGAAGAGGACATTATTGTCTTTCTTTGATTTCTTTAGAACGAGAATGCAGGTTTGGATCGACGTTCCAAAGAAAAGATCAGCAGGTAGTTGAATAACAGCATCTACATAGTTGTTATCTACTAAGTACTTTCTAATCTTCTGCTCTGCTCCACCTCTATACATGACACCAGGGAACTCGACAATTGCAGCAGTTCCATCGACAGCTAGCCACTTGAGGATGTGAAGAGTGAAAGCTAAGTCAGCTTTACTCTTAGGCGCCAGCACTCCAGGGCCCTCAAATCTCTCATCGTTTAGAAGTAGTGGGTTTGAGTCGCCATCCCACTTGATCGAGTACGGAGGGTTAGAAACAATTGCCTCAAATGGTTGGTCATCCCAGTGGTGAGGATCTGTCAGGGTATTGCCGTGTGCGATGTCAAACTTCTCGTAGTTGATGTCGTGCAAGAACATGTTTATGCGGCATAGGTTGTATGTTGTGATGTTGATTTCTTGCCCAAAGAATCCTTTGGTTACGTTTTCTTTTCCAAGAACCTTTGCAAATTGCAGAAGCAGAGAGCCTGAGCCAACAGCCGGGTCGTAGACCTTATTGACTTTCTTCTTGCCTACTACTGTGATACGAGCTAGTAGCTCAGATACTTCCTGCGGGGTAAAGAACTCTCCACCTGATTTACCTGCACTAGATGCATACATAGTCATCAAGTACTCGTAGGCATCACCAAAGGCGTCAATAGAGCTCTCCGCGAATTCGCCAAGCGGCAAGTCACCGATCGCATCAAGAAGTTTTACTAAGGCTTGATTTCTCTTAGCAACTGTTGGTCCAAGTTTGTTGCTGTTGATGTCTAGATCATCAAATAATCCTTTGAGGTCGTACTCACTAGGGCTGCCGACCGCTGAACCTTCGATGTTTCTAAAGACGTTTGCCAGAGTCTCGTTAAGGTTCGCATTGTTCTTCGCGCTCGCCCTGACATTTACAAACAGTTCGTTAGGGAGGATGAAGAAACCCTTTTCTAAGACAGTCTCTTTTCGGCCAAATTCAGCTTCTTTGTCAGAAATCTTCGTGTAATCAAAGCCCTCGACTTTGGCTTTTCTTTGGTGTTCATTTAGGTAATTGGTTAGGTTCTCAGAGATAAAACGGTAGAAGAGTATTCCTAGAACATAGGTCTTGAAGTCCCAGCCATCCACGCTGCCCCTGAGGTCATTGGCTATTCGCCAAATCGTCTTATGCAGCTCAGCGCGCTCTTGGTTAGCCATGTCTTACCCCAACTGTAATTTTGTGACTCTAGAGTCCAGAATAACCATAGGGTCGGACATTCGGCTCCATTATCTGGCTTTTAGAGCACCAGGATAAGGTTTCTGGAACAATTTAGGAGTATGTTCTCAATTGGGACGATTGAAACCTGGAGGATTCGAAGTTGGCTAAGAAGATCAGTTACAAAAATTGCGAGTTCTGTTCTGAAACAGTTTTGGCGACCGACCTATTCTGTAAGCATTGCAACAGAGATATTGGGATAGATTCGAGAGTCACTAATTCCTATGATCAGCCGGATCTGAACTCCTCAGGTAAAAAGAGGATAAGCAAGAAGAGCCTTATTTTATTGATTGTTGGTTCAGTTGTTGTGATTGATGTCATTTACTACTCTTTTCCTTCAACCTTTCAAAGTTCAAATCAAAGTCAAAGCAGTAGCGGGACGACGTCTGCCAGTATTTGCTCCAAACTCGCTTTTTTCATGGAAAAGAGCTACAAAACTGCATCAGATTTCGCCTCTGGCTCTATTTCGGCCTCAACGGCAAGAGACCAACTATCGAATCTCATGAGAGATGTAGACAATTATCGGCATTCGATAAATGATCAACTTGGATCTGCAGACTGGGGAACTTTGAATGATTTCTATAACCTTCTAGTTTCTTACCCAAACAAGCTCTACACAGCGTCAAATTCCATCGGGTCCGATCCGAATATGTATGGTTACTGGGTTGATGCCTTAAATGAGGACGTAGACACAAAGAACCAGCTGTGTTCTTGACACTTTGAGTTAGCGTTTTTTGATAGTTGCCTCAACGAGGCACAATTTGCAATGTCAGACTAAACCTATAAACTCTAATATCCGAACATATGTTCGGATATCTTGTTAGGGTGATTTATGGGTCGTATAGACGAAGCTGTGGCTGTTTTAGTGGATCAGGAGGGTGCTCCTACCCTCTTTAGATGGAGGGAAAAGGACTACCAAGTTAGTTCTAGGCCGGTTAGATGGTTTGCTAGGGCTGAATGGTGGGTAGGAGAGAGAGCCTACAGAGGTATTGGATCTGGTGCTGTTGAAGTTGAGATGTGGCGATTCCTAGCCACTGGTGATGGAACTAAGTGTCCTTTTGAGTTACTTCACAACACTGCCGCTAACAGCTGGAAGCTGTTGAGGCGGTTTGAGTGAGCTTTACCCACCTTCACGTAGCCTCAGGGTTCTCTTCCCACTACGGGGTTAATAGGCCTGAGCTATTGGTTGAGACTGCTCATAACCTGGGGTTTGATGCTCTGGCTATCACTGATAGGGATGGGCTCTATGGTGCTGTGAAGCACATCGGTGCCTGTCTACAGGTAGATCTGGCTCCTATTGTTGGGGTGGATCTACCTGTTCTAGATGAAGATGGCTCTTTACTAGCTCGAGTAGTTGTTCTAGCCCATGGTCAGAACAAGGGTTTAGGGTGGGCAACTCTCTGTGCTGTTGTTACTGACGCTCATGCTGGGGGTAAGAAGAAACAGTTTGGTATCAAGAGAACCAAACTGGCTGCTTTAGCTAATTCTGGTGTTATTACTGTTCTTCTTGGTCCTGATAGCGATGTTGGTAAGGCAACTCTTGGTAGGTCTAAGACTGCTGCTGTTAAGGCTTTAGCTAAATGGTTAGAGCTATTTAGTAAACCAGGTGTTCTAGGTCTAGAGATTGTTTCTCTATTAACTGAACCAGGAAAAATGTTCTCTTCAGTTCAAGCAAGAAGAATGCTGGAACTCGCTGACTCTTTGAATGTTCCAGCAGTTCTAACTAACTCCGTTCGATACATCGAACCTGATGATGCAATTACTGCAGACATTCTGGATGCTGCCAGGTTTCTAGAACCGTTAGGAAAGTTTGAACCACAACCTAATGCTCAGGCTTGGTTGAAACCTAAGGCTCAGATGCAAGCTGTTGCTCTAGAGATTACCGAAGACAGAAAGAGAGCAAGGAAGTTACTTGCCGACACTTCCCTACTAGCCGATCTCTGTCGTTTAGATCCTGTTAGTGATTGTGGTTGGGGTAGACCTAAGACTCCTGAGAAGGAAGCTCTTGGTATTGAAGGTTCTCCTTTTGAAGTGTTGTTTCAGAAGGTTCAGTCTGGTGTGAACTGGAGATACGGTTCTGTCTCAGGTAAGAATTTAGCTAAAATTCAACACCGGCTGAATCAAGAGTTGATTACTATCAACAAGCTTGGCTTTGCAACATACTTCCTAACTGTTGCTGATGTTGCTCAGATGATTAGGGACATGAACATCAGGATTGCTGCTCGTGGTAGTGGTGCTGGCTCTTTAGTGAACTACCTGTTAGGCATCTCTGGTGTTGATCCGATTGAGCATGATCTCTTGTTTGAGAGATTCTTATCAGTTGAAAGATCTTCTCTACCTGATATCGACATAGATGTTGAGTCAGCTAGAAGACATGACATCTACCGAGCAATCTTTAAGCGTTACGGTTCTAAAAGAGTTACCTTGCTCTCCATGCAATCAACATATCGAGGCAGAGGAGCAATGCGAGACAGTGCTCTAGCTCTTGGAATAGATCCTGACCAGGTAGATAGCATCGCTGAATCGATGTGGCGATTCAGCGCTAGTAGTTTCCGTAATGCTCTTCGGGTAAAGCCTGAGCTTGCTGAGTTTGCTCAGGCAGTTGAGCATGACCGGAAGATGAATCTATTAGTTGATATGACTGAGAGATTAGACCGTATTCCAAGGCACATCTCGATGCATCCCTGTGGTGTTATCTTGGGTGATCTAACGCTGCCTTTGCTTACCCCTGTTGAACCTAGTGGTATGGGCTTACCGATGAGCCAGTTTGATAAAGATGACATGGACCCGATGGGCTTTCTAAAGCTAGATGTTCTAGGTGTTCGCATGCAGTCGACGATGGCTTATGCGGTTAGTGAAATCAAAAGAGTTAGAGGAGTTTCTCTAGATCTAGATGGTATTGCTAAGGATGACGCTGCAACCTTCAAAGCTATTAGAACTACTAACACTTTAGGCATCTTCCAGATTGAGTCTCCAGGTCAAAGAGAGCTAACCGGTAAGCACCAGCCAACTGAGTTCAATGACCTAACCATTCAGATCTCTTTGTTTAGACCAGGACCGATGAAAGGCAACATGATCTTGCCTTATCTAGATAGAAGACATGGTTTCGAGAAGCCTGAATACATCCACAAGGACTTAGAACCAATCTTGAAGGAAACCTTCGGAGTGGTTATCTTCCACGAGCATGTTCTTCGAATACTGCATGTGATGACTGGCTGCACGCTAGCTCGTGCAGATGAACTTAGAAGGTCTTTAGAAAAACCAGGTATGGCAAGAGAGATAGAGAACTTCTTTAGAACCAATGCAGCTAAGAAGGGCTATTCGAAGCAGGTCATAGATAAGGTTTGGGATATCCTTGCTGGCTTTGGTTCCTTTGGGTTCTGTAAGGCTCATGGCGCTGCTTTTGCGCTACCGACCTATCAATCAGCATGGCTCAAGACCCACTACCCTGCTGAGTTCTTAGGCGGTGTGATGACTCATGATCCTGGAATGTATCCAAGGAGGCTGTTGTTAGCTGAAGCTAGAAGACTTGGAGTTAAGTTACTGCCAATAGATATAAATGCTTCTTCTAGTGAGTTTCATGTTGAGAAGCATGATGGTACTAGTGCCATCAGGATGAGCTTTGTTGACCTGAAATCTATTAGTGAAACAGAGATTAACCGCATCATTTCAGGTCAGCCATATTCATCCCTTAGTGATTTCTATCTAAGAGCTAAGCCATCAAGAAGAACCTTTGAAAGGTTAGCTCTTATTGGTGCTTTTGATGATCTTGCTAAGGGTTCTAGTAGAGGTGATGTTTTAGAGAAGGTTAAAGAACTAAACGCTATTAAAGTCCGTCCTGAAGAAGATGAGTATTCACTGTTCTCTGAAAGCTTCATTGAACAGATGCCTAAGGGTAATCCTGAACCATCAACCGCTTCAAAGGTTGAGACTGAATTAGAACTTCTGAATATGGATATCTCTGAGCATGCTATTGAGAAATACCGACCGATGTTAGAAGAACTAGGTGTGGTCTATGCCAATGAGTTATTGGATATTAGAAATAAAACCAATGTCTTGGTTGCTGGTATTCGAGTTGCAACTCAAACACCACCTATGCGATCTGGTAAACGTGTTGTGTTTGTTTCTTTGGATGATGGCTCAGGTTGCTCTGATGCCACCTTCTTTGATGAAGCTCAACAACGTTGCAGTCACTTACTGTTCAATACCAGGCTGATGCTCATTGGTGGCAAGGTCAGAAGAACCGGGGCCAAAGGTGTTTCCATCATGGCCGAGAATGCTTGGCGACTAGATGAGCTCTGGGATCAGTGGTTGGCTAAACAAGCCAGCCAACAGGTTCTAGTTAGTTAGCAGCCTTTTCAGAGAACTCTTTCAGGATTGCAATAGTTCCTGAAGCACCAACTCTTGATGCTCCAGCGTCAGCCATGTCAATCAGGGCATCAAGGGTTCTAATACCTCCGGAAGCCTTCACACCTAATCTGTCGCCAACAGTTGATCTCATAGTCCTAATAGCTTCAACTGTTGCTCCAGAGGCTGCAAAACCGGTTGAGGTCTTCACAAAGTCTGCTCCGGCTGATTCACAAAGCTCACAGGCCTTGATGATCTGTTCTTCAGTCCAAAGGCAGGTTTCCAGAATCACCTTCACTTCAGCCTCAGGGTTGGTTTCTTTGGTGGCTCTAACCACTGCTGCAATGTCTTCCTGAACCGCTTCATACTCCCCAGAAGCAAATAGACCTAGGTTCATGACCATGTCCACTTCCACAGCACCATTTCTAACTGCTTCTATGGTTTCTTGGACCTTGGTGTTAGTGGTCACCGTTCCATGAGGGAATCCGATTACTGTGCAGAGCAGTACTGAACTGTTTGCTAGTGCTTTTGCTGAATAAGCAACATCCATCGGCCTAATACACATAGCCTTTACGTTCGCTTCGATAGCAGTCTTGATGCAAAGATCTAGATCTGCCTTTGGTGCTTCGGGCTTGAGCAGGGTGTGATCGATAAGAGCAACTATTTGGTCTTGGGTATATCCGCGGTATGTAGGCATGAACTAAGTCTAAGTTTGATATGTGCTTATTTCAGTTCAAGTCAAACCTGGCTCCGCTAAAGCTCCACTTGTTGAGGAACTAGAAGACGGCTCTTTGCTGGTT
>Ga0114964_10001554_pt1 | contig 16683 bp, 11 predicted proteins | sample C_131016_MF_Meta_FD_92638 | JGI IMG/M metagenome (GOLD analysis project Ga0114964, IMG submission 92638) | Freshwater microbial communities from Lake Croche, Canada to study carbon cycling - C_131016_MF_MetaG | ecosystem: Environmental > Aquatic > Freshwater > Lake | place: Lake Croche, Canada... | reverse complement strand
GAGAATCGATGCCACCACCAGCGCCGCCGATGAGGCGATTACCCGCGTTGTTGGCGGTGAGGACGTTGGCGAGGGTATTGCCAGTGAGAGTGACCTTGGAGGCACCGATGGCGGTGAGGTTCTGAAGATTATTACCCAGAGTGTAGGAAGAGAGTGTGGTTTGCACCAAATTCGTGCCACCAGTATAGAGATCCTCAATGATTGAGGATCCTGCATTCCCAATGACATAGGTATCATTTCCGGTTCCACCTATTAGGGTTGAGACGGATCCGTTATCAACCAGTAAGTCTGCCCCAGAACCGCCATCAAGAGTGCTACTACCAAGGGCCGATACAAGAGTGTCGGTTCCAAGCCCGCCTGAGATATAGTCATTGCCACCACCGCCATAGATGATGTCATTACCAGATCCGCCAACAATCGAGTCGTTGCCTGTCCCGCCAACAATCGAGTCGTTGCCTGTCCCGCCTAATAGAGTGTCGTTACCCCCTGCCCCAACAAGGGTGTCTCCAAAGTTGTTGGCCGTAATCACATTAGCCAGGGCGTTACCGGTGAGGCTCTGTGCTGTGGTTCCAGTAGCAGTCAGATTCTGAATGCCTGCTGCCAGAGTGTAGGCCGAGAGAGTGGTCTGGACCAGATCGGTGCCGCCGCCGCCAACGAGTGTAGTGGTCGCGCTGTTAACAACAAAGGTGTCGTTACGCGAATTTCCTATAAGCGAGTCTGCGCCAGTGCCGCCAATTAAAGAATTGTTACCCGTGCCGCCGATGAGTGTCGTATTCCCACTATTTGCCTGCAGAATATTGTAGCTTTGAGAGTTCCCTTTCCCAACGAGGTTACCGCTTCCTGTGAGGATTAAGCTGTGGGAATTAGGAGCCGATTTGGAAAGATCATAGGATGAGGCTGATGAGATGGTGTCTGGGAGCCGCGGTTTGACGGTGACAATGGGATTGAGTGGAGCACGCGGTGTAGGTGCTGGCTTGAAGGCGCACTCGACGGCAACGTGACGGCCGTTGAGGGATAAGATGACCGAGTCATCCTCATTCAGTATGGCCGTGATCTCCTCATTGGAGAGGGTAATGCCGCGCACGGCGGCAGAGAAGAGCGCGCCCTCATCGCCGAGGGTCTCTTGCTCGTTGAAGAGGGCGTCGATGTGGTGGCCGATCTCCTCTAGGAGGACGGATTCCTTGAGATCCGCAGGGCAATCTGAAGAAATGTAGATGGCGCCCGTCTCACGGGAATAGGCTCCATCGGCGGATCCCATGCTGGATGCTGGAAGAATCTGAACCTCCGGCACCCACGAGAAATCCCCGCTTCTGATCGACTGCAGCAGGGACTGGTATCGGTCGCTATCTGCCCCGAAAATATTCCGCAGATCCGTCCAGGCATCAGGTCGGAAAGCCCATTGTGTGAGTAGGGAGAAAATCTCAGGCGCGGGTGTTTGCTTCATGTGGAAAAACGTAGGTAAGCGTTGTGATACGATATTTAATAGAACTCTCTTGTCAACCGACCAGATGAATAAAGTAAAACATATTTGATTGAGGTATGACACAACAGGCAACGGTCCGTTCAAAATAATTGGAGTGAATTTATTCAAGGCTCGTATTTTTTTGGGGGGGTAATAGAGGGGCTGGGGCTAGTAGTCGTTGGAATGGTGGGGAGTAATGATGTTTTGACATCGTTATATGCCGACGCACTGTAACAGTCATAAGGTCGACATTGACCATAGACTCCGATGTTGCGGAGCGGTTGCGGCAAGAGGTGATCTCCGGTCGGAGGTTTCTGAAGGAGATCGTGAATGATTGTCTCCGGGTTGGCTTTGGCCTGAAGGAAGTCAAACCTCGGAAAAAGTTCCGCCTCCAACCGCATTCCTCCCGATACGTTCCGGGAGTTGACCGGTTAAAGCTCAATCAGTTGGTCGATGAACTCGATGCTGAAACCTTCATTGCCAGTCGTAGCTAGCCGACCTTGCTATGATTATTCCGGACATCAATCTGATCGTGTATGCCTACATCACGAAAGATCCCAGCCACGCTCAGGCCAAGAGATGGTGGGAAGAGTTACTTAATGGAACTGATCCGGTGGGTCTGTCTTGGGTAACGGTCTGTAGCTTCCTGCGTCTTATTTCCCATCCGCCTGTCCTTGTCGATCTCATGTCCGTAGGGAAAGTCACGAAGCAAGTCCGTGCATGTCTGGAGTGCCCCTCGGTGTTGACCGTTGAACCGGGGAAAAAGTTTTCAGCAATTTTTCTAGGGCTTCTGGATGAGGCAGGAAGAGCGGGAAATCTCACTACGGATGCCTACTTGGCCGCTCTGGCGATCGAGCATCAGGCCGAACTACATAGCAATGATCCTGATTTTTCGAGATTCAAGGGTCTGCGATGGAGGAATCCCATGAAGGCCTGAACGTTCTGACCATCAGGGTTCTTCGAGCTTTTTAAGAAGCCGTTCTAAAGTTCGGATAAAATATTGCTCAGACTTTTGCTCGTCCTTTCCAGGGTCTCCGAAGTATGGGCTGTGGAGAGGAAACCTGCCTCGTACTGAGAAGGAGCGAAGTAGATGCCCTGCGCGAGCGCGGCGTGAAAGTAGCTAGCAAAGGCAACGGTATCGCTCTTCTTGGCATCGGCGAGGTTCCGAATCGGCCCTTCGCAGAAATAGAGGCAGAACATGGAGCCGATCCGCTTGAAGGTGAGGAGCTTCCCCTTGATCGTGGCCTTCATAGATTCCTCCATCTGGGCGCCGAGTGACTCGAGAAGCGCCCACCCGTTGATCCGCTCCATTTCCTTGAGTTGGGCAAGACCCGCTGCGAGGGCGAGGGGATTTCCGGAGAGGGTACCAGCCTGATAAACGGGACCGAGCGGTGCGAGCTGATCCATGATGTCTGCTCGACCACCGAAGGCTCCGACGGGAAGTCCTCCGCCGATGACCTTCCCCATGGTCGTGAGATCGGGAGTGATCCCGTAGATCTCCTGAGCCCCTCCGCGAGCAAGCCGGAATCCAGACATCACCTCGTCGAAGATGAGGAGCGCTCCATGCTCGTTGCAGAGCTTCCGGATGGCTTCCAGGTAGCCGGGTTCGGGCAGATAGAGTCCTGCATTAGCCGGCACGGGTTCGAGGATCACGCAGGCGATCTCGGAGCCCTTTTCGTGAAAGACATACTTGAGCGCCTCAAGATCGTTGAAGGGGACTGTCGTGGTCAGCGCGGCAAGCGAGGCTGGGATTCCAGCGCTGTCGGGTTGGCCGAGTGTGAGGGCTCCGCTCCCGGCTTTCACCAGCAGGGAATCGACGTGACCATGGTAACAGCCCTCGAACTTCACGATCCGGTCGCGACCCGTCGCTCCGCGAGCCAATCTGATCGCTGACATGACGGCCTCGGTGCCGGAGTTGGTCATGCGGACCTTTTCCACAGAAGGAACCATGCGACAGATGGTCTCGGCCATCTCGACCTCAAGGGGATTGGGAATGCCGAAGCTGGTGCCGTGCTTGGCCGTCTCGGTGACTGCATCGATCACGACCTGTGGGGCATGACCTAGGATCGCCGGACCCCATGTGCCCACGAAGTCGATGTAATCACGGCCATCCACATCGGTGATTGTGCAACCCTGAGCCTTGTTGACAAAGAAGGGCTCTCCGCCCACGCCACGGAACGCCCGCACGGGGGAGTTCACCCCGCCGGGAATGCGCGCGGTAGCGCGGTTCCAGAGATTTTGGGAAATGGGGCCGGGATGGTGCATTTGGACTGTTGGACTGTTGGGCTATTAGACTATTGGGAAGACAGGAAACAGAGTCACTTTTTCCTAATGGAGCGGATGAGTCCTGAGAGCACTTTACCTGTTCTGATCAACTTGTCGTCGCATTCGTAAAATAGGTTCTTTTCTGTGTAGCCAAGACGCTCGGCAAGGGTGAGTTGGTAGTGAAGTTCACGAAGGGATCCGAAAGCTATTTCAAGAAAGCGGAGGTATTCAGTTTCCGTCACACGTGAACATCCCTCAACAATATTGGAGGGAATGGAGACTGCTGCCCGCCTCATCTGTGAGGTGAGTCCATACAATTCCTCCTTAGGAAAGTGCTTGGTCAGTCGGTAGATCAACAAAGCTGACTCGTCTCCCAACTGAAATGCCTGAAGTTTATTGTGGTCGCGCATGGAATTCTTAAGCCAATAGCCCAAAAGACTAAAAGTCCAATAGCCTTCTCCTATCGGCTAAGCTCTAGCATGCGGCGAACGGATTTCTCGGCTTTGGCCCGCAGTTCTTCCTCTAGTAAAATCTCTGGTTTCAGGTCGCGGAGGCAGAGGTAGAGCTTCTCCATGGTATTCCGTTTCATGTAGCGGCACTCGGCACAGGCGCAGGTGTCTGTTGGACCCGGGATGAAGACCTTGTCAGGAATCTCCCGTCGCAGGCGGTGGAGCATTCCCTCCTCGGTGACTATGACAAAGGCCTTGGCTGGGGAATTTTTGCAGAAGGAGACCATCTTCTCGGTTGAGCAGACCTCGTCGGCCAGCAAACGGACGGCCTGCGGACATTCGGGATGAGCCACGACGACGGCATCCGGGTACTCGCGTTTCGCGCGCTCGATGCTGTCACGCGTGTACTCCATGTGGACGTAGCAGGATCCCTGCCAGAGATCCATGGGACGTCCGGTCTGCTCCATAACCCAGGCTCCGAGATTCTGATCCGGCACGAAGAGGATATGTCGGTCCGCTGGTGTTGCCTGGACAATCTTCACGGCATTGCCACTGGTGCAGATGACATCAGCGAGCGCCTTCACCCCGGCGCTACAGTTGATGTAGGCGATGACGAAATAGTTCTTCGCGGCATGCTCTTTGAGGAATGCCTCAAGTTTCTCCGCAGGGCAGGAGTTGGAGAGTGAACAACCGGCCTCCATATCGGGAATGACGACTATCTTCGCCGGACTGAGGATCTTGGCCGTCTCACCCATGAAGTGAACTCCGCAGAAGACGATCACGTCGGCATCAGTCTCGGCAGCTTTCTGGCTCAGACCGAGTGAATCCCCGACAAAATCAGCGACCTTCTGAATCTCCTCGATCTGGTAGTTATGCGCTAGGATGACGGCATTCCGCTCCCGTTTGAGCCGGAAGATTTCGGCAGAAAGATCGGTGGGATCTGCCGGCAGGGGCGTGTCGTTTGGCAAGTGGGTCACTTAGTGATGTGAAGGCAGAGGCTGTTGGGCTTTTGGACTGTTAGGCTATTGGCTAAACATCACGTCAAGACTGATCCGCCTCGACGCAATTCCTCAAGCTGTAGCCCTTTCCTCTTTCATCTACATCGCCTCGTTGATGAGTTGGCGAAGGATGAAGGGGAGGATGCCGCCGTGGCGGTAGTAGTCGACTTCGATCGGTGTATCGATGCGGACCTTGACGGTGACATCCTGAGTGGATCCATCTTTGCGGGTGACTCGTAGAACGAGATCCTGACGGGGCATGAGATCTTCACCAAGGCCGACGATGTCGTAGCTCTCGGTGCCATCAAGGCCGAGCGTTTGGGCGGTTGTCCCCTCCTGGAACTGGAGGGGAAGGATGCCCATGCCGACGAGATTGGAACGGTGGATGCGCTCGTAGCTTGCAGCAATGACTGCCTTGACCCCAAGGAGACGGGTTCCCTTGGCAGCCCAGTCACGGCTGCTACCGGTTCCGTACTCCTGGCCGGCAAGGATGACGAGCGGTGTCTTCTCCTCCGCATACTTGTGTGCGGCGTCGAAGATGCTGAGGCGCTCACCATCTGGTTGGTGGAGTGTCTCGCCGCCCTCGACTCCGGGAAGCATGAGGTTCTTGATGCGTACATTGGCAAATGTGCCACGTGTCATGATGCGGTCATTGCCACGTCGGCTGCCGTAGCTGTTGAAGTCCTCGCGGGCTACGCCGTGCTCGCTCAGGAAGCGGCCGGCGGGGGCTTTCTCCTTGATGGCACCAGCTGGTGAGATGTGATCGGTGGTGACGGAGTCGCCGAAGATGCCAAGGGCGCGAGCATCGGAGATGGGAGTGATGGTGCCTGCCTCCATGCCGAAGTTTTCGAAGAACGGAGGCTCCTGAATGTAGGTGCTCTTGGTGTCCCATTTGTAGATCTCGCCGGTGGGCGCACTGATCTCGTTCCACTTGGGATTCTGACCGGCAAAGTCTCCGTAGAGAGTGGAGAACATCTCGGGTGTGAGGGCGGTGCGAAGTGTGTCGCGGATCTCGGCAAGGCTCGGCCAGACATCCTTGAGGTAAATCTCCTTCCCATCCTTACCCAGGCCGATCGGCTCCTTCACGAAGTCGATGTCGACGCGACCGGCCAATGCAAAGGCGACGACGAGTGGCGGGGACATGAGGAAGTTGGCCTTGATGTTCTGATGGATGCGGGCCTCGAAGTTGCGGTTGCCCGAGAGGACCGCTGCGGCGATGAGGTCGTTGTCGGTGATCGCTTTCTCCACTTCGGGATTCAGGGGGCCGGAGTTGCCGATGCAGGTGGTGCAACCGTAGCCGACGGTCTGAAAGCCGAGCTTGTCGAAGTAGGGCTGGAGGCCGGTCTTCTCAAGGTAGGCGGTGACAACGCGCGATCCGGGAGCCAGTGATGTCTTCACCGTGGGATCCATAACGAGGCCAGCTTCGACGGCCTTTTTGGCAAGGAGACCGGCCGCAAGCATGACGCTGGGGTTGCTGGTGTTGGTGCAACTCGTGATGGCGGCGATGAGGACACTGCCGTTGCGGATCGTGCTGGTGTTGCCATGGAATGGTGATTCCGGCATCTGGGAAACGGCGTCCGGGGTCGGTCTGTCACTGATCATCTCCTCCTCATCCTCGGGGATGGTCGGATTGCGGCGGGCAACGGAGGCCTTGGCCTTGATGTTTGCTTCATCCTTACCGTAGCCGCCATCGGCGATGGACTTGGTGAGGAGGTCGTGGAAGGTGGACTTGAGCTGAGGTAGGTCGATGCGGTCCTGTGGGCGCTTCGGGCCGGCAACACTCGGGACGACGGTCGAGAGGTCGAGCTCAAGATCGACGCTGTAGTCGATCTGGCCCTTGCGTGGCATGCCGAACATCCCCTGCGCCTTGAAATAGTTCTCAAAGGCGGTGCACTCTGACTCGGTGCGGCCGGTGGCACGCAGGAAGGCGACGGACTCGGCGTCGACCGGAAAGATGCCCATGGTGGCACCGTACTCAGGGGCCATGTTGGCAATAGTAGCGCGGTCGGGGAGGGGAAGGGACTCTGCACCCTCGCCGTAGAACTCAACGAACTTACCCACGACCTTGGCCGCACGGAGCATCTGTGTGACGCGCAGGGCGAGATCAGTAGCGGTGACGCCTTCGCTCAACTTGCCGGTGAGGTTGACACCGACCACTTCGGGGGTGAGGAAGTAGACAGGCTGACCGAGCATGCCGGCCTCGGCCTCGATGCCTCCGACGCCCCAGCCGACAACACCCAGACCGTTGATCATGGTGGTGTGGGAGTCGGTGCCGACAAGGGTGTCTGGGTAGTAGAGATCCCCATTTCCGTTCTTGGAGTGGAGGACGCCGCGGGCCAGATACTCGAGGTTCACCTGGTGGACGATGCCGATGCCGGGAGGCACGACGCCAAAGGTCTGGAAGGCCTGCTGTCCCCACTTGAGGAACTCGTAGCGCTCGCGGTTCCGCTTGAACTCCATGTCGAGATTCAGCTTCATCGCGTCGGCCCAGCCGTAGTAATCAACCTGCACGGAGTGATCGACGACGAGATCCACAGGAACGAGGGGTTCGATGATCCCGGGCTTGCCTCCTAGTCGCGCCACGGCACTACGCATGGCAGCAAGATCAACGAGGAGGGGAACTCCGGTGAAATCCTGCAGAACGATACGGGCAACCACGAAGGGGATCTCTTCGGGTGCAGGGGTCTTGGCATTCCATGAGGCAAGGGCGCGGACATCCTTCTCGTCGACCTTGCGACCGTCGCAGTTGCGCAGCACCGACTCCAGCACCACGCGTATGGAGAAGGGAAGACGGGAGATCGCCCCTACGCCCTGCTCCTCAAGTGCAGGCAGTGAGTAGTAGGAAGCGCTGGTTCCCTTCGAGGGCTCGAAGCTACGTAGTGTCTTGAACGGGTCGGTGGTGGGCATGGAAAAATAAGGGCTGTTGGGCTTTTAGACTATTGGGCTTATGGGTTCAGGAATCTCAGATTTTTTGTTTCGGCGGTTGCTGGCCAACAGTCCAACGGACCAATAGCCCAACACCCGTTTCCATTACTTCAGTTCGGCGAGCTTGGCCTGGATCGCGGCGAAGTCGGGGAGCTGTTTGGGATCCTCGTTTGACTCGGCGTATTGGATGACTCCGGAGCGGTCGATCAGGAAGGCGGAGCGCTTGGGAACCCCGCTCATGCCGAGACCGATCTCTGGGAGGAAGCTCTCGTAGGCCACTCCGTAAGCCTTGGTCACGGCGTGATCATAGTCGCTCAGGAGAGGGATGGTGATGTTCTCCTTCTGGGCCCATGACTGTTGGGCGAAGGGGTTGTCTCCGCTGATGCCATAGACAATGCAGTCGAGGGAATCGTAGGCACCGATCACTTTGCTGATCTCGCAGAGTTCGATCGTGCAGACGCCAGTGAACGCCATCGGGACAAAGAGGAGGAGGATGTTCTTCTTTCCGATTTCAGCGGAGAGGTTTACCTGCTTGGGTCCCTCTGCAGTGGCGGTGGAGAGAATGAAATCGGGGGCTTTGGTTCCTAGTGTAAGCATAATGAGTTGGATTTTGGTTTGTTGATGAAAAACGAATTTTAAGATTACTGATTTGTGGTGGACGATGGAAGTGTGGAGGTGGTGGGTGATGGAGCTAAAACAGGATTTGTGTCAGGGGTTGGAGAAGGTGTGGGAACTGGCGTAGGCGTGGGCCAAGGTTTCTCCAAGGAGCTCCACTCATGCCATGAAGCGGTGTCACTGCCACCGAATTCCTTCCAGAGCTGATGGCAGCACTCAGACCAGTGCGCGTAGTTCGGTTCCGTGAAAGGCTTCTCCGCGGTCCCAGGGAAGACAAGATAGACGACTTCGGGGCGGCTGACGGGGCGACGATCCGCACCGGACTCTGGGAAGATCTCGCGACAGATTCTCAGCGAGGCCTCACCAATCTTCGAATTCGGGCCCAGATCACCCAGGATGGCAGGGTAGACTGTTCCCTTCGCGATCACGACAGCGTAGTCGCCGATGCCGGGTTGACCGGCCGATTTTCCCACCATGAACGAAGGAAGGACGATAAAGGGGTCGGAAGTTCCCGCCAGGAAGCTCCAGCGCTTCAGTTCAGCGATTGTGGCCTTCGCGGCTGTGCAACGGGCCTCAAGGGAGAACTTCTCACTGGCGGCCATCGTTATGCTGGCGAGCTCGGCCTCGGCAAGGGCGAGTTGTGACACTACATCGCGTAGGCATGGGTTCGGGCGGTCGCTTTTCTTTGCCCAGCGATAATTTGTCTGCGGTTGATAGGTCGAGGAGAACCGGTCGATGGGCAGATTCCGATCGCCATCAGATCCGTCGGTATTCACGTTCATGATAGCCTGAATAAGGAGAGCGCGTCGGGATGTCGCGGGGTTGCTCAGGTCGAGGATGGTCTGGCAATCGAACAGCGAGTCCCGGTAGGGAAGGTGCTGAAGTTGTCCTAGATTGGCGCGGAGCGATCTTTCCTTGTGATTCAGGAGTGCGGCAAAATCAGGTGACGGGACTGCATTGGTGAGTAGGGAGCTCAATCCTGGGAGCATCTCGATAATTTCTGGAGTGGCGGTCTGCAAGTCCCTCAGAGACGTAGCTGCTTTGGGCCATTGGACATGCAGGTTGATGTCCATCTTGTAACTGTTGCTATCTGATACAGCGCTCAATGCCGTCTCCTGGGAAGGGGTGCCGTAGACTCTACTTGTCAGGCTAATTCCATTGAAAAGCTTTGCGGTGTCGTAATTCTTACGCGGCAGGACAGGAATTGGAGTCGGCGATGGATGTCCGTTCTCTTGATTTGAGGCCTGTTTCGAGCTCTGTTTTTTTGAGCATCCGAGCGGAAGAATGGCTAGGAACAAGGCTCCCACCATGCATCCTCGGAGACCAAGAGTTTTGGAGGCCAGCATGAGATAAAAACAGCGACTGGTTAGAGTTTTTTTAGAGCTTCTTAAATCTGCTCAAAGGTAGGCCAGGAAGGAGCCCATGACATCACCCGGAATGTCGATCATCTTGTAATCCGTCGAGGAGACAAAGAGCAGGCTCTGGCTTCCCTTACCCAGAACATTGCCTGTCGAATCGTAGATCTCATGCTCGAGTGTCACAAATTTCCTATTATGCCCTGATACACGGATCTTCACGCTGACGGTCTCGAATTCCTTGGTCTCGCGGACGAACTTGTGCTCGAACGACCTTGTCAGGATATAGAAGGGGGTCTCTTTGAGGTTGAACTTGGGCATCACCTTGTTGAAGAAGAGCTCACGGGTCTTGCCCACCCACATGGCGTACATGCCGAAATAGACATTCCCCACTGAGTTGGTGTCGGCATAGGTAGCGATAAAGGAGTGGACGAACCACTTCTCCTCGAAGTGTCCGGAGATGTCATGGGTGCCGGTTGGTGAGGGTGTGAGGATGGTCCCGACGGGAGTAAGGGGAACGACGGAGACTGTGGCAGGCTGATCGAGTTCCTCGGAATCGGTCGTGAAATCCTCTCCGGTAAAGGGTTTGATCATGAGCCAGATCACGTATCCCAGGGGCAGGAGTGAGGCCAGCATTTGGAAGATAGGCTGATGCAGAAAGTAGCCATAGGCGAAAATCACCACAGCTAGCGATCCGATACAAAACATCTTGATCTGAGGGATGACATTGACCGGGCCGTTCATGAAGGCTCGTCCTATAGCAAGAGCCGAGTAGCCGACAAAGAATGTCGCAAAGAAGATCATGAAATACTCCAACTCGATGCCGATAGCCGCCCCGATGACTGCAATCAGGGCACAGAGAATGAAGGTAGGGATGGGGGAGGTGATCAGTTTCTGGGGGATCAAGGCGAAGATAGGGTTCTTGCTCTGGCTGGCATTGCTCTGGAAGAACCAGCGGAGAGCGATATAGCCACTGTCGAGTGTTGTCAGGATGCACCCGCCAAGGAATACGAGATACGCGCCGAGCAACCAGGGATTCACTGGTGGCTGGCTGAAGACGCGGGTCAGCAGAGACTGGGCATAGGGATAACCAGCAAGCCCCTTCTGGATAAATTCTGCTCCGCTTCCTTCCATCGCCCAGAGAGCCAGGATGCCATGGAACAGGAGAATCGCTCCGAAGAGGGTGGCTCCGACGGCGTAGGAGGCAGTGATGGAGGTGTTCTCCCTACGCATCTGGATTGCCCTCTGCCATTGCTGAAGATCGAGCCAGGGGCCTACGATGAAGCCGATGCAGATCGGGATCACATAGCCCCAGAAGTTCCAGTCATGGGTTGGAAGAAGGCTCGGACGATGGATTCCACGGAAGAAGGGAGATCCCAGCTCTGTGATAATGATGACCACGCAGACAATGATCAGTGCAAGAAAGGCCGCATGGCTGTACTTGATGCGCCGTATGGAGAATTCCTCCCCGAAGAGAATGCCAGCGGCCAGAATGATGAGGGCGGTCAGAGGCAGGTAGAGGGAGTCTGGCTTCAGTCCGAGGGGCTGCCATCCGTAACGGATCAACGCGAAGATGGTGAGTGAGATGGCGATGATCTGGTAGAGGAAGAAAACCAGACGAAACGGTCGCGACCAGTTGTTGAAAAATGCCGCGAGACTCTCCGAGCCAGCGTGTCTTTTGGCAATGTAATCGGCGACGAGTCCGAAAAGGAAGAGCCCCAGGCAGTTCGGAATCAGGAAGGTGAGCAGTCCCGTAAGACCGAACTCGACCGTGAACTGCACGGAGAAAAAGAGGCCGAGTCCCCAGACCCAGGAAAGGGCGACGGTGTTTCCCCAAAGGAGAACATTCAGGAAACGGAATCTTGGAGAGGAGAGCACAGATGTAGCCATGAAGAATTTAACATAGTGAGAGATCGCGGGGCCTTCAATCCGAATGGGTGCTCAAGGATTGAAATATGCAAAAGGATTAGAGGAACTCCTTCCGGCAGACTTATTCACACTTCTCCCGTTCTTGCAATTGCATGGCAGCAACGGCACTCTTATGAATTGCCGCCGGCCTGTGGTGGAGCCTCTTCTTTTCTTGAATCCTTGAAAATCCTCGATCGCTATCTTCTGACCGCCCTCGCTGTGGCAACACTGATGGGTGTTACCCTGCTAAGCGTGGTGCTGGTTCTGGGGAATGTCTTTAAGGAGATGCTGGACCTGCTGATCAATCACAGCGTGCCGCTTGAGACGGTCCTAGGGTTTGTTGCCTTTGTCCTCCCTTTCTCGATGACTTTTACGATCCCGTGGGGTTTTCTGACCGCCGTCCTGTTGGTCTTTGGACGTCTCTCGGCGGATAATGAAATCATCGCCCTGCGCTCCAACGGGGTGAGTTTTCACAGGGTCTTTATCCCCGTTCTGGCCATGGCTCTACTGCTTGTCGGGGTCTGCTTCTGGATCAATAGTGATGTCGCCCCGCGTGCCCAGTACTCGATGCTGACCTCCCTGTTTCGGATCGCCACGAGCAATCCCGTTTCGATGTTCCAACCTGACGAGGTGGTCGACCAATTTCCTGATCGGAGAATCTTTGTTGGAGGGCGCGACGGGGATCTCATGAAGAATCTCGTGGTCGTGGAACTGGATGATCATGGCGCTACCTCGAAGGTGGTCTTTGCAAAGACCGGCACTCTCTCCACGGATGCGGATAATCACCGGCTTTTACTCAGGGTTCAGGATGCCAACTTCGAGCAACGGGACGAAAGAGACCCTCAGAATGTCAATCTGATCCGCCAAGGCATCACGATGAAGGAGGGGGTCTTTCCGATGTCGCTCCAGAGGCTTCTCGATCAGAAGAAGAGGGGTAAGCCGCTCACTTCACACACACTCCGGGAGTTGTTGGAAGAGATTTCAAAGCCCGACTGCCCGCGCAGGCTCGCCTATGAGGTGGAGGTGAGTAAACGATTCTCTCTTTCGCTTGCCGCGCTATCCTTCGCGCTCATCGCAGTTCCTCTTGGTATCACCGCTCACCGCAAGGAGACCTCCGTGGGATTCGCACTGAGTCTTGTGATCGCTTTTGGTTATTTCTTCCTCATCATCCTCGCCGACACCTTCCACGAAAACCTCCATGCCATGCCGGTTCTGCTGGTCTGGTTGCCCAATCTCCTCTTCACGGGGTTTGGGATTTGGCTCTTCTTGCGCCTTGCCCGTCGTTAAAAAATCCCTAATCCCCAACTCACCCTCTCATTCGTTATGCCATCCTTAAAAGACTCTTTTCATCATGATCCAGCCACCCAAGAGGCTATCCAGAAACTGGTTTCCGGCATGGCCACAGGTCGCCGGGCCGACCTCCTGACCGATATGATGAAGACGGTTATCGGGTATGGCCTGGATGATGCTTCGATCGGTGACCTCAAGTTGGTCAGTCGCTCCATGCGCGAGATGCGATATGCCGCCTCGGTATTTCAAAAATACAACGCGATCCGCAAAGTGGCAGTCTTCGGTTCCGCTCGAACCAAGTCTGATGAAGCTGACTTCCAGTTGGCTCGCGAGTTTTCACGCCGGATCGTCGAGGAAGACTTTATGATCATCACCGGTGGTGGCGATGGTATCATGGGTGCCGCACAGCAGGGAGCCGGCGCCGAAAAGAGCTTCGGGCTGAACATCAGGCTCCCCTTTGAGCAGAGTGCTAACCAAGTGATCCTGGGGGATCCCAAGCTGATCAACTTCAACTATTTCTTCGCCCGCAAGCTCAGCTTTGTGAAGGAGACCAGCGCCTTTGTCCTCTTTCCCGGTGGTTTCGGAACGCTCGACGAGGGCTTCGAGGTGCTGACGCTCCTGCAGACGGGGAAGACCTCCATCGTCCCGATCATCCTGATGGACAGGCCGAATGGCTTCTACTGGGAGACATGGCGGCGCTTCATGGATAACGACATCCTGGAACTTGGGCTGATCTCCCGTTCCGACTTTCATCTCTTCACCATTACCCACGACATCGATCGTGCGGTGAACGAGATCAAGCACTTCTACAAAGTGTTCCATTCCTATCGCTGGGTCCGTGACGAAATGGTGATTAGGATTAATAAAAAGCTCACGCCAGCAGCCTTGGAAAACCTGAACCAGCAGTTCGATCATCTCCTCATCTCGGGCCATATCGTCCAGCGTGATGCCCTTCCCGAGGAGGCTGATGAACGCGAAATAATCCATCTGTCGCGTCTTGTGCTGATCCCTCACAAGAGAGAGTTCGGAATGCTCCGTCTCCTGATCAACGCAATCAATGATTCCCAAGTGATCGAGACTCCTCACGATGAAGCCCTCCTTGCTCCGGGAACCCCTAGCGCCCGGGATTGAAGAATCATTCTTTCGAGGATAGGATGCGCTTTCTATAAACGTAACGATAACGATGACGACGAAGGCCAAGGTTACTCTCTATGACACCACGCTGCGTGACGGCACCCAGGGTGAGGGGATCTCTTTCAGCCTGCTGGACAAGATCCGAATAGCCGAGAAGCTTGCCGGATTTGGCATGGATTACATCGAGGGTGGTTGGCCCGGTTCGAATCCCAAAGATCTCGCCTTCTTTGCGGAGGCTCGTAAACACGATTTCGGGAAGACAAAGATTGCCGCCTTCGGCAGTACCCGCCGTGCAGGGATCAAGGTTTCAGAGGATCCTCAATTAGCCCAGTTACTGGAGGCGGAAACACCCGTGGTCACCATCTTCGGAAAGAGCTGGAAACTCCAGGTGGATAAAGTGCTGGGGGTTTTCCATGAGGAGAATCTCGCGATGATCAGCGATAGTGTGGCTTACCTGAAGACGTGCCGACGTGAGGTCTTCTACGATGCCGAACATTTCTTTGACGGTTACAAGGATGACGCGGAATTTGCCATGAGCACGCTGGCCGCCGCTTCCAAAGCAGGAGCCGATATGCTGGTACTCTGCGATACCAACGGAGGCACGATGCCAGAGGAGATTTCAGCGATTACTGCCGCAGTGGAATCTCGTTTCCCCGGCAAGGTGGGCATCCACACCCATAATGATTGCGGGATGGGGGCTGCCAACGCCCTTGCTGCTGTCCGTGCCGGTGCCGTCCAGATCCAGGGTACGATGAACGGCTACGGCGAGCGGACGGGAAACTGCAACCTCACGACCGTGATCCCGTGTCTCCAACTCAAGATGGCGATCCCTGTCGTGCCCGATCTCACGAGACTGAGAGAGGTGTCTCTCTTTGTGGACGAGTTGGCTAACTGCCAACCTGACGTGCGTGCTCCCTTTGTGGGCAACACCGCCTTCGCTCACAAAGGGGGGATGCATGTGAATGCCGTGGCCAAGACTTCGGCAGCCTACGAGCACATCGAGCCTTCTTCCGTCGGCAATCATCAGAATATCCTGGTCTCTGAGCTCTCCGGTCGGAGTAACATCCTTCTCAAAGCGGACGAATTCGGCTTGAAGCTGAACAAGAACGATCCGGCCGTGCTCCTAGTGCTCGAGAGGATCAAGTCTTTAGAATCCGAAGGGTTTGAGTTCGAAGCGGCCGATGCCTCGCTTGACTTGCTTATCCGGAAGGAACTCGGACTGCATGCTCCTCTCTTCGAATTGCAGGGATATCATTGCAATTTCAAGCGGGATGCCGCTGGATCCTCCACAACCTGCGAGGCCACCGTCACAGTCCTCGATAATGGGCGGCCCATTGTAACCACCGCAGAAGGTGATGGACCTGTGAATGCTCTGGACGCCGCTCTCCGAAAATCCCTACTTCAACTTCATCCCTGGATCGCTGGAATCAGTCTCTCTGATTACAAGGTTCGCATCGTGGATGGGGGTAGGGGAACGGCTGCACGGACCCGTGTCCATATTCTCTCCAGTTCGGGATCTGATTCCTGGGGTACGGTGGGTGTCTCCGACAACATCATCGAGGCGAGTTGGATGGCACTGGTTGACTCCCTTGAATACCGCGCCTCAAAACGCTCGGCTTAGTTCGTTTGGTGGCGTTGCTGCTCGCTCAGCGTGCGACCAAACTATGCTTTCCCTCGCGCGCCTGGCCCAGTATCCCAAATCCAAGCGTTTCTAGTTCGATGATTTTGGCGACTTGCACCGCATCCGAACTTCTATTCGCGGGGGCGAGCTGTTTTGAGACTGGCAAGAAACTACGAGGGCTCTTCCATGAATCAATGTATCTCGGTGAAAGAAATTATTTTGTTTCCGAAGAAAAAAACCTGTTAACTGATTATATACCTTCCTGAGGTCTAGCATCAGAACTCCCCCCGTAAAGCTGTCGCTCACGGGGCTTTTTATTGTCTCCGTGGGAAAAACTACCAAAAAAATATGAAATTCAAGTCCTGCTCCCATTCCCTTGCCGCGCTCTTTTTAGTGACTCTGGCGATTTCTGGATTCGGTACTATTTCCCACTAGTGTCCAGTTGAGAGGGTGATTGGTTTTTGTTGATACTTCAAGATGAGTGAGTTGCGATCCAAAATGGATGTGAGGGATTTGAACTTGGAGAGTCGTTTGGTAACGATCTGTGGCAATGAACATCGGCCGCTACGTCCTCTCCCAAGTCCTCGATCTGGTCCACTGGCAGACTCTCTCCCGTTTGGTCCAACGCTACGACGCGGAGAGCAAAGTTCGGCATTTCGGT
>Ga0114964_10001552_pt1 | contig 16685 bp, 17 predicted proteins | sample C_131016_MF_Meta_FD_92638 | JGI IMG/M metagenome (GOLD analysis project Ga0114964, IMG submission 92638) | Freshwater microbial communities from Lake Croche, Canada to study carbon cycling - C_131016_MF_MetaG | ecosystem: Environmental > Aquatic > Freshwater > Lake | place: Lake Croche, Canada... | reverse complement strand
TTCCTGACCATTTCAAAACAGCATGATTTAATTGTCAATTTTATAGTAAATAATTATGATTGAAAGCCGTTTTTAGGTATAATATCATATATTTGTTGCCGTTGTTAAGTCGGAGAAAACATATGGACGGAAATTTTAAAAAAGAAGGGAGATATTCGTATTTTGAATCAGGAGAAGGTACTCCCATTGTAATTTTGCATGGATTAATGGGTGGTCTGAGTAATTTCAAAGGAGTTTCCGATTATTTCTCAATAAGAGGATATAAAATTGTTATTCCTGAGTTACCGATTTACACTCAAAACATTTTAAAAACCAATGTAAAATCATTTGCTAAATATGTGAAAGACTTTATCACTTTTAAAAGATTTGATAGGGTTATATTATTGGGCAATTCGTTGGGAGGTCATATCGCACTTTATCATTCTAAAATGTACCCAGAAAAAGTTGCTGGATTAGTGATTACGGGGAGTTCTGGACTTTATGAAAGCGCTATGGGAGATAGTTATCCCAAAAGGGGAGATTATGAATATATTAAGAAAAAAGCAGAGGCAGTTTTTTATGATCCAAAAGTGGCCAGTAAAGAAATTGTAGACGAAGTATTTGCAGTGGTAAATGACCGGATAAAAGTGATTAAAACATTGACGATAGCAAAAAGCGCAATTCGACACAATATGGCGAAAGACCTACCTAAAATGCATTTAAAAACATGCATTATCTGGGGTAAAAATGATCAAGTCACACCTCCTGAAGTTGCAGAGGAATTCCACCGCTTGATGCCTAACTCAGAACTATACTGGATAGATAAGTGTGGTCACGCCGCCATGATGGAGCATCCTGATGAATTTAATCGATTATTAAATGATTGGTTAAAAGAAGTGCATTTATAGTCTCAAAGTCGGATTTAGACTTTTTTATTCTTAGAAAAATTAAATGAAAATTAATTCAGCAGAATTTATTGTCAGTAATTCAGATGTAAGCAAATGCCCTCAAGAGCCGCTGCCTGAATATGCTTTTATTGGCCGCTCAAATGTTGGTAAATCATCACTTATAAACATGTTGACAAACCATAAAAATTTGGCAAAAACATCAGGAAAACCAGGAAAAACACAACTTATTAATCACTTTAAAATAAATTTAAATTGGTTTTTAGTAGATTTACCAGGTTACGGCTACGCTCGAGTTTCCAAGAAAACCAAGGAAGTCTTTCAGCAATTCATAACTGATTATTTTGAAAAAAGAGAGCAACTCGTTTGTGCCTTTGTCTTAATTGATATTAGGCTAGCCGCCCAGAAAATTGATTTAGAATTCATTAATTATCTTGGAGAAATTGAAATCCCATTTTGTATCATTTTTACCAAAGCAGATAAAATAAGTAAAACAAAAATAGATTCCCAGATTGCAGCTTATCGCAAAGAGTTATTATCAAATAACTGAGAAGAAATGTCTCAACATTTTGTAACCTCTGCACTTGAATCTACAGGCAGAGAGAAACTTTTAGACTTTATCGACGGAGTAAATAATGACATGTTTAATAATAACTTTTTATGAAAGTAAATTCTAAACCCTTTTTTATTTTTTTAATTCTAATTTTTCTGCAAAATAATCGCAGAAATCCTTCATTGTGTCTGCCATTTTTTCATCAGCGGTAGCTCGTTGATAGGTATCTGCCATCGCAACTAGCGTTTGATGAAAAAATAATTTCATTTCATCTACTGGCATATCTTTTGTCCATAAATCAATGCGTAATGTTTCTTGCTGATTGCTGTTCCAAATTGATAGCATAATTGCTTTTGCCTCTTCTTTTTCAATCCCTCCCTCCTGAGCAGTCCATGATAGTTTTTCAGGCACTCTGTTTTGGTCTAGCTCAACTAAAAATTTTATTTCGGATGTAAAGGTATTACTCATTCTTTTTAGGTTTATATCTTGATTTTTCAAATAATTGTTTTGCATCCATTTTAAGCATATACTGCAAACTTACATCATTTTTTTCCATATACGAACGAACTATTTGCCACCCCAGCCATTGACCAACTCTTCCCGGCGATTCATTATCAATTTCGAGATAAAACTTAGAAAAAGGAGCTAAATTTATGAATCGATTAGGCAATCTAGAGTCTGAATTAAATAATAAATTTTCATCTATAAAAAATCTCCACATGTAACTTTCATTTTCTTGACACCACTTCAATTGCTCTGGCAGATACCCAATTTTTTCAGCATCAGTATATTCGGGAAGCAATAAATCTTTCATGTACAATTCTTTACCGTAATAAATCATATAAGATAATAATGTTTTGTCAGTTGGCTGAGCAATTTTATTGCGCGAAAAACTCGCTACAACATCAGGCATAATCTGTCTTTCTTCCAGATTTTCACGCAAATATTTAGGAAATTCGTAAAATCTATGATTTTTACCTAAATAAAGCTCTAATGCAATAATTAATTTATCATTGGCATATATTGTTTTGTTATTATAATCCATTTCAGCTATTACAGTGTAAACTTTTGGAGTGATAGTCTCTGGAAAATAATATTTAATATGCTGAAACAAGGACTGAATCTCAGTAGTTTCTTTATCAAAATTTGAGTATTTTTTTTCAACCTCATGATATAATTCTTGCCAAAGTGGATTTTGCATTTTTTCAATCCATACCTGATCATCCGATCCATCTCGGAAAAAAAATGGATATTTTTTTTTCAATTTCAATAAACCACTTGGTTTAGCTTCAAAAAAAGCCTTATCGAAACGATCTACTTTAATATCGACAGAAATTTTATCGATAGCTTTTTCTACTTGCGATTTTTTATGACAAGAAACCGATAGGACCAGCACAACTAAAAGGAAACTAAACTTTTTCATTAATTACTCTATTAATAAGTGTCAAAATCAATTTGAATCGAAATTGATTTTTTTACTTTTGCAAATATACACTGCAGCTTTTATAAATTTTCATAACAAATGGCTAAAATAAGTAAAATCAAGGTAGGGGAAGTTACTACTTTAATTGTTTTATGGTTGAAAGAATATTCCGTACGTACAAGTACGAATGGTTTTGTTGTTGGAATATCTGGAGGAATTGATTCCGCTGTTACCTCAGCTTTGTGCGCGCGAACAGGTTTGCCAACATTATGTATTGAAATGCCTATTCTTCAAGACGCGACACAGGTAAGTCGCGGAAAAGAGCATTTAGAGCTACTAAAGAGTAAGTTCTTAAATGTAAAAAGCATCGAAGTAGATTTGACTTCTGTATTTGACGCTTTTAGAAATGAGGTTGCTACTGTTGAAGCTAATTCTAGATTGGAATTATCACTAGCAAACACAAGAGCCAGATTAAGGATGACGACTTTGTACTATTTTGCTGGACTTCATGGTGCATTGGTAGTCGGCACGGGAAATAAAGTCGAAGATTTTGGAGTCGGGTTTTATACTAAGTATGGAGATGGTGGTGTTGATTTGAGTCCAATAGCAGATTTAATGAAAAGTGATGTATTTGCGCTGGGTAAATTTCTAGACATTCCAAAATCAATTCAGAATGCAGCGCCAACAGATGGACTATTTGGAGATTCTAGAACAGATGAGGAGCAAATTGGTGCTAGTTATGACGAATTGGAATGGGCAATGATTGAAACCGAAAACAATAAAAAAGCTGAAAATTTCTTAGGCAGAGAAAAACAAGTTTTTGAAATTTACAGTAAATTGAATCAAATCAATCAACATAAAATGAACCCAAGTCCTGTGTGTTCAATCCCAAAAAATATGAAATAATTAACTTTTTTACAATATAATTATATAACTTTACAGTAAATTTCTATTAATTTTTTATCAAATACCACAATTATGATAAATGTATGTATTGCTGATAACTTTCCAGTTGTACACTTTGGAATGAAAGCTTATTTTAAGGATCATCCTGAAATTAGCATTGTCTCCAATGTAGGAAATTTTTTTATGGTTCCCGACGCTTTAAGAAACAAAGAAATTGACGTCTTAATAATCGATTTAGAACTTGAGGGATTAAAGAGTATTTATGAAATCAAGTCAATCATTAGAAATTTCCCAAAAACTAAAGTTATCGTTTTTAGTAGCTTGTCAGAACACATTTATGCACCAAATGCAATTAAAGCAGGTTGTGCTGGGTATGTTCATAAGACATCAAAACTTGAGAATTTAGGTATAACAATTGTCAAAGTACACCAAGGACAAATTATACTTAACGAAGAAATCAAGCGAAACTTAGCTTTAATTGCTAAGCAAAACAAATCTGAGCGTTTGTATCGAAAACTTTCTAACAGAGAGATTGAGGTGTTGAGGTTCTTAAGCGATGGCAAAAAGAACAACGAAATCGCTAAAATTTTAACTCTAAATGAGAAGACCATTAGCACTTACAAACTGCGTTTATTAACAAAGTTGAATGTCACAAACTTGGTAGATCTTGTTAACAAAGCTAAAACGCTAGAGATAGTCTAAATTGTAAAAACCCCGCAATAACGGGGTTTTTTTTAATAATAGATTGACCGTATTCGACCTATTTTATTAGTAAGACTTACTTTAAGTTTATTATAGTCATTGATTGTAGATTTCAACTCTTCTATATCATCTACTTTTTCTTTACCGAAATTCTCCATCAAATCAACAATCAATCTATTAATTAGATATTCACGAAGGGAAATTAATGTCTCAGAAACCAAATTTGTGAGCACCTCTTCAGAATCTTTTTCTTTAACAAATACTTGCTTTTTTTCTAACCAACCTGCAAGTGTATACCGTTCATCTTGCATGATTAAATTTGAAATAAAACTTGCCTTTGACTCTTCAATGGAATTTATATAGTTTACTATATCAAAGCTGTCATTGCCAACAAAATTAAAAATCAAATCGCTGTAGATTTCTTGAAAAAATTGATTTGTAAAATTTATTTCGTCTTCTTGCAGACTCAAATATATCCGCTCTGATACTTTATATCTACTTTTTTCTCTAATCTCAATTTCATTGCCTTCTTCATCAAAATTAATGTAGATATTTTCAAAATCGATTTCTTGATTACCATATAAAACTAATATGCTTATAATATTAATTTCAAGACTTGATAAAATGTCTAACTTTTCTGCAACAATTTGACTATCCTCTTTTACAACCTCAAACGCCTTATGTTCAGTCTTAACTTTTTTACCAGCTTCATAGATATCCTTCTGCATCATTTGCGCCAGAGTATTCAGCAAAACTTGCTCTGAAATATCCATGATTCTAGAGCATTCTTGAACATAAATTTCTCTTTTAATTCTATCAGGGATTTTAGAAATACTTACTACCATATCTCTAATTAATTCTGCTTTTTTGATAGGATCATTATTAGCTTCCTTCATCAATAGAGAGGCTTTGAATTGAATGAAATCTTTGGCATTGTTTTCCAAATACAAAACTAAATCTTCATAGGAATTCTTACGAGCAAAGCTATCTGGATCATCACCATCAGGGAAAGTACATACTTTAACATTCATGCCTTCTTCCAAAATCAAATCAATTCCACGAACAGAAGCCCGTAATCCTGCTGCATCGCCATCAAATAATACGGTAATATTTTTTGTAAGTCTATTAATTAAACGCACTTGATCTGGTGTTAAGGCAGTTCCAGAAGAAGCTACAACATTCTCTATTCCAGCTTGATGCATTTGAATAACATCTGTATAGCCTTCTACTAAAAAGCAATTGTTTTGTTTGGCAATTGCTTGTTTGGCATGGTAAATTCCATACAAAACTTTACTCTTATGGTAAATTTCACTTTCGGGAGAATTGAGATATTTAGCAGCTTTTTTATCATTGGTCAAAATCCTACCGCCAAAACCTACGTTTCTACCTGATAAACTTTGAATTGGAAACATTACTCTGCCTTTGAAACGATCAAAATGTTTACCATCTTCTTTAACAATAGTAAGTCCGACTTTTTCCAAAAATTCTAATTGATATCCTCTGGATAATCCTTCTCTAGTAAAAGCATCCCAAATTTCGGGCGAATAACCTAAACCAAATTTAGCAATTGTTTCATTTGTAAAACCCCTTTCTTTGAAATAAGACAATCCTATGGCTTTACCTTCTTCTGAATTTAATAATGTTTCGTGGAAATAACTTTTAGCAAACTCTGAAACCAAAAACATGCTTTCTTTTTCATTAGCTTCTATTTTATCTTCATGGGAAACTTCGGTTTCTTCAATTTCGATATTGTACTTATTTGCTAAAAAACGTATGGCTTCTGGATAGGTAAAATGCTCGTGTTCCATTAAAAACGTTACAACACTCCCTCCTTTTCCCGAACTAAAGTCCTTCCAAATCTGTTTGACAGGCGACACCATAAAAGAAGGGGATCGCTCATCAGAAAAAGGACTTAATCCTTTAAAATTACTACCGGCGCGCTTAAGCTGAACGAAGTCACCAATAACTTCCTCCACTCGGGCGGTTTCAAAAACTTTATCTATCGTTTCGCGAGTAATCAAAATAAACAGTTTGCTTTAAAATCCATAAGAGGGTAAATTTACATAAAAATAAAAAAAGATGCTTCATTGCTAAAGCATCTTTTCAAAGTATAAAATTAACCTAAAAAATTTTAATTAAAGTCAAAACGCACTCCCAATGAGATATTGTTTTGTTTGATAGCATTGTCTTTAAACATCGGATTCAAATCATATTTAAGATAAATACTGGTTTCTTTGTACCCTATATAGGTACTCACCCCGTAAATAAAATCATTGACATTGAAATTTCCTTTTGCTTTTTGGGTCACATCACGCCCTCCGTCCTCATATTGCAGGATTTGTTTTGACTTGACACGCACTCCAGCATATCCTCCTATTCCAAAACGAACACTTTCGTGAGTCCTGAAGATTTTTTTTTCGTCTTTAACTTTCGCTTTGGTGAAATCAAATTCCAAATGCACCGGCACTGATAAAAAGACGTTTCTGAAACGAGAATCTTCCAAATGAATTGGGCTTTCCACCAAATCGGTTTGGTCACCGTTTACCACAAAATAGCGGTTGTCTGTGGCACGTAGGTTATTGTACATCAATGAAAGTCCGTATTTCAAGTGCAATAAATTATCACTTTTGAAAAGACGGGTGTTGGCCGTAATTCCCCATTCGTAGAAGTGAGAGCCCCAATATCTGAAATCAGAATTCGCTACGCTTCCCTCTGTCACTACATTGTTTACTCCGGCAGCAAAAACAAACTGTGAGGTGGTTCTTCTTTCTCCCGAACGTCTTCTGCCTTTTACTGCTTTTCGTACCCCATTTACATCAATATATATACTATCAATTGTTTTATAGGTTATCTTATATTTCTTGCCTTCGAAAGCTATACTATCTTTATCTTTCCATTTTACAGAGAAAAATTCAATCGAGTTTTTATTAGTCCTTTTGGTATCAGATAACTTACCGTCTACTTTTTGTTGTACCAGATCTTTGAGTTCTTCCTGCGCTGCTCCTATGCGGGTTTCTATATTCTTTGACCTTGTTTCTGCCAATTTCATTTTCTTTTCATCCGCCTGAACTTTTGAGATGGCCCCGGCATCGAGTTCTTTGTTTACACTTTCGATTTCTTCTTTCAAAGCAGCTTTTTCTTCTTTGGTTATGGTTTCAATTTTTTCGGCAATGGCTCTGGCCTTGGTTTCAAAAGATTCTTGAGCAACCATTTTGCTGGCTAACAACGAGAGTAATACCGCCGCGTAAAGGGTAAAATTTTTCATAATGTTTGATTTATTTGATTAATGATTAATCTTTGTTTCTGTTGGCTAAAGCCACTTTTACTTCTCTGTAATTTTTATTGACTTTGCTGATGACTTTTTCCCTAAAGGTCAAATCCAGTTCACCGTCTAACTGGGAAAGCAGATTTCTAGCATCTACTTTTACACTTGATTTCTTAATGGTTGATTGTCTTGCCACATCATCAAGACTAACCAACAAGAGATTGTCTGTTACAAAATAACTCCCCTTTTTAATAAAATCTTGTTGACTGTTGGTTTTTTGAATGTAACTTTCTTTGGGGTCTATTGTTTTGGGAATGTCTTTTAAAGCTACATCCGAACTGTTTTGATAAACAACCGGTTTGTTTTTTATAATTATGTCTCGATTACTTTGCTCACTTGTTCTTTGCTCACGCGGATTATTTGTTTTTTGATTGTTGATTGCAACTCCTTGATTATTGGTGAATTGTTGATGATTACTCTTTTGTGTCGCCTTACTTCCTTTTGGATTTTCTTTGTTGACAACATCTCCATTAAGTTGTTCCTGTGGAATCAAATTTTGAATTTCATGTCCCTGACTTAGAACAGAATCATTTTTAATGATAGCTCTGGTCACATTATTTAAAGGCTTAATTTCAGTACCGTTTTGAGTAAAGAAAAAGATACCAAGCGTTACGAAAACCAAAATGCCGGCAGCAATAAACAAAAAGCCAAAAGGGCGTCTTGTTTTTTTTCCTTCACCAACCGAAAGCATAGCATTTAATCGGTCCCAAGCTTGAGGTGAGGGCTCTATTTCTCTGGCATTCAACTTGTCTCTGAACTGCTTTTCAGTTTTATTTGGTTCCATTCTCGTAATTTTTTAATTTGGTAATGTTCTCTTGTAGCACTTTTCGAGCGTGTGATAATTGTGACTTCGATGTTCCTTGACTAATACCAAGCATCGATGCTATTTCCTGATGTTTGAATCCTTCTATTACATATAAAGTGAAAATCATTTTGTAACCTTCAGGCAAGCCGTCAATTAGAAATTGTATGTCCTCCACCGAAAACTGGCTTTCAATATTGCTGAGCCTTTCTTCAAGGTAATTTTCGTCTTCAATAAACTTCACTTTCTTATCAACTCTGATGAATGAAATACATTCATTAATCATTATTCGCCGAATCCAACCTTCAAAACTGCCTTTGTGTTCAAAATTTTTTAAGTTGGTAAACACTTTCATGAAGGCCGTAATCATAATATCTTCCGCATTATGTAAGTCCAATATGTATTGGCGGCAAACACCTAACATTTTGGGCGCGAATTTGGAATAAATCTGGTGCTGCGCATGACGATTGTTCTTGACTGCCAATTCAATTAATTCTTTTTCATCTTTATGTAAGTTGATAACTTTCAATACCTGTTGTTAGATTGTTCTATAAGCATAGACGCGAATCGGTTGAAAATGGTTGCATGGGGAAATTAAGATCTTTCAATTTTAAAATTGGAAAACTTAACTAAATAAATACTTTGCAGATGCTAATGTTTCTTAAAAACTATTTTTTCCTTTCAATTACGTAATTTACCATTAGTGAAAGAGCATCTCTATATTCTGATTTTGGAAAATTTGCAAGAATTTGGAGAGCTTCCTGCTGAAATTGCACCATCTTCTGTTCGGCGTAATGCAATCCATTTTTATCTTTTACAAATTGGATAACTTCCTTAACTCTTTTTTTATCTTTGTTATGGTTTTTTATTGAATTAATACACCAATTTTTTTCATTAGTACTACAATTATTAAGAGCATAGATTAAAGGAAGCGTCATTTTTTGTTCTTTTATATCAATACCAGTAGGTTTACCAATTGCATCATCAGTATAATCAAATAAATCATCTTTGATTTGAAAGGCCATTCCAATGAGTTCACCAAACTTACGCATAGTTTCTACTTGAAACTCATCTTCAACAACTGATCTTGCTCCAAGTGCACAACAAGAAGCAACTAATGTTGCTGTCTTTTTACGTATAATTTCATAGTAAACATCTTCTATGATATCCAGTCTTCTAGCTTTTTCTATTTGAAGTAATTCTCCTTCACTCATTTCGCGAACGGCTACGGAAATAATTCGAAGTAAATCAAAATCGCCGTGATCAATTGAAAGTAGCAATCCTTTTGATAGCAAGTAGTCTCCAACAAGGACTGCAATCTTATTTTTCCAAAGAGCATTAATTGAAAAAAAACCTCGTCGACGGTTACTATCATCCACTACATCATCATGCACTAAAGTTGCAGTATGAATTAGCTCAATAACGCTGGCACCCCGGTAAGTCCTTTCATTTATCTCACCCTTCTCTGAAATCATTTTTGCAACTAAAAAAACAAACATTGGACGCATTTGTTTACCTTTTCGATTTACAATATAATATGTTATTCTATTGAGTAAAGCTACTTTGGAAGTCATCGATTCATAGAACTTTTTTTCAAAAAGTTCCATCTCAAGAATTATTGGCTTTTTAATTTGCGAAGTAATATTCATCGAATTCAAAGATACAATAATGGAATCGTTTGAAAAAAAAATTACCTTTGGATTAAACCTTTTTGATTTTGTTTTGTCTAATACTTATATCTCAAAATTTAATAATATGAAAGCAAAAAAATTATTAGGAATTATAGCTACAATAGCTGTTTTTTCGTTCGCTGGTTGCTCTAAAGAAAATTCGTCTTCGGCAGATTCAAAATTAACCTCAGTTGATGCTGTAGTCTCAAACAAAATGGATAAAGCGGCAAATGATATTTCAGATGTTGTGGAAGATATTTATTTTCAACAAAATCCGACAAGTGTTGGAAAAAGCTCCAATTCTTTTGTGTCAGTTCTACCTCTTTGTGCATCAGTTAGCGCTGCTACTGCAACTTCAAACACATGGTCTAGAAGTATAAATTTCAATAATTGTATGTTCAACGGAAACATTTTGAACGGTCAAATTATTGTCTCAGGAGGTCTACCCTTGCCTACTGCCAACACTTTATCCACAACTGGATACAACATTAATTATGAATTTGTAAATTTTACACATAATGGAATATTAATAGAAGGAAACAGATCTATTACCAGAAAATTTACTAGCAGTAATCTTTTAGCGGACAACCATCCTATCCATATTATGGATATGAATATGACTGCAACGTTCCCTAATGGAGAGGTTTATAACAGAATAGGAACTAGAACTAGAGAATGTGTTGAACATTTCGGAAACAACGATTTAAGCGATAATGTTTATAAAATTTACCAATCTGTTATTACGACGAGACCGAATGGAACGCAACACAGTCATGTTATATCTATGACATCTCCATTAAAAATCGATATGAATTGTCAATATAAAGCAATTAGCGGTATTCTAACAATCACTAATCCTTCACACACTGCAGTAATTGATTACGGAAATGGAGATTGCGACAACAATGCAAGCATATCAATTGATGGTGGAACTGCCACAAATTTTACTTTCGGAAATTAAAATGACATCACTTAAATCATAAAAAAGTCCCAATACTAAAATCAGTATTGGGACTTTTTTATGATTTATTAGCCAATTGACCACAAGCGGCATCAATATCTTTTCCTCGACTTCGGCGCACTTTAGCGACAATCTCATTGCATTCTAAGGCTTTAATATAATTATCAATAGCTACATCAGATGCTTGTTGAAATTCACCGTCATCAATAGGATTGTACTCAATTATATTAACTTTACATGGTACGGATTTGCAGAATTTTACCAAAGCATCAATCGAATCTTTGTCGTCATTTATTCCTTTCCATACGACATATTCAAATGTAACTTTGCTTTTAGTTTTTTGGTACCAATACTGCAAAGCTTCTTTTAATTCCGGCAACTGAAAATTTTTGGTAAATGGCATTATCTTGTTTCTGGTTTCCTCAATCGCGGAATGCAACGAGACTGCTAACTTAAATTTAACCCCATCATCGGCCATTTTTCTTATCATTTTTGAAACTCCCGAAGTAGAAACCGTAATCCGCTTTGGCGACATTCCTAAACCTTCTTCTGAAGTTATCATACCGATTGCCATTATTACATTATTATAATTCATAAGAGGCTCCCCCATACCCATAAAAACGATATTAGACAATGGGCGATTGTAATATAATTTACTTTCTCTGTCAATTGCAACCACTTGATCATAAATCTCTCCAGGCTCCAAATTTCGCATTCTTTTTAAACTAGCAGTTGCGCAAAAACTACAATCTAAACTGCATCCAACCTGACTTGATACACAGGCTGTTGTTCTTGTCTCTGTTGGAATTAATACACTCTCGACAACTAAACCATCATGTAATCGAACTGCATTTTTTACAGTACCATCGCTACTTCGTTGCATAGTGTCAACTTTAATATGGTTAATAACGAAATTATTATCCAACACTTGACGAGTTTCTTTAGAAATATTAGTCATCTCGTCAAAATTTTGAGCACCTTTGGTCCATAACCACTCAAAAACTTGATTTCCGCGAAATGCATTATCGCCATTTGCCACAAAAAAATCACGTAATTGGGATTTAGTCAAACTCCGAATATCCTTTTTCTCGATTTCCATATTGCAAATTTATAGTATTTTGGTTAGTAAGTAATTTGTATTTTTGCAAAAATAAAAATTGTATGGATTTCATTTCTGACGAATTAGAAAATTACGTTACTTCTCATTCAGAAGACGAACCTGAATTATTAGCGCAATTGACTAGAGAAACTTATCAAAAAATTATTCAACCCCGTATGCTTAGCGGTCATTTTCAAGGAAGAGTTCTTAGCTTACTTTCAAAAATTATTCAACCCAAATACATTTTAGAGATAGGTACTTATACAGGTTATGCTACACTTTGTATGGCCGAAGGCTTGGCACAAAATGGCTTTATTGATACAATTGACGTAAATGAGGAATTGGTAGATTTTCAGAGAAAATATTTTGATAAAAGCCTGTGGAGTGATAAAATAAAGCAGCACCTTGGTCAAGCATTAGAAATCATACCATTTTTGGATAAAAAATATGACTTGGTATTTATCGATGCAGATAAAGATAATTACATCAACTATTTCCATGCTATTATTCCAATAATGAACAAAGGCGGGATAATACTCTCAGATAATGTTTTATGGAGCGGAAAAGTACTGGAAAATGTAAAACCTAATGACAAAACCACTCAAATTATTTTAGAGTACAATAAGCTTCTAAAAAATGACACTCGCATTGAAACAGTAGTAATCCCAATTCGCGATGGATTAACAATCTCGCGCGTAATTTAATTCTTGGATATATATTTTAGAAATAAATTATAGCACGTAAATCCAAATATTGCACCAACCAAATAGCCAATTAGAATATCACTCGGGAAATGCAAACCCAAATATATTCTGCTGTAAGCAAATATTAATGGGAACATAAACAACATGTAACTATACTTATAATATTTTTTTAAAAGCAAATAGGAAAAAACAGTAGATGCCATCGAATTTGCGGCATGACCAGAAAAGAAACTAAAAGTATTACTTGTTTTTACTATTCTTATTATACTTTTGATTTCTTCATCATTACATGGTCTCAGCCTTTGAAAGTAATCTTTAAAAATATTTGTTGTTTGGTCACAAACTAAAACTAATAAGGCAGTTACTAATAAATAAAATCCAAAGTTTCTCCAACCTATTTTTTTTTGCAACGCGTAAAAAATCAATAAAAATAATGGGGTCCAATATGCCTGGTTTGTAATATATAACCATAAATGATCAAAGGTATCAGAACCTAATCCATTTAGAAAAACGAATGCCTGTTTGTCTAGATCAATAAGCTTATCGAACATTACATCTGTCTTTTGATAGGTCCGGAAACTTCATCAATATCATTACTGATTTGATGAACCGGATTATTGAGATTCGTATCTATACCCTCTTTTACTTTGCTAACTTCGGATGTGAATGTCTCATTTAATTCTTTTAAAGACGTATCGATACCATTTGCTTTTACTTCTTTTTGAATTTCTGACTTTATTTCGTTTGTGGCATTTTTTACTTGAGCCATTCCCTTTGCCAAAGTTCTAGCAATATCAGGGACCTTATCAGAACCAAATAGCATCAATGCAATAAAAATAATGAATATCAGTTCACCTCCTCCTATTCCAAACATATTTTAATTTTATATTTTGAATTACAAAGTTACAAACTTCTCTTAATCAAATTTTGATTTTTCTTCTGTTTTTGGCCAAGAATTATTGGTAATATCAATATCCGCGGTTTCTAATTTTGGATCAATAACTATTTTAGAAATAACTTTTTGGGTCGCAAATGTCCTGCTTACTTCTTGATCATTCAATCTCCAAATCTGAGCAGGAAATTGATAATTTTCTTTAGAACCATCTTGAAAGGTAATTTCCACTAGTAGCGGCATTACTAAGCCGCCTGGTTTATCAAAAGTAACTTGATAAAAGTATTTTGGCGAATTCAACTTGGCTTGTTCTTCTTTTGTAAAATGAGCTTGTAAATAGTCGTCCAAGGTCTTTATCTCTTTACTAGCAAAAGGCTTATTCATTTCGGGTTTAAAATCTGAACTACCCTCTGCGATCATATATACCAAAGGACCTGGATCAAAGTTTCTGCGTCTTCGTCGGCTGCTTGCCTCTTTTGCTTCTGCGGTAGGTTCATTACTGACATAAAAACGCTTTACTTCTTTAATACCAATATCATTGTAATCAGTGGTGTAGAACCAACCTCTCCAATACCAATCTAAGTCAAATGCTGTCGCGTCTTCCATAGTTCTGAAAAAATCTTCTGGTGTAGGATGCTTAAATTTCCATCGATTTGCGTAGGTTTTGAACCCATAATCAAACAGTTCTCTACCCATGACAGTTTCTCTAAGAATATTCAATGCTGCGGCTGGTTTTCCATAGGCGTTGTTTCCAAATTGACGAATACTTTCTGAATTTGTCATAATTGGTTCTAATCCTTTTTGATCTCCGCTCATGTATGGAACGATTAACTTCGCAGGGCCGCGATCTGCTGGGAAATTTGGATCCCATTCAATTAATGCCATATATTCACAAAAAGAATTAAGTCCTTCATCCATCCAAGTCCATTGACGCTCATCTGAATTAACAATCATCGGAAAAAAGTTATGCCCTACTTCATGAGTTATTACACTTATCATCCCATTTTTTATTCTTTCAGTATATTTCCCGCTCTCATCTGGTCTTCCCCAATTCCAGCAAATCATCGGATACTCCATTCCCTGATCTTGCGCATGAACAGAAACTGCCTTTGGATAAGGAAAATCAAATGTATGACTTGAATAACTTTTTAAGGTATGCGCCACCACTCGTGTAGAATATTGTTCCCAAAGCGGATTCCCCTCCTTAGGATAAAGCGATATTGCCATAACATTCTTTGCCCCCAACTTAACTGCCATGGCATCATAGATAAACTTTCTTGAAGTGGCTATTCCAAAATCTCGCACGTTTTCGGCCTTGAATTTCCATGTTTTTTTGGTTGTCAAAAAACCTTTTTCATTGGCCTCTGCTTCTGCTTGTGTCACGATAATTACTGGTTTGTCAAATGACTTTTCAGCTTCGGCATAGCGCGCTAATTGTTCCGTTGAAAATACTTCGCTCCTATTCAACAAGGTTCCTGTTGCTTCCATAATATGATCTGCTGGAACCGTAATATTGACTTCGAAATTTCCAAAAGGTAAAGCAAATTCACCAGAACCCCAAAATTGTTGGTTCTGCCATCCTTCTACGTCGTTATAAACGGCCATTCTTGGATAAAACTGAGCAATGATATAAAGGTTGTTTCCATCTTTATCAAAATGTTCATAGCCTGAACGACCACCATCCAATAAGTAGTTGTTAATATTGTACCACCATTTAATAACGATCGAAATCTTTTCACCATGTCTTAAAAATTTTGGAACTTCTACACGCATCATAGTTTGATTAATGGTATAGGCCATTGGTTTTCCTTGGGAGTCTTTCACATACTCGATTTTAAATCCCCCATCAAAATCTTCTTCTAAATACCTACGAGAAAATGCTTGGGCTGGTATCGACAAATCGGTTTTATTACTTTCTACTAAAGGTGATTTGGAGTTTCTAGCTTTTTCATTTTGATCCAATTGAATCCACAAATAATCTAAGGCTTCTTTGGCATTATTGGTATAGGTAATCGTCTCAACTCCGTACAATTTTTGATTCTTATCATCCAATTCGACATCTATCTTATAATCGGCTTGCTGCTGATAATACTCGGGTCCAGGCGCACCGGATGCAGTACGATACATATTTGGCGTTGCCAACAAATCATACATTTGCTTAAACTTATCGGGATTCCGATCGTCTTTTTTTACTGGCTTTGAGGCTTCTTGTGCATGCAGTACACTAACCAAAAGTAAAAACACCAAGGACAAAAAAGTAGTTATTCCTTTCATACTGATTTTATTAAGGAGCTAAAAGTAAAATAATTTTACGGGGTGCCAAGAATTCACAAATTATTTTAACATTCCTTTAGTGGTTTCACTTGTTAATAATAAGTTTTGTTTGTTCTTATTATTGCTATATTGAATAATATTTTGCTGTTCTGAATAGAGTTCTGTCAACACTGTGTTTTCTACCTCCATTGTGCTTACTTTGGGAATATTTTTTATGCTGAAATAGCAGATAATGACGTTATTTTCCATTTCACTACTTAAATAGTTCATCGTCCTAAACTTTCCATCGATGGATACTTTGAATTTTTCTGCCAAGTATTTTTTCAGTAAAGCAATAGCCTCTGGCGTCTCCTTCTCAGTACCAATAAATGTTTTTTGATGAAAGGCTTTTTGAATTGCATCATTAAGATCATCCACAAAAATCCGCGTGGTTATCTCTATTCTGGCCTTCTCGGGCACATGTTTTATTTGGTATACTGCGACGTAAAAG
>Ga0114964_10001549_pt1 | contig 16704 bp, 11 predicted proteins | sample C_131016_MF_Meta_FD_92638 | JGI IMG/M metagenome (GOLD analysis project Ga0114964, IMG submission 92638) | Freshwater microbial communities from Lake Croche, Canada to study carbon cycling - C_131016_MF_MetaG | ecosystem: Environmental > Aquatic > Freshwater > Lake | place: Lake Croche, Canada... | reverse complement strand
TTTTTAAATCCATTTTTAAGATTAACAAGAAAAGAAAAAAACAAAAAATTAACAAGAACAATTAAAATTAACAATCATGAGTAACAATCAAGAGTTAACAAAGTTAGAGTTTCTATTAACATTGGAAGGAAACATAATTTGTCAGAGGTATTTTAACGTAAGGGATTTTAACCCTCAAGCAACAAGGTCAATGGATTTACATGAATACGTTAAAAGTATTTGTAGAAAAATTTCTGATGATTTGAGAATAAAAAGTTCCAATTATTTGTGTGAAAATAAGGAATATATCCTTGGTTTAGAGAATGTGGAAGATACGACCGCAGCAGAAAATGAACACTTTTTGTTGCAAATTAAACAAAATGATCACGTATTTATTCAAAGAATATTCCCCGCATATGTGTTTCATCCAAAGGTGAGATATACGGTTGATATTCGCCCAATGTTAAAAAATTTCTTATCAGATTTGACAACAATTATGTCTATGGATGAATTGGAAACAACGTATTTGGGTTACAAACTATAATTAAATAAAAAATTAAACATGGAAGAAAGGAATTTTGGGTATTTGGGAACTACATTCCAACAATCATTAATCAAAGCCATTATTGAGGATAAAAAGTACGGTGAAAACATCATAGATGTTATTGAATCTCGTTTCTTTGACAATAATGCATTCAAGTTTATAATGGAAAACTTGAAAGAACTATATAGATCATATAATAAAATTCCTGATTACAATACGTTGGCACAAAAGATAATGGCAGAAAACGGTAATAAGGAATCTGCCAGAATCCATATTGACACATTAGAAATAATAAAAACTAGTGTTGAAACAGAATATGTTAAAGATACCGCTCTTAATTTTTGTAAACAACAAAACTTAAAGAGAGAACTTAAAAACGTACAAAGTATCATTGAAAATGGTGATTTTGAAAATTATGCAAAAATTGAACAAATCATTCAAAAGGCATTACAAGTTGGTATTATTAACGATGATGCAACAGATGTGTTTCACGATATTGAAGGTGCATTAGAGAAGGATTTTAGACATCCAATCCCAACAGGTATTGTGGGTATTGATAACCTTTTAAAAGGTGGTTTGGGAATCGGTGAATTGGGTGTTGTGTTAGCACCAACTGGTACGGGTAAAACTACATTATTAACTAAGTTTGCTAATACCGCATATAATTTAAGTTACAATGTACTTCAAATATTTTTTGAAGATAATCCGGGTAACATTAAAAGAAAACACTATACAATTTGGTCAGGTATTGCACCTGATGATCAAAGCGATAATAAAGAAGAAGTTTTGTATCGTGTTAAAGAAGTACAAAGTAATACGAAAGGTTCAATTAAATTATTGAAATTACAATCTGACGGTGTTACAATTTCTGAGATTAAATCTAAAATCAGAAAGATGTATTCAGACGGATTTAAGATTGATTTATTGTTAATTGACTATGTTGATTGTATTTCACCTGAAAGGTCAAATAATGGGGAAGAATGGAAGGGAGAAGGGTCAATTATGAGACAATTGGAGTCAATGACCAGTGAGTTTGAAATGGCTATATGGACAGCAACACAAGGTAATCGTGATTCGATATCATCTGAAGTAGTTACCGCAGACCAAATGGGTGGTTCTATTAAGAAAGCACAAATCGGTCACGTTATTTTATCTATTGGTAAAACCTTGGAACAAAAAGAACATAATTTGGCTACTTTAACGTTACTTAAATCTCGTATTGGTAAAGATGGTGTTGTATTTCAAAATTGTAAATTTAATAATGAATTCTTGGACATTGATACAGAAATGCAAAATACATTATTAGGACATGAAGAACAAAAGACACAAAACAATATTAATAGGGCTAGGGAAGCATATCAAAGGAGAAACAAAATAGCAAATAATCAATAAATAAAATTAATAATAATAATAATAATAATAATAATAATAATAATAATAATAATAATAATAATAATGAAAAAAAAGGGAATTTTTAATAAACGAGTAAACATTTTACCATATGATTATCCATCACTTTTATTATATAAGGATGCAATTAGACATTCTTATTGGATAGATACTGAATATAATTTCACAACAGATATTAATGATTATATGGTTAATATTACTGAAAATGAAAAGGAAGTCATAAAAAAGACAATGTTAGCGATTGCTCAAATTGAAGTTAATGTTAAAACATTTTGGGCTGATATGTATAAACGAATGCCAATTACCGAGATAGGTGACGTTGGTATGACGTTTGCAGAAAGTGAAGTAAGACATAAAGATGCTTATGCTAGATTACTTCGAATTTTGGGGTTAGAAGAAGAATTTAGAACTGTTGTTGAAATACCAGCAATTAAGGATCGTATTAAATATTTAACCAAATATTTGGATGGTACAAGAAGTGACGATGATAAAATGTATACCAAATCAATTTTATTGTTTTCTTTATTTATAGAACACGTATCATTATTTTCTCAGTTTTTAATAATGATGAGTTTTAATAAAGAAAAAAATTTATTTAAAGGTATATCAAATGTTGTTGAAGCGACATCTAAAGAAGAAGATATTCATGGTAATTTTGGTGCGGAAATTATTAATATAATTAAAAGTGAATATCCTGAATGGTTTGATGATGAGTTTAATTCTTTAATTATATCCGCATGTAAGAAGGCATATAAAGCGGAATGTAAAATTCTTGATTGGATTTTTGAAAATGGAGAATTAGAATTCTTATCAAAAGAAACCATTAAGAATTTTATTATGAATAGATTCAATAATTCTTTAAATAAAATTGGGATTGAGCCTATATTTATAGTGGATATAAAAGAAATTGAAAAAACATTATGGTTTGATGTTGAAACAACATCAACAAAAGAAGGTGATTTCTTTTATAAGAAACAAATAGATTATAATAAAAAAAGTAAGAGTATAAGTGAAGACGACTTATTTTAAAAAAAAACATTAAATAATGAGAAGTAAATATCATTGGGCAAATGATGAAGCCAGAAAATTTTTATCTAGAGGTTATATAACTGAAAGTGTTGAACAAAGAATAAGGAATATTGCAAATAGGGCAGAAGAAATTTTAAAAATAGATGGTTTTTCTGATAAGTTTGAAGATTACATGAGTAGAGGTTATTATAGTCTATCAACACCTGTTTGGATTAATTTTGGTAAAGAAAAAGGTTTACCAATTGCGTGTTATGGATCTAATATTGATGATTCATTGGATAGTATTTTAAATGCTAGTAGAGAAATTGGTATGATGTCAAAATATGGTGGTGGAACATCAGGATATTTAGGTAATATTAGACCAAGAGGTTCTGCAATATCAACTGGAGGTAAGGCAGATGGACCTGTACACTATGCTAGAATGTACGACACCACAATTGATGTGTGTAAACAATCTGAAGCTAGAAGAGGTGCATGTGCTGTTTATCTACCAATAGAACATAATGATATTAATGAGTTTTTAGATATCGGAACTGAGGGTAACCCAATTCAAAATTTACAGTATGGTATAACCGTAACTGATAAATGGTTAGAAGAAATGAAATCGGGTGATACAGATAAAAGAAAGATTTGGGCTAAAGTCATTCAAAGACGTAGTGAATTTGGATTTCCTTACATTATGTTTAAGGATAATTCAAATAAAAACACACCATATAAAGAATTAGGTTTAGAGATAACAGCGTCTAATTTGTGTGCCGAAATTCAGTTACCAACAGATAGTTATAATTCATTTGTATGTTGTATCGGTTCAATAAATGTTCTTTATTGGGATGAAATCAAGAATACAGACGCAATTGAAATTTATACATTGTTTTTAAATGCTGTATTAGATGAATTCATTCAAAAATCTGTTAATATGGCAGGAATGAAAAGAGCTTGGAGATTTGCATCACATCATAGGGCAATCGGTGTTGGTGTTTTAGGTTATCATTCATTTCTACAATCTAAATTGATTCCTTTTGAATCAATTATGGCAAAATCATATAATCATGAAATATTTGAAACATTAAAAATTAAAACTGAAAAGGCATCTCAAGATTTATATAATTCAAATCCCGAAAGATATAAATGTTTAAGAGAAGGTTTCGCAAATACGACTTTAATTGCAATTGCACCAACTAAATCAAGTAGTTTTATATTAGAACAAGTTAGTATGGGTATTGAACCAATTAAATCAAATTATTTTGTAAAAGATTTGGCTAAAATTAAAACGGTTTATAGAAACCCATATTTAATTAAAGAATTGGAAAAATATGGTTTAAATACGGATGATGTATGGTCAAATATATTAAAGAAAGATGGGTCTGTACAACATTTAGATTTTCCAACTAAAGAAGTGTTTAAAACATTTGTTGAAATAACACCAAAAGAAATTATACTTCAAGCGGCACAAAGACAAAAATTCATTGACCAATCACAAAGTTTAAATTTAATGATACACCCTTCAATTCCGGCCAAAGATATAAATCAATTATATTTATATGCACATGAAGAAGGTATTAAAACATTATATTATCAATTCAGTCAAAATTCAGCACAAGCATTTGCTAGAAATATTATGGAATGTGTCTCATGTGAATAGTAAATAATTATTATTTTTAAAACCCTAACATTAATGTTAGGGTTTTTTATTTATTACCATTTTAATATTCATTATATTTATGAATATGGCAGCAACATATGGTATAGATTTTCCATTTAGGGATAGTTTTAAAGGACATTTTCTACAAATGACAGAAAGTCCCGAAAGAGAAGTTCGTGCGGATTTAATTCATTTAATATTAACAAGAAAGGGAAGTAGATATTATTTACCTGATTTTGGTACTAGATTATATGAATTTATATTTGAACCAAATGACCAAACTACTTGGGATTTAATTGAAACAGAAATAAGAGAATCAATAAAAAATTATATTCCAAATTTGGATATCAATTCAATAACAGTAACTTCTGCCGAAGATGATACAAATAATCAAGTAACATCAAATGTTCTTGAAGATGAAAGATTATTTAGAATTTCAGATCATTCAACACAACCATATACCGCAGTAGTTAAAATAGATTATACTGTAAATAACGGAGCATTTTCATCATCCGATTTCGTAATTATTAATATATAAAATGAGTAAAAAAATATCATACGCAACAAGAGATTTTGCGGGTTTAAGACAAGAATTAGTTAATTTAACAACAGATTATTATCCAAATTTGGTAGGTAATACTAATGATGCGTCAATATATTCAGTATTATTGGATTTAAACGCTGCGGTTGCAGATAATTTACATTTTCATATTGATAGGGTTTGGCAAGAAACTATGTTGGATTTTGCACAACAAAGACAATCATTATTTCATATTGCAAAAACATATGGAATTAAAATACCGGGTTTAAGACCTTCGGTTGCATTATGTGATTTTTCAATTAATGTTCCTGTTAGAGGTGATAAAGAAGATGGTAGATATTTGGGTACATTAAAAACAGGTGCACAAATTTCAGGTGGTGGACAAATATTTGAAACAATTAATGATATTGATTTTTCAAATCCATTTAATAACAGAGGTGAATCAAATCGTTTAAAGATACCTAATTTTGACAATAATAATAAATTAATATCATATACAATCACAAAAAGAGAACCAGTTGTTAATGGTATAACAAAAATTTATAGAAGGGTAATAACTAATTTAGATCAAAAACCATTTTTAAAATTATATTTACCTGAACAAAATGTATTAGGTATCACTTCTGTTATACATAAAGAAGGAACATCATTTAATGGTGACCCAACATCATCAGAATTTTATTCTTCAGAAAATAAATGGTATGAAGTTAAAACAATGATACAAGATAAAGTATTCATACCTGACCCAACATCTGCATCAGATAGACAAAATTTCAAATCTGGTATTTATCTACCCGTAACAAATAAGTTTGTGACAGAATATACTCCACAAGGTTATTTTTCTTTAACATTTGGATCTGGTAGTGTTAATCCTTTATCTAATTTAGACGATTATATGACAGGAACAATGAGAGTTTCACTTGGTTCATATCTAAATAATTTATCTTTAGGATCAACACCAAAAGTAGGTACTACTATATTTGTTCAATATAGAATTGGTGGAGGTAAAGATTCAAATTTAGGTATTAATGTTATAAATAGTGTTGATGATGTTGATTTTTCTGTACAAGGACCAAATTCAAGTGTTAATGATCAAGTTACACAATCATTAAATGTTACAAACGTAACACCTGCGGTAGGTGGAGCTGACCAACCAACAATTGAAGAAATGAGAAATATGGTCGCATATAACTTTGCGGCACAAGATAGGGCTGTAACATTAAATGATTATAAATCACTAATTGAGACAATGCCATCTACGTTTGGTGCACCAGCTAAAGTAAATGTAATGGAAGTAGATAATAAGGTACAAATCAAGTTATTGTCATATGATGAATTAGGTAATTTAACTGATGTTGTTTCTAATACATTAAAAAGTAATATATTATCTTATCTTTCTGAATATAGAATGATAAATGATTATTTAGATATTGTTAGTGGTGAAGTTATTGATTTAGGATTACAAATAGATTTAATTATAGATAAAAATGCAAATCAAACGGATATTGTTAGAACATCTATTAAAGATACAATATCTTATTTTGATATTACAAAAAGAAAAATGGGTGATCCATTATTTATTGGTGATTTAATTAGACAATTAGGTAGTGTTAATGGGGTGATTAATGTGGTTGATGTTAGAATATATAATTTAACTGGTGGCAATTATTCCACATCACAAGTTTCACAAGATTTTGTCGATCCAATAACAAAAGAAATACAACAACAGGATATGACTGTTTTCATGAAATTAAATCAAATATTTCAAATTAGATTCCCAAATACAGATATAAAAGTAAGATTAAAAACTTTAGGAACGACTACATATTAATTTTAAAATTATTTATATTGATATAAGAAAATTTATTTTTTTCTATTTATATAAATATGGAATTACAAAAACACAGAATATCGACTAATATTGGTAAAGATCAATTTTTAACTATAAATTTGGAAAATTCTTATGACCTATTAGAAATACTTTCCCTAAAGTTTACACAAACAGACATTTATAGATCATTTTGTAGTGATTATGGTGTTGTTTGCGGTAGAATTACTTCAAACAATGGATTTGGAATACCTAATTGTCGTGTTTCAATTTTTGTACCAATTAAAGATAGTGACACCACCGACCCAGTAATATCTGCATTATACCCATATACTTCGGTTGCAGATAAAGATGAAAATAATTATCGTTACAATTTATTACCCGCAAGAAAACAACATGGTGGACATGTTCCAACAGGAACATTTCCTGACCAAGAAGACATCTTAACTCGTGAAGAGGTTTTACAAGTTTATCATGATTATTATAATTTCACAGTTAAAACAAATGATGCTGGTGATTTTATGATATGGGGTGTTCCGTTAGGACAACAAACAATTCATGTTGATGTTGATTTATCAGATATGGGTTGTTTCTCTATTAGACCATATGATTTTATTAGACAAGGTGTTAGTGAAAACAATTTTGATAGATTTTATAATTTTAAATCAGATACAGATATTGATGGATTACCACAAATTGTTAAATTTGATAAAACAATACAAGTTGTTCCATTTTGGGGTAATAAAGATATATGTCAACTTGGAATTACCAGAGTTGATTTTGATTTATCTGAAAAAGGTATAAAAATACAACCAATATCATTACTTTTATTATCAACAGTAACAGATGACGATGGTGACGCTGTTAAAAGAACCGGCGTAATTAGAAAAAAATCAGGTTATAAATGTAATCTTAAAACAAGAAAAGGACAAGTAGAAGGTGTAAGATATAAAACATCTAGGGTAATTGGTTCTGATGGTGTATCAATTTACCCTGAATTAGAATATTTTGATCCGGGTGTAATTGATGAAGATGGTAGTGCAATGTTGGTTATTCCAATGAATATGGAATATACATATACTAATGAATTTGGTGAACAAGAAATTACAAATGACCCAAATAAAGGTATCGCAACAACAACAACTGCTAGATTTAGAGTTGGTTTAGATGTTGGTAATGTATCTTCATTTAAAGGAACTGAACCCGCATATTATTTAATACCAAATATTCGTGAATTTAATACACATCGTAATAGTCATGGTGATTTAGATGGTGCAAATGAATACGGTGAATATGATGAAAATATGTTATCATCATATGTTTTTTCTGATGTATTTGAAGATTATTTTAGAGTACCTACTCCAACAGGTTCAACATTAACTTTAATGACTGATGAACAAAGAAATCATAAAAGAGATTTAATGTTAGGTGTTAATAATAATGACATACCAGAAGATACATTTTATAAATTTATATATGGTAAAGTATATACACCATCATCTTTTCAAGGAACACATTACGAGGTTTCATCTTTAGAATCTTTCTTTGGGTTATCAAGAAGGGATGCATTTTTGGGTATCAAAGAAATTAGACCAAATGCAGAAGATGATTGCCCTGGAACAGCAAATTATATACCTACAAATTATGGTTTTAGAAATAGAATAAAATTTGGGTTATTAGTTAATCAAATATTATTATTTATTCAATTTATATTTACAGTTATTTTTATTAAGGTTTTTGAATTTTTAGGTAACATATTTTTCACTATTGGTGAAAATTTTTATAGTGTGTATTTTGGATGGCCGTTTAATTGGAGACCATTTGAAAAAATTGGTGAGATATTTAAAAATATTGGTTATGTTTTACAAGATAAAGGTACAAAAGTTTTACCATTAACTGTTTATCCTGAGTGTGAGGAGTGTTCTGAAGATTCTGCAGGTCTATTAAGTAATTCATCATTTGTTGATCGTTATTGTTCAATAGGTGAGGTTAAATGTAAAGTTTTTGGGGTTGGTTCAGGTATTGGTTATGGTGATTATGATATAAAGTTAATACCAATAGATATTAACGTTTCAACAACTTCTGGTACAACATTTTTATCTGGAACATCATCTTCTTCAATTGAAACAAGTGCAAGAAGTATTAGTTATACGGGAACACCATATAACCCAAGTGGATATACTGCTCAGACATTAAATATAACTACATTACAAAATTTACAAACTAAAAGGTTAGATCCTTGGTCAATGATTCAAGGTAATCCAAATGATTCAAGATTTGTTGCGGTGGTTTATCCATATGTTGATGATACAATATTACCATATAGTGCAACTAGTAGACCTTTAACAGGAAATACTAAAAGTACGTCATTTAATGATGTCCCCCTTTATTTTAATGATCATGGTCAAGATATTGAAGTTAATAATTTAATATCATTTGGTTCTAGAACATATAAGTATTCTGATGATAATGGTATTGATGATCCTTGGACAACTTATGGTCATTGGTTCGGTACAAATAAAGTAGGAAATTATTATGATACACGAACAAATAAAGATTTATTATATGATTATATTAATATTTATGGTGATTCATATTTTTCTGGTACAACACATTTCATATATGACGACACCACAACTTTAATTGCGTCATTTTTTAGTCAAGAATCATTCTCAGATTATTTTGGGTTAGATTATAGTCAATATACAAATAAAAGTAATCCACAATATGGTGATACCGGAAAATATGCTGTTAATGGTGATGGTACGATTCGTGATTTGGGATTATATGCTATTGTTAAAATATATGACATTGCAGCATTATTAAACCCATCATCTAATTCTGGAACGACATTGACGATTGAATCAGGTTGTCAAAAATATGATAAATTATATGATGAAAACACATCGTTAGCGTATTTATGGGCAAATAAAGATGTTGAATATGGTGATCCTTATATACCACATGATCCAGATAGTGGTTTTAATCCATCAGATCCACACCATATTGATGGGTATTATATAGGTAAAACCAAACCAGTTGGACCTTCATATTCAGATTACACAATTATGGCAGATATTTCTGCTAATGAAAATACTAATAGATTACCAAGATATGTAAATTGGAATCGTATTGCCGATTCATTTTTTGATAGAAAAACAAAAACGGGTTTATCGGAAGTGAGAGATGGTGTTTTTACTTGTATACCAGTTATTAAAGGTAAATCAAATAATTTAAATTTTATATTAGAATGGTATAAAAGAAAACGTGTTCATACATTTTTTTGTGGTGGGGTTTTAAATTATTCATATGTTGATAATTGGTTAAATGGTCTATTATATATGTTTAAATTTGATTTTAGGATTAAATGGGATGACCCGACAATATATGATTTAAATCAAAGAGGTTCTAAATTCCCAAGAGAATTAATATATTACGATGTATATAAACAAAAATTTTATTATAGAAGTACACCATATAACCCAGATGATCAAACATTTACTGGACAATGGGATAGTGGTGGTTTTAAAGGTTTAATACGTCCTACAACAATATATGATGTTGGGGTTAGAGATGAGTTTCTTTATGAGATTTGTTACGATCCAAGGGTTGACCCAACTTGTTCTGTTATAAGAGATATTGGGTCAACATCATATCAAGATCCAGCATATATTATTGAACATGTTATTGATTATAGAATGGATGTTAGTAATGCAAAAACAGAAATTGATGATTTTTTCAGTAAATCACAATGGGGTTCAAATGACCCAAGTATATTGGCGACTGTTGTAAGTTCTGGGGCTATTAATGGTATAAGTTCATTATTAAATAACGCCAAAGTATTAGATGGTGATATCACACAATTAATGTCAATCAATAATGAAGCTGGTATTGAAGCATTTGATTTGGATGTTCCTCATTACTTTAATTATAATAACGAATTTATGGATCCAGAAAATACAATGTATAGTGGTTATTTTGGAAATACTGGATTAACAGGTCAATGGGGGCCAACACCAATTGATTTTAAATTAGATGCGGATGGTAGATTTGTAAGATTATGTTTAAATAATAGATTAGGTGATTATACACAAAAAGTACCACTTTATTTATGGGAAAAATATGGAGAAGGTTTTGGTGCGTCTGGTAGTTTAGATGATCAACAAACATTCATTAAAAATCCTGATATTATTGCAACAATGAAACTTCAAAGAATGATTTCAATTGGAAGTGAAACGGGAACAACGACTAACTATGTAATGGCAGATGGTGAAGAAGAATATATGTTAAAACCTATGACAAAGGATCACCCAACATTTAAATGGCAAGGTAATTATGGTAGTTCAATTGAAAGGTTTGAATATATAAAATATAGTGTAACCCCTAATTTATATCCTGGTACTGCAAGTGGTGAAACAGAAGGGGATTTATGGTTGAATGTTACTGGTGGAACTTTTAATAGTGTGGGAGGACCATCAGGAACAACATATGTTGTTGTTAATAAAACATGGACGCCAATGGGTTATTATGATAATAATAATCAAATATTTTTACCACAAACTGTTAATAATTATACAGGAACAAGACAAGTGTTATCAACAGGTTTTCATTTTTATTTTGGATTAAGACCCGGACAAACATCATATAATAAACTAATAAAACATTACGGTCCTAAAGGAGCGTTTCCACCTGTAAACTAATGCAAAGTAAAAGAATTTTATTACCTACTAAAAGGTATTTTAAAGCGGAAGAACAAGATATTGATCTAAGAATTGACTTAGAAAAGGAAGAAATATTACTTAGAGAAGGTGATATGGACGTACCATTAAATCTTGGTGAATTATTTGAAAAAGAAAGAAATGAATGTAAAAACTATAAAATTTATGGAAAAATTAAAATGATTTTTCGTAATATGTATAGTGGAAATACTGAATATCTTTATCTTAAAAATAGACTTTCTTTAATAACTGATGGAAACATAAAAGGTGATTGGTCGGGTTATATACCATATAATGAATTTGCATTTTTAAGAAATGATTTATTAAGAGAACAAAATTTACCAAATTCAGGGAGTACATTGGGAACATTTACCCCAAATATTGTATTAACTTCTGGTGATACTGGACATACTATTATAACTCCAATAACCGCACCATATCAGAATTGGAATATATACATGAGTTACGCATATTCTGCGGATACACAATTCCCAATGGGTTATAGTTTATCGGGGAATACTAATTTTAATTTTTTATCTGGTGATGGTATTCCATTTAGAGTGTATGATAATGGTAATAGTTATACATTTATTAGTCCTGTTGAACATAATATTAGTGTCGGTGAATACCTTATAATATCTGGTGGTACATTAAATAATACTATTCCAATATCGGGAAGGACATTTTATATTGATGATGTAGGAAATGAAATATATAATTCAGAAAAATATGTTATTAACATATTAAAAAGTCAATTTCCTAATACAACTAATTTAGGAAGTGTTGTGATAGGTAAAAGATGTATTGATTTTGATAATATTAGTGGAACTACTTCACAATATTATGTTCATAAATTAAAAACCATTACCGATACTAATGGTTATATAATGGATAAAATAGGTTTTGAATCTTCTGTATTTAGAGATGAAAAGAAAGTAATTTTTGAAAATTATTCAGGTGATAACGATGTAATTGTTGAAAGAAATAGAATGGAATCCGTGTTATTTGATTTTAAACAAAATCTAACATTAACTGGTATAACAAATAATTTAGGATTAACACCAACTGAGGTTTATGTTAGTACGATATTTAGAAATGGTAATGGTTATTTTGATTATCCACCAAAAGTAGGTTTTAAATTTAATTTCCATAATAGTTGGGTTGATACACATTTTAGTGGATCATCATCAAATGAAACCGCACTAACAAGTGTTAATTTTACGGGTAATACTAATGATTATGGTTATACTGGATATACATTTAAAAGTGGTGTCACTTTACCAATTGGAAGTGTTTTAACAGGTTCTTTTATGGAATATAATGTGTCTGAGTTAAAAGAAAGAGTATTATCTGAAACGTTTCATAAAATGACAATGCCAAAAAATATTTTTGATTTTAATCAAGATAATCCTTTAGTATATTCAGGAGTATCAAGTGGAAATACATTTGGATTATATTATCAACCACATTATAGAGTTAAATTAAGAGAAGAATCACCATATTTAGAAACATCAGATACGGATGTTATTTATGGTTTACCTGAAAATACGAGATACTTTGAAAAAGATGGGTTATGGAAATGGAGAGATTTATATGATCATGGATATATAGATACGGAAGGAAATGGAACAGATTTTCCATTTGTTAATAATTGTCATGCGGTTAAAATGGATATAAATTTCTATTTAAGAAATGAATTATATTATAACCATAAAACGGATGGTATTACTGATTTTTATAATACCGGTTCAAATAAAAATATTATTTGTTAATGGAAATTTTACAAACAAAACAAAACTTAAATATTGTTTTAAATGGTGAACAACATTTTAAAACTGATGCTGGATGGGAAGAGAATTTAATAGATTTGGAGACAGAAATATTAAGTGATATAATAAACCCAATAGATAATTATGAAACAATAAGGTACATACATAAACCATATTTATCCACAAATAATGTCAATCAAACAGATATTTGGTTTTATTTTTATTTTTTAGATAGTGGTTCAACATATACCAATGGATTAGATTATAGTTTAGTGGGTATTCCTCCACATGATAATATGTTAATGTTAAAACACACAACAAAAAGTTTTTTTAGATTGGAATTTTATAAAACACCAAATAATGAAACACCAAGTAGGGATAATCGTAAATTGGTAATGTCAAGGAACTTATCATTACCATTGGGTGAAAAATATTATTATACTGGTGTTAGACATGATATCCATGTACCGGTATTTACGGGTAATAATTATAGAAACAAAGAAAATATGTATCTATTTTGGTTCATGGATGATAGTGCATTGACACCAAAAACATTAACTGGTGATACTTTTTGGATGACAGGTAAATTTTTTAATGCAACAGATGGTACTGTTATGGATTTTACAACAACAGGATTAACTTATGGTCAAGAAGTGATAGAAACAAATGATATGTATTATAAAATGGTAATAGATAGGACAGATTACACATATCAAATTTTTAGATATGATGGAACAACAACTGGAAATAGGATAGGAGAATCAAATGACCCAATTAAATTTTATGAAAAAAGATAATAATGGAAAATAAATATCAAATATTAAAAACAACTGGTACAACTTCATTTCAAATACCAATTTATTTAGAATCAACCGTTGATGAAATGGGAGTCATGGTTGGATTTGATGGTGATTTAATGCAAGTTGAACAATTATGTAATTTTTCATACACTCAAACAGGATCAACAATACAAGTATATAATACTGTTGATTCTTCTCAATTAAGACATATTGTTGATCAGGTATTTACAATAAATTGGGGTGATGGTAAATACTCAGGTATTACCGTTAGTCAAAATGTCAATGAAAATCTACCAACTTTAACACATACTTACAGTACATCTTCCAAGTATACAATATCAATTTCATTAAATTCTCCTTGGAATTCACAAATGTTAAGTAAGATTGTAACAGTACCAAAAAATACCACAGTAGTAAACCCATTGGGTACATTTAGTGGATTTACCATTCCTTATACGGATATAACAGGACAAACACAAAATTATATTAACAATTTAGACTATACAAATAACACTGGATTTACTACATTTTCATTTGCAGCGTTAGGTAGAAGTAGGATTAGTGAAAAGAAATTATACGGTTCAAACACATATACTGGAGTAACAGGTGGAATGACCACAGATGGTATCATTTATAGTTCATATACTATTAATAATTTATTTTACACCGACTACTCTGACGGTATAACATCAATCACTGGTAGAACGAATGATTTTCAGAAAGAAGAAGTTTTTAATGAAATGTTAACAAGAAATGAACATTTTATAGGATTTATTGACGATCCTATTGTTTATTCAGACATTTTTGTTGAAAGAGGTAAATTAGGTATTATGGAGAATAACTTGAGGTTAGGGGAAATAGATAATACAGGTGAATTAGAAATATATGGAGATAAATTTTTTAATGTTAAAAAACAATAAAATTTATATTTATAAAAGAGATAAACAATTAAATAAAAAAATAGAAAAATGGCGATAGGATCGTATGGAATTATAAGACCGGCAGATATTTCACCTTCAGATGTGGATATTTTTTATCATTACACACCTGATAGAATAGCAACTTCTGCGGTTTCATTAAAAAAATTAACATCTACGGATATTTTAACACCTGTTTATCATAATTCAGATACAACAGATGATACTAATGCACCAAATGTTGAAGTTTTAGGAGGGTTATATAATTTAAAACTAAATTCATCTGATTTTAATGAATTAGGAATTTACACATTACATATTAGACCAAAACAAATAAGAACAAGTATTTCAGATTGTGGGATTTTAGCTTCATTACCTTCTGTAAGAGGTTTAATTATTGATTTAAGTAATGTACCAACGGCAGATAGAAATAAATTTACACCTCAAGGTTTAGTTGGTTATAGGGTTGAATATTTAGACACAATAACAAATAAAAAAATACCTAATTTTTATAAAATTGTAACATCTTCTTTTTATTGTACACCAATTTCATCTAATTTAACAAATACAAATCAAAAGTCAGTTAGATATCAGTATAGTGAAAACGCAACAAACTTAATGTTTTTGACAATTACACCATCATCTGCACCGTCTAATAAACCAAATACAGTACCATTTATCGGTCAACCATCTCAAAAGATTATATTAACAAACACATATGTTAATCCAACAACTTTGGAGGTTGAAATGGTAGAATACGATACAAATACATTGGCATATGCTCTTTATGGTAATCAAACTAAAGCGGTTACTCCGGGTATATACACAATTTATGATAAAGATAATAATATCTACAAACAATATAACCTTTATGAAATTAAAGATACATTTAATGATACATTATATGAGGTTAGAGAAAAAAGAACAGATATTGACGAAACACTAAATTTTAACACTATTACGAATATATAATGGCAACAGTAAGATATAAAGTTCCAAGTCAAGCTGCAAGTGGTTCGGAAACTTTTGCAGATAATCTTGTGGGAGTACAAATCACAGATGGGTCAAGTCAAATGACTATGACTAGTTTTGCTATTGACAATATTATTCCTGAAAAAGATTCTAAAAAATTTAAAACAAGTCCATTTTCGGATTTTTTAACCTTAGATAATCTAAAACAAGAATCAGATGCTCCTACAACAATTTCCACACAAGAAAAACAAAATCAGATTGTTTTTAAAGGTGCTAAAGATGATGCTGGTAAATCATTATTTGGTTCTTTAAAAAGTAGATTATTAGTTTCAATAACAAGAATTGTTAATAAATTTCCTGCTGGAATTGTTCTTAATGTTAACGGTCCTATTGGGGGTTCATTAAATTCTGCATTTAATATTAGTTATAATGTTTATTCTAAAACAACACAATTTCAAATTGAAAATTCTAAATTATTCAATCCATTTGATGTTGTTTTAACAAAACCAAATTCAAATACTCTTATTGAAACAGACAATCCAATAAGAAATTTAT
>Ga0114964_10001548_pt1 | contig 16704 bp, 21 predicted proteins | sample C_131016_MF_Meta_FD_92638 | JGI IMG/M metagenome (GOLD analysis project Ga0114964, IMG submission 92638) | Freshwater microbial communities from Lake Croche, Canada to study carbon cycling - C_131016_MF_MetaG | ecosystem: Environmental > Aquatic > Freshwater > Lake | place: Lake Croche, Canada... | reverse complement strand
GGTTCTGGTTTGTCTGGTTTTATATCTGGCTTAGGGTCTGGCTTGGACCGCTTTGACATACTACCTAATAAAATTGATTATATATTTTGGCGGTTAATACGCTAACAAAATGTCAAACCATGACTGTTTTCTGCCCATTCGTTCCTTTCTGTTCTTGGACCAGACCGCCATTCTGGAAGCAGGAGATGAAATCATAGTTCCCGAGTCCCTTCTGCACAAATGGATGGACCTCTTTGCTCCTGGAACTCCTATGCTGTGTCGGCTTACCAATGTGGAAAAGGACTTGAGTCGTATTGTCTGTGTAGGATCTTCCGATCAGTCCAATGCTGCCTATGTTCCTTGTTGGATTCTGGAGCATCTGGGATATGCGTTGGATAAGGACGAACAGGTGTTCTTGAGTCCCTATTTGGAAGAGATTCCATCGGCGCAACGGATCAGTTTGAGGCCCCTGGACAATGCGGCCTATCATACGGACCTGCGACAGGCCTTCGAAACCTACCTGGACCGCTTCCATGTTATGGAAGCAGGAACAACTCTCTCTCTCCCTCTCGAAGAACTGGGGGGGTATGAAGTCTGCTCCTTTGTGGAAGCGGTGGAGCCCCCTGGTATTGTACGACTGGGAGGTGAAGTGCAAATTGAGTTCTTAGAACCCGAGGGAGGCATTCCTGAACACGAAGAGGTGGTTCCAGAAAATACAGTTACTAATCCTGTTGTATCAGAAGAGGTTGGTGTAGCGATAGCTACACCAACCAATCAAGACAATCAAGACAATCAAGATGCTATTCGTCAAGCTAGAATACGATTCTATGCAAACCTAAATAAGAATGTATAATACAGTTTAATGGAGTTCCCCTATACGCGCCTGTGCGGCCGCTTCACGCATATGCCTCCTCTTTTTTCCATTGTGCAAGTCCACACGGGATTCAGTTCCTCTCTCCGCCAAGCCCAGATCAGCCGTCTTCTAGTTCCTTCACAGGGCTCTCATAGCCTTCAGAATACAAAGATTATTCACAATGTCTATTCGAAGGTGGATGCTGAATGGCTAAGCTTGATTGCAGGACTCGAATACGGATTGGAGAATGGAGAGCGATGTATAGCGTTGGAGCATTCAAACATAGATGTTATGCAAGGCCTTCTCATTCCCGGAACTCGATTCTATAGAAAGTCCACAGGAGACTATAAGGAACAGTTGTTGTCCATGACAGGGAGCTTGGATTGGCTAGGAGGTCGCCATATTCAGTCGCGTCAAAACCGTGCTCAAATTCCGCAGCTGTATTAGGTATGAGCGCTCCTCCTGGGTATGATCCAGGTGTATCTTTGCTGCAAGATGTTCCAGGGCAAATAACCCCTGCCATGGGTGGAGGAGGAATGGTGGGGGGTGCTCCCTCCTTGTTTGGCAAATTATTTACCAGAATACAGGAGGCAGTTGCAACGGATGCCAAGATCTTAGACACACTTACATTTACACAAGTAGAGAATTTGAAAATAACCTCCAAGAAGAGTGTAGCAGATTCGGGTACAAAACGCCCTATCCAATTACCAACAAAAACAAAAAGGAACGCTGACACGGTGAAAACACAACGTGGACGTATAGCTAGTAGTAAACAAATGGTAGCAAACACTGCTAGACGGGCGTGGTCAGGTGATTTATTTCGCTCAAAGACAAATCCAAATGGATATTTTCCTACATATTTTCAAAAACAAGAAAGCGCTGGATGTGGCCGCCATGCTCTCAATAATTTATTAACACAAACCTATTTTCATAAAACAGGTGGAACACGTTTTACTGGCAAAGAACCACTTCCTCTTGATGCAACACCCGTTTATATGCCTGGTGTATGTTGGTATTTGGACACACTATTTCCTGATACAGCTGCTAAGAAGCTAGATGCCAAGTATAACCCATGCCCCCCCGAAGAAGATTATGATATTACAGTATTACAATTAGCATTGTATATCTATGGGTATGATCATACATTGGTGGATCTAAATAAGAAACCAACCGCTGATGAACCAAATACATTAGGATATATCATTAACAGTGGTACTCATATAAAATTTAAACATTGGACAGCTTTGCGAAAAATACCACCAGGTTATCAGTATGCTGGTCAATTTCAATACATAGATTCTGTTTCTGTTACTGGTAAAGATCCACAACTATATGCATCATTAGAAGATTGTCTTACAAAGAAAGGTATTACATCCAATGCTGTAATGAGGGTACATGAATATACAGATAATGTAAATTTACAAAATTTTATTAATAAAAAGATAAGTCCTGGGCTACGTGGTGATAAAAAACAAGAGGGGGAGGATAAACAAGCAACCATCGACAAAGAAAGTATTATAACCATGTTAACAAAAATAGAAGGTATTCATAACCCAAGTCCAGTCTATACTGCTTTGGTAAACATAATTAATGCAAATGTAGATAGAGAAGATGCATTTATACAATTACGCCAATTCCTTACAAACTCAACAATACAAACTTCATTAAGATACTGTGAAGGACAAATTATTCGTATTAGTAATGGATATGAAACACAGGCAGCTTTCCTGTTCCTTTTACACAAAATAATTTTTAATTCAACTACAGCAAACCCTGCTGCTCTAGATTCTTATTCAGATTTTATTAATAAAACCATGGTAGATATTAGTCTTCTTGGATCATTTTATATTGGTTTGGATGAAACTAAACGCTTACTATTAGATGATGCACTGGCAGGTCTTAGCAGGTCTGATGTAATTGCTATTATAGCGCATAATCGTGAACCGATAAAAACATTGTCAAATGGAAGTTTTATAGGCACATCTGATACCAGTGAATTTGATTTTACTAATAAAGATAGATTTAACATATTTTATAAACTACTAAACCCTGCTTTTAGTACGTTAACAGATGAACAAATAGAATCAAAAGGAGCACAGTTTCTTGCGAATAAACGTGCTAAGGAGGCCGCTAAATCTACAACTTCTGGATCTACCGCTAGTGTAGCCCCTGCAAATGCTGCAGCTGCAGCCAAAGCTGCACAACCTGCAAGTTCCACTGCAGCTGCAGCAAGTTCCACTCTGCATTTACCGAGTACAAACCGGCCTCTCTTTAGTAAAGTCCCCTCTGCAGTTTTAGCTGATCCCAACGCTACAAGTTCCACTGCAGCAAGTCCTAGTGTTAAAAAACATAAAGTAAGAAATTTTTTTAGCTCAATATTTAGCAGAACCCCAACTACAGCTGCAAGTTCCACTGCAGCCAAAGCTGCAGTTGCAGCAAGTTCCACTGCAGCAAGTCCTAGTGTTAAAAAACATAAAGTAAGAAATTTTTTTAGCTCAATATTTAGCAGAACCCCAACTACAGCTGCAAGTTCCACTGCAGGATTATCTAGTGCTGCACAATCTACAAGTTCCAGCACCCCACATTTAAGGGCTACCATGAGGAGAAATCGAAGAGGGCATAGTTCATCTCGTTCGTCTGGTTCACTTCCTGTTAGGGGATCTGTTCAAGTCGCAAGACGTAATAAAGGATCTACACCGACAGGCCGCTAAGAACCGGCAGAATCTCCTTCTGACACCTATCTTCAAATGTGCGTATAGATTCCAAGAAGTTCGGGTGCGGCATAAAGGCCACAGGCCTCTTAGAACGAATAAACTGAATGGCCTGATCTGTCCTCATCTGCTTCTGCAAAATCAAGAACATCGCTACACAACAGGCCGACCGTTGCCGTCCTGCCATGCAGTGCACCAGAATACGGTCTCCCGCAGTCCAGTGTTTCATTAGTTTATACACAATTTCGTAGGACCACAATCCTGCATTGCGGATCTCCACCTCTTCCAGATTGTCATCTAGAGGAACCCGATACTGAGTCGGTGCAATCATCTTGAACGGCAAATCTTTTGTGCAATTAAACACGACATCAATATGATTTCCTCTCAAGAACGTTTCATCTTGCGACGAATGGTAGTCGCCGAGCCAGATTCTGTCAATAATTTCATTCGAATGCTGGTAATTCTCCATCTGCTATTTAAAGATGTCCATTCTTTATATTAGGCGGTAATTATATTCTTAACAGTAATAAATGAATGACTATGTATACTGTTCAGATGTATATGTAAAGATAGGCACTCATGGATATGGAGTGTTTGCACGAAAAGACTTTAAGGCAGGAGACATTATTGAGAGGGGTATTATGTATCGTTTAGTGAATGTGGATGGTAATGAAAATAGGCACCTCTTTACATGGAGTGATGATAAAAAGACATGGGCTGCAGCAAGTGGCTGTATCCCTTTTTATAATCACTCGGATATACCCAATATTGTTAAAAATGGTGATTTAATAAATGATACTATGACCATTATTGCTCTTGTAGATATTAAAAAAGATGATGAATTGGTAAATACCTATTTGTCAAAGAAATGGCGAACATGTTTTCAAAGTTTTTAAATTTGATTCGCCCAGTTGATTGCTATAGAATCAACCAACCATGATAACACGCCACTTTTATCGATTTGATGAAGTCAGAGCCGCCCTTCTATATGCCATTATGAAAGGACGAGCCTTGGAAACTGCCTTTTGGACTCAGGAGCTTTTGGACACCGGTCTCTCTGTACATCTATGGACCATTCTAACAGAGGCCTGGCTCTGGTTCTCAGTCGCTACGGACCCTCATTGGATCACGAATAGGGTGGAATCGGATCCTCATTTGGCTGCCTATCGCTTAGCCTCAGGACCGAAGGACAACTCCTTGTGGGCTGTCCTCTGCATCAATCCTGTAGACATGCCTGATACTCTGTGTGCCAATGTTCCGAAGTCCATGCCTTATACAAAGCCCTGTTTGGAGAAGTATCTGCACATCGCTCTGCATCAGAAGAAGGGACTCGCAGCCTATTGGGCCGCGAACCGTCTAGGGGAAGACGCTACTAAGCAAATACAAATGCTGCCTCTGGCTCTGCCACCAACTCTTCTCCTCTGTGCATCGGTCCTGTGGACCTGCAGTCGCGATGTAGCTCCTTTTAGGCCTCCTATGAATCAAGAAATTGTGGCGCAATTAGCAAAATGGTCTGCTCTTCAAGGCCGCAGAGCAAGGCGCCTCTTTGAAATTCCCATGGAATGCCTGTATGGCCTTACACAGAGGGGCTGCTTGAATCAAAAGGAGACCACTGTACAAGAGATTCGACGAATTCATGATCTCCTTACTGTTCACATAACAGACGATGATAAATTGGAGGCCTTTTATCAAGCAAACTTTCCCGATGATATTCCTGATGAATGGAGCCAAAAGGACCAGCTCATGAGCCACGGACAGGGTGTATTGAGGACGGGAGAACGACTCTCTTTGGCAAAACTCGGGCGCATCTGGTTTCAGGCCGAGAGCCGCTATGCATGGGGATTCTATGAATGGACAGGCGATGATCGACTAGGGACGAGTAGACTTGACTTTCAAATGATCGCTGACAATTTAAACGTTGGCGACGATACTCTAGTAGCCGCGCTACTGGAGCCTGTTCGGAAATTGCTTATAGTAGAATAGGAATGAATATTCGCTATGGGCCCGGTTATGTTCCCATTCAGCCTACTGCCCCTCCAGGAATCCCTATTTGTGTTATCTGTTCTTATTCGGCCCCTACCCAACGCACATTCCCTTGTGGCTGCATTTATCCCATTCATGACCAGTGTATACCCTCTTTTCGTCGCATAGGGGGTGTCTGTCCCAAGTGTCATCAGGTGTGGATTCCCATTGATACAGATGGACAGACGGAGGCCACGAATGCATTAACAACCACTCAGTCGCAGAGAGAATTGCTTTTGAGCCAACATCCTAGGTCCCAGACCGTCTATGGATGCACTAGTTGGAGATCAAATATCTACTATTCGATTTGCTGTGTTCTATTAATTGCGGGAATTGTGTTCTTTAGTTTTTTGATAGTCAAGGTCTACGGATAGCTTTGCGCTCTTCGCGCAAAGCTATATAGTTAAATGATGGATGGGCTGCGATGCAGCCCATCGTTCACGCATTAACTTCTTAGGCTTATCATACCACCTAATATAAATCGCATTCAATAACTTAAAAAACAATCTAGTATCCTTATAGAATGCGCTTTCTTATCGTTGCTCTGTTCAGTCTTCTTGCCATTACGTCCGGTTGCAATGCAACGGAGTTTAACTCCACGGCCCTAACTCAGAATGTCTCGACTCGTCTCTTCCTGGCTCCTCCTCTCCCTCCTCCTTCGCCTCCCACCTCGTCTCCTCCTACGTCCTCTCCTCCTACGTCCTCTCCTCCTACGTCCTCTCCTCCTACGTCCTCTCCTCCTACGTCCTCTCCTCCTACCTCCTCATCTCCCCCCACCTCGTCGTCTGGTTCTTCCTCTGGTTCTTCCTCTGGTTCTTCCTCTGGTTCTACGTCAACGGGTGGCTCCTCTAGCTCTGGTTCTGGTTCTAGTTCTGGGTCCTTTCGGCGTCGCATCCCCATTGAATGGTTGGCCATGTAAACGGCTTTGTGTTTTATTTATTGCCGATTGAATCCTCAATAAATAGAATGAACATCCCTCCCAGTCTAGTTCTGAATTCAGACTCGAATCATCACATCTTGCCTCTTCAGGGGCAATGTGTTTTTCTTTTTAAGGCCTCTACCATCTGTTCCTTTCATATTTGTGATGCATCCCATAGCCAAGGCCTGTATATCAGTTTCAATCGTCATTCTGTCAGTGTGAAAGACTTGACGACTGGTCAGCCCTTCATTGATCTTACAAATAAGTATGGCCTGGTCTCAGATCCAGGGGCCTATTACTGGTTCTCCTTGGATGCCCATTCAGGGAAGCTCATGGCGGGAATCGGTGAACCTCGTTTTGAAACAGTACATTATCGGTATTCAGGCCTCCCAAAGAAATTTCTGGAAAACCTATCTCTCCTCAGTCATACAGGGCTCGTTCCCCTCAAGTTTCTACGCGATCCGATTACAAAATCAGTTCCCCTGTTGGTCAAGCCCACCGAAGAACTCTCTATGGATGATGTGGCGTCCGGTCAGGTTTTACCCAAAGCCAATCTGGCTATTGTAGCCCAGAAGCTCTATGATTGCATCTCAGGCAAGAAGTTTGTTCTGAATGATGCCTCCTTTCCCGAGTTCTCAAAAGCAATTGAACAGAGCATTCGTGATCCTAGTGGTTGGTGTTATCAGAAGCTTTTGTCAAAGGCAACGGAGTTCAGCAAGGACAAGCCGAATCTAGATGAAACCTATTTGCGCATTACCTTAGGGCAGAACAACGGAGAAAGTCCTGGCATCCCGTATGTTATGGAAATCTGGCCTCCTGGCCACTATTCTCCTGTTCATGCCCATGCAAACGCAAATGCCATTATTCGTGTGCTTCATGGCTCCATTCATGTCTCCCTGTATCCGTTTCTTGGACCTGAGGTCCGACCCTTTGCTCAAGCAGATTTTTCAGAGGGAGATAGTACATGGATGAGTCCCACACTGAATACCATTCACCAACTCCATAATATTGGTTCTACAGATACCTGTATAACGATTCAGTGCTATATGTATGGGGGAAAAGATAGACTCCACTATGACTTTTTTGATTATTTAGATGACAAGGGATCCAAACAGCAATACGACCCTGATTCGGATATGGACTTTGTTGCGTTCAAGGCGCTTATGAAGACCGAGTGGTATAAAGGCAGTTCACCAAAATAGAGTAAATGGTCATCATTACCGTTGAACTCCCTTCCACTGAAACAACAAAAATCGCTATCTATGATACTACCACACTCAAGGAACTGGCAGACGAACTCCAGATACCCAATGCTATCTTCTTTTCTGCTCGATTTGAAGGCGAAGTAGGAACCTTTATGGACTATGCAACCAATGAGTTATTCTCCAAGTTTAACACGGAACAATGTATCATCTTCGATTCCACCAAGATTCCTGAGAAGGATCAGGCCGCCGTTAAGAAGTGGCTCGAGCTTTACGAGTCTTTGTCTTCTTCGAACAAGTCGAGCGACCAAAGATAGCACACCCTATCCGTGCACCAGAATGCCCCGTGGTCTTCGAATCAGGAAAATCCCCTTGCCCCAAATCATCTTCGTCTTCATGGATAATTAAGGCCCGTCCCAAGAGGTCCTCGGGGTTGATATGAGGAATCAAATAGCTGTAAGTAATCCCTGTTTGTTCAATGTTCCCAAGGTCTCCTGTATGCCTCGGGCCCTTGGTTCCGGGTTTCGAGCCGTGATCTTGGAATGCCCCTACATGAAAATGCTCACAGGCCCCTGCACAGCCTTCTCCTCGCAAATCCCCTGCCTTATGAATGTGGAAACCGTGTTTGCCTTTGGGTAGCTTGGTAAATGTTGCGCGTAAACGGGTCTTTCCATTTTCTAGGGTCGCGACTGCATGGCCTTCAATTGTGGGTTGTTTAAATACTGCTACTGCTGACATTCTATTCTAACTAAGAATAGAATTGTTCCCATACCGCCTAATATAAAATTAAGCCTCCACCCATAATGGGCGGAGGCTTAATTATATTCTTAACGGTAAAGTAGTATGGATTCTAATAAAGTAAACAATAACAATGAAAATGAGAATGAGGAGGGATTACATCAGGAAGAACTGATACCAGCCCCTATTGAAGAGATACAGGCGGCTGTATCCAATAATAATAATAATAATAATAATAATAATACATATCGTCCTATGAATTTTGTTGCATCTAAGACAAACAGGAGTCGATCTATGTCTCGATCTAAAACTAGATCCAAGTCTCCGTCAAAAACGTATTCAAGGCCCTCCAATACAACTCGTAAGAATGTAAAAGGTAATTCAGCAGCTCTTCAAAAGAAAGTATTCTATATTTTGCAAGATGCCATTGCAAAAACAGATAAAATGAATGCTAAAAGCGCAAGTGCATTTATTACAAACTATTTCTTAATTAAGAAATACGGAAAAACGCCCTTGGGAGACCATCTGCGTTCCTTTGTAAACAGTGGGAAGCTCAATCAGACAAAGTTTATTACGCCTGGTCATCACAAGGGGGCCATTGCGAATGCTGTAAAAGCAACAAAGAGACTGTCCTAATTAATATATACCGTTTTAGTAGATATGCCTGGAACCCGTCGTCGTTCACCCTTAGCTCCTGCAAACAGTGCGGAATGGACTAGAGCCTTTCGCACAATAAAAGAAATTGTATTGTTTAAATCCGGTGATGAAGTATTAAATAATGATGAACGTCCATTAAATCCAAATAATTCGCATGATTTGGACATCTATTATGCATCCATCTTAAAACGGCTTTCGAAAACAACATTGGGAGATAAACTGCTCAAATTTGTCCATAGTTCACGATTTGCAAGTGCATTCAAAGAGTTAACCAGATGGGATGTGGAAGAAATTCGGGACGAAGTAGTGCGCCATATTAAGCCAAGTGGCTATGGTCATATTGAGGGGAAAGTAGGTCATCGTTTATCTGAGAAGGACAAAAAGCTCATTAATACATATTATGAACGAGAATTTAGTGTAAGCGGAACTCCAAGCATGTCGCGTCTGGCAAGGGCTGTCACCCGGCGAAATGTAGGGAAGAACGCAGCTCGTCTGGCACGGAATAAAGGTCTTGGTCGCAGCCATTAATTCTAGGGACTAATAGAATGCCCTCCAAGAGTCCCTCCTATACAAAGCATCGTTCTCGTTCTCGTTCTCGTTCTAGAAGCCATAGTCCTAAACTATTCAGTGCTACACATATTCAACTACGACCCCATATAATCACTCCCAATCATAGACGCGGTGTAAAAATTCCTGTAATAACAAATAATGACACGTTAACGGTTGTTCAAGCAACTGGACCCCACTCTGCAAATACACGGCGTAAACAACGCCGTGCGGCTAAGGCAGCAAAAGCTGTTCCTCCTGCTCCCCCGTCCAGCCCTATAAGAGCTTAAATATATATTGGCAATACTAGTTAATGGAAAATAATACCTTAATTATTACCCATAATGCTGGATTTTTTTCTTGCTATACAATACGATTGTTAAGTATAGTATCATATTTTAATAAACATAAAAAATGTCCTGAATATATTGATTCTTCAGAACAATTTAAAGGGTATAAAATACACAAAGATCAAGATTCTACACATGAATACATTAAACCTATGGATTCTTTGCAGATTGAATATTCTAATCCTATTCAATTAACAGATGAGGTGTTTGAATCTCAATTTTCAAATTATAAACATATTAACTTTAAAAGTATAATGCCCTTTATTCATAAATATTTTTCACCAAGTCATATCATACAAAAAATAGTGTCTGAATTAGAAACTAAATATGCATTAAATTATGATAATTTAGCAGTATTTTATTATCGGGGAACTGATAAGTCTGTTGAAACAAATCGTTGTGAATATTCTGAATATATTGCTAAAGCAATTGAATTTAAAAAGCAGAATCCAACCGTACAATTTTTAATAACATCTGATGAATATAATATGATTCAGTTATTTAAATCTACATTTCCTGACACAATAATTGTCGAAGAACTACTGACTCATATGAATCGTTCATTTGTTCATTCTCAATTATTTCTTGCAACTGTTTTAATTATGTCAAAAGCAAAGTATATTACTTGCACCTCTGGCAATGTCTCCTTATGGATAGTCTTATTTAGAGGTCATAATAATTATATAACACAATATTTATCACCAAAAGAGCATATATATGGTATTAAAAATATACAGTTCGATAGTGTAAACACACATGTTTGGATATAAATGCTATGTTTTGAGCCACCGCAAACAGTTGCAACAGGACTGCCTCGTAGATTCAATATGTTTCTCAATGTCTCCTTTAAATTTGTCATTGAGAGCTATATACTCGTGTCGCAATTCAATTATCTCAATAATCTTCTTCTCTTTCATATCCACTACTTTATCATAGTCTTCTTGTAAACGAGCGTCCTTCTTTACACGAATACGCAATTCATCTACCTTGTTCAAGAGCGCCTTAAGCTCTGTTTTGAGCACCAAGTCATTAATTTGGAGCGCCTTGACATCCGAAAAGAGATTCTGGGAGAAGAGGTCCTTGTATCGATAGCGGATAACCTCGGGTAAAATAAATTTATTGGTGTCCTTGATTTCTGTTATTTTTGTTTCAATATCGATAACAAGCTTCGTTATCTGGGCCTTACCATCCTCCTCAGGTTTAAAAAACATGACCTTCCCCGAATTGAATTCACAGATAGAGCCCAACTTATCATACATATAGGCACTCGTCTTGTGCGCCTCGGCTTTTGCATCCAGCTTTAAGTAGGAGATAATGGCCAAGAGAAAGGAATTAATGGCGGTTAAGCCCGATACTACATAGGCCCCCTCCAAATAGTCTTTGAGACCTACACTCAATAAAGTGCAAATAGCCGATACTAGAATCGCGGGAAGCATGAGCATATTGAGCTGCTGCTCACAATAGACCTTTGCCTCCGTATACAATACTTTCTGACCCTTGATATACAGAGCTAAGATATCCAATGATGTGGAAATAATGTAGTCCTTGTCATTATATTCTGCCTCCATAAGCTGCTCCACATCGCCTATCCGTCTCTGTTTTCTAGGGGTTCGAACTGTTATGATGGTATTTGCACCTGACAAATCAGTTCCTGATACATCTGTCATTCTATCCATTCATCCGAATATCCTCTTCTTCCAAGGCCTTCTCTGCATCCGAATCAGCCTTCATCCTATCCAACACTTGGTCCCAGAGAGAACACTTGGGATAATTGGGCTGAAAGAGCATGAGAAATCGATTGGAAATAAGAACCCCTATATTCAACTGATAGGTATTGGATTCGTAGCTTTTGAGACACAGGGCCCTACATTGTTGCAACAAAGGATGCTCAGGATACCAGGATACTGCATTCGTAATAACGATTTCAAAGAGTTCTGATAAAGGAATCTTGACAAGAAACATCATGTCCTTTATAAAATCCTCCAACATATCCTTTCCGTCTGCACTTTGATAATTATACAGTTCTTCGCGAATAGCTGCCAAATAGATATGATTATACATGTAGAGCTTCCAGGTGTCCAGTTTGAACTGCCATTTACGAAACAAGGCAACATCCTCGATTCGACAGCGATTACTCAGAAGTTGGTCGTGAATGCTGATCAGCTGCGCATAGGTAAAGGGCTTATTCGTTAGAATATTGACTGGTTTTCTTGGAACAGGAATGGTATACTGATGGGCATACAGATTCTTCTTCATGGCCTTGTTAAGTGAATCTGCCTCAAAGAGATAACAGCGCCTCTGTTTAACATCATAGACACGGATTTCATGTTGAATGGGATTTAACGTAATAGGATCTATGCTATCGGAGGCCTTCTTGTTCATTTTGTATCTGAGCCAGGCATTCAACAGCCGTTTACACTGATAGCGAATGCGACTTTCCTTTAGATACGCCATCAAAAAAGTGGTTCGAAAGGACGAAAAGGCGGTCTCTTGTTCAATAGTTGAAAGTTCATCCAATCGGGTCTTTAAGGGCTTCTCGAACATTCGATACATCAGCCAGTCATACGGTTGCCGAAGCACTAATCGGGGCTCAAACACAAAGGGAATTTGAGGAAAGGGTCTATGTGCATTTCGTTTGGCCCAGGCCCGATTCTGGGCTCTTAATTCCTTTTTTCGTCGATTACGATTCTCTTCTCGTTCCTTCTTTTTTGCAAGAGAAGGCTTCATTCAATTAAAATAGTGTTGCAGGTTTAGGTTATTAACAGGAGTCGCTGATTAACAAGAGAACCTCGGATTCGACCCTCCGAATCGATAACCGACTGATCGGGGAGAAGCCACAGAGGGGGGCGATCGACTGCATCCTTTAGACGACGAAGAGGCCGTGCATCGGCCAGAAGGGGTCTCTGATGTTGATGATGGACACAGAACTCGGTTCCCGTTTGAACAGGGGCGCGGCATCTGGAGGCCAGGGTATTGCTCAAGGATACAGCGGCCATACACAGACTCGCATCGGAATCCTGAATGGAGACCTTGAGGACATCTTTGGACGGAAAGACATGACGAAGCAGCACCTTTTCGTCCACAAGAAGTGTTTCGGCCATGTCCTTGACAAAGCGCTTTCCGTGGGCCAATAGGGTAGCTTCCAGCGTTTCCCATAGGAGTCGATTGACTTTATAGTCTCGATTCATAGGGGTTGGCAGAGAAAGAGGAAAGCGAGTTTCTCAAATTTAGCTAAAAAGAAAAGAATCTAAACTTCTAAGCAGTTTAGATATTAATGGAAGGTCCTGCAATTCCAGTGTGGGGCCCTGCCCTTTGGTCGATCTTTCACTCATTAGCGGTTCGCACAGGAAGGCAACAGGGACAGAGGGCAGGAGTGACCTTGGAGTCTGAAGAAAAACGGCTTTGGCGTTCGATGTTATTTGCATTTCGTTCCACAATTCCTTGTCCGACCTGTCAAAAACACTACAATGCCTATATCCAAGAACGATCTTTTTTGCCCACCTTTGAACTAAAAGGATCTGCCTGGGGCCAGGCTCTGAAACAATGGTTCTACACCTTTCATAATGCGGTGCGTTCCAGTAAGGCGCAACCCTTAGATTTTACAGAGGAACAACTGGCCAGATACGAGGGAAGCACAAAGGCAGATATGGTGCAATGGAAACAGACCTTGACGGAACATATGCGACGAGGTATGGTTCTACATTTAATAACGCGTGATGATATGCTACGCGTTCTTCGACTTATGGAGGAACTTATTTTACTTATTTTTTAGGCACTATTTGCTTTTGGTAAACAGGCATAGGGCATATTGGTAAGCGCAGAGGCATGTAAAAGACGATTTGCAATGCCAAAGAGATCCGAGAACCGATCATCTGCAATCTCTGCTAACCAAAAGTACCAGAGCCAACCAAATCCCACAAATAGATGGCTCAGAACAATACTTACTAGACCATCACATGCATAGACACTTCTATACCAAATAATACCTGCAAATAAAATAGTTATTAAAATCATGGAAGTCAATGTATAGGATTTACGTCGACTGAGCTGTTCTGCAAGAACAGCTCCTGAGGTTGCGTCCTGCGCATCAGGAATATTAGGTGCCTCATGAAAGTATAATGAAAATCCATTACCAAAGATATATCCAACAAAGAAAGATACCATTGTCATCCAATAGCTTACCAACATATCGTTTGATACACGGCCTACTCCAATCGTTCCATACCGTGTAATAACATTACATACATCGCTGTCTTTACCCCCCCATGCAAAGGGAGTGGTAATACCCGCCATGGACCCAACAAAATTGAATAAAAATGTTATTAATGGAACTGCTACCAAATATCCTACTAGGAAAAATATCATTGGATAGTTTGCTGAAAAAAGACCTATAAGTAATAGGGTTCCTCCTAATGTTAATGGAAGTGTTTCAATACCCGTAAGCAGGAAATATTGAAGATCGGATGCAATTGTAAACAGATTTGTCCTGGCTGCACTCATAGTCCCCTAGTAATACCGGCTAATATATATTTAGAATTGCCTCATGTTTGAGGGGGAGAACACACATAGATATTAGATCCTACATCTGTCTTGTTTACAAGAACAGGGAGTCCGTTATAATTGAGTCCCTCTAGTCCAAACAGTTGCTTATTAATAAAATATAAGATAACTCCACATGCAAGACCCGTTATGAGGGCTAAGAATAATTCAGAAGTTGAATCACAGCCACCCCATGCTGTATGTCTGGCTAAAAGGAATAAAACTGTCATACCCGCAATTGCAATTGACGAAAATATAACACGAGGTTGCCAATCAGATCCCATCGTACTCAGAATCGTTGCAAAAGATGCATTAGATCCTACCATATATGCAACAAAGGAACTCCAAAAAAAGACTGGAATAGACGGATAGGTGTCATTTGAAAATGTTCGCTCCCACTGTTTTTGAGAGGCCCTGAAACCGGAACGGCAGTTAAGAATCTCGGCATCGGATGTCTTCGATGAATAGCGATTTGGGGCAGATCCCATTGATTTTTCATATACAAACGCAATAATACGATGCAACAAAGACGTCTCCAAGAAAAATATAGCAAGAACACCAAAGGACAAATTCTGTGTTAAACAGTACATGAGCAGAGATCCAAACAGGATTGAATCGGGAAAGAGTTTTCCAAGTTCTTGTGCTGATTCATAGAGGGGGTTCAGAATTAATGTACTAAATAAATCATAGGGGCTACCTACAGGTGTCCCTGCTGCACCTTTTGGAGCGTTTGTTACTGAACCAGCCTTTGGTTGCCCTGACATCCCTACCAGTAAGACTCAAATTAAGAAAGGCTTACCACTAGTGCTAATATAAAGTTGATGGCAGATTAAAGAGAAGATTTGTAGATAGTATAATAGTTCCATGGGTATACCGTCATATTACAGGAAATTACTTCGGGTCCATAAGACCCTTGTTCAAAAAGCGCATCCAGGAACAATTGACTGGCTCTGGATGGACTTTAATTGTCTAATCTATCATACGCTGAGACGGCTTGAGCCGTATACAAAGGCCAATCATGTTGTCTGGGAGCAGCAGTTCCTCAAAGAGATTGAAACCTACCTTAAAAAGGTGGTGGCGGAAGTCAAACCTTTGAAGGGGGTCTATATAGCCGTGGATGGGGTCGTTCCCATGGCCAAGATGCGTCAGCAGAGACTGCGGCGCTTTAAGTCCTCTTGGCTAACGGCGAATGGACTCGCGGAAGGACAAGTGGCGGGGCAGGAACGCTGGGACACCAACGCCATTACACCTGGCACTGCCTTTATGGCCTCTTTAAAGAAGATGCTGGAGGGCCTGTGCCGGTCCAAGCGAGGCTGGACCCTGAGTAGCTCGGATGAGCCTGGCGAGGGGGAGCATAAAGTAATGGCCAAGATTCGAGAGATCGGGGCAGGGAGCCACGGGGTCTATGGACTCGATGCAGACTTGATTGTTCTATCCCTGTTGACTCAGGACACCTTGAAGACATCTGGGAAAGAGACATCCATCTGGCTCTTTCGAGAACAGGTGGAGGAGGGCTCCATGGTTCGCGATGCAATGGGAGAAGAACAGTTCCAGTGGTTCTCCATTGATGGACTCCGAGACGTTATCCGAGAAACCATTCCTATCCGTATCTACTGCTGCGCCATGTCGTTCTTGGGAAATGACTTCTTGCCTTCTAGTCTGGGTTTAAAGATGCGAGAGGACGGACATGATGTGCTTATGGACTTGCTTGGTTCTTTGAAAGCCAAAGGGCTTTCACTTATTGGGGAAGACGATAGTATTGATGCAAAGAGTCTGACGGAGCTTCTTCGGCTCCTATCGGAGTCAGAGGAGAGCCGCATTGAACAATTTGTGAAACGGAAAGTGGGTCAGGGGCGTCCCTATGTGGGAGCACCCCTTGGAGATTTGAACTGGGCTCTTGGTCAGCAAGAAGAGGCCTGTTTATTGACGGATGGCCATCTTCGACCCGATTGGGCCAAGATCTATAGAGCCAAGTTCTTGGACGGAGCCGACGTGGCTCTTACCTGCCAGGTCTATCGTCAGGGGCTCCAGTGGATTTGGAACTATTACAGGGGCCGAGAGGTCTGCTACAACTGGTATTACGCATGGGACGTGCCGCCTTTGTGGTCAGAGCTATTGGCATTCAAAGGACCCGTAGAGCTTCCCATTACAGTCAAGGGCTCCGAAATTCAGCCCGTGGATCAACTGT
>Ga0114964_10001547_pt1 | contig 16706 bp, 28 predicted proteins | sample C_131016_MF_Meta_FD_92638 | JGI IMG/M metagenome (GOLD analysis project Ga0114964, IMG submission 92638) | Freshwater microbial communities from Lake Croche, Canada to study carbon cycling - C_131016_MF_MetaG | ecosystem: Environmental > Aquatic > Freshwater > Lake | place: Lake Croche, Canada... | reverse complement strand
CGGCCGTGCTCGATCATTTGACGCGCGTAGGTCTGATCCTCTGGCCGCTCGGCCTCCAGCATAGTGCGGATGCCCTGCGCGTGGGCGCGTGCGGCGTCAGGCGTGGCGGCGCGCTCATAGGCGGCGCCGGCGTTGATGTATTCGCTCTCAGTGTGTCGCATGGGTGCTCTCCTGTAGTTGGACGACTGCCTGGCTGTAACCGCTGGCCAGGTCGAGGCGCCTGGCCTCGGCCACCCAGGACCGGGCAGCAGCCGGGCCCCGGCCATCATGCCGGTGGCGGTAGTGGTGCATGGCTGCCTGGGTGGCGGCCAGGATCTGGGGGCGCATGACGCGCACCACGGTCTCGGGGTAGTGGTGTCGCATGGTCTCAACCCTCCAGCATGTGTTTTGCGATCTTGCGGATCTCGCCCAGGGCGAGCCAAAGGTCATGCACACTGGCCTCCGGGGACGGCTCCACGTCCAGGATGCACGACAGAGCCAGGCGAAGCTCTGGGGCGCCTGGCCGGCGTGCTTTGCTGGCCTTGACGCGCGCCGGCTGCTCCACATAGTCGGGGTCCAACTCCTCCAGGACCTCGGGCTGTGTGGCGTCCAGGCTCGGGGCTTCCCGGTCGGCGTGGGTGTACTTGATCGGGTGCAGGCCGGCGCCGTTGAGCTTGGCGAACTGGTCCAGGTATTCGGCCGTTGTCATGCCTGGCCAGAACCTGGGGTAATTGCGCCGGATCGGCGTAGAGCTTGGCATCTTGATCCTGGGCAGCTTCCCAGAGTCGATGATGGCGCGGTACTTGGCCGCATTGGCCTCGGTGACGGTGAGGCGAGTGGTTTTAAATTGAATAGCGATCATGCTGTCTGCTCCTTGAACTGTTTAACGGTCAAATTACGGGCGAAAAATTCCCCGGCTGCGGTCTCTTTGAAACATGCGTGCACGGCCTCGCCGTCTGCGTTATGTCGCAAAGGCTCACCGACCAGGAACGCGGCCGGGGTCTGTGCACGGGGTGGAACGCATTCGAGCATGTCCCAATACATGGCCTCAGTGGTGGGAATCCATTCGATGGGGGCTGCGTCCATAGCGTCCCAGAGTGCCTGCCATTCGAGTTTTTGAGCGGTCATGATGTGATCTCCTTTGGTTTAATACTGGATGAGGGGTTGCCAATGCTTGGCGATGAACTCGGCGGGGCCGTTCCACTTAACTACAGGCGCGTCACCGCTTGCCCATCTTGGACGGTTCTCTAAGGCATTAACCATGCTGGCGGCTTCGTAGCCGGTGCCAGCGTGTTTGCATGGCTTGTGCACCGTGGAAAAGGTGAGGCCGCGCAGGCGGTCGACCTGGCAGTAACCCAAGCGCGTGCCGTCGGTGATCCAAAAATAGGTGGTTAGCTTCTCGGGGGCGATAACCTGTAGACCTTGGGTCTTGGCTGCCTCGATCATTTCATCAATGGCGGTTTTGGTGTTCATGGTGAATTACTCCTAACGGTTACAGGGTGAACAAAACGACGGTGACCAGGTAGACGGCGGCCAGGGTGCAGGCAGCGCCGAGCCAGATCACCCAGGCCGGCGGGTCCTGCTCAACTGGGGCAGGGTAGAGGTCGACGTAGTGGAGAGCGTGTTTAGAGTGTTTCATGGTGTTATTCCTCAGAGGTTGCGAAGCGGTCGAAGATGTCACGGAAGGCGGCCAGTAGCCGGTCTTTGTTCCGGCTGTCGGCTGCGAAGTAGGCATCGGCCAGGGCAGCGGCGAAGCTGCCACCCACGCCGGTGCGCATGGCATGGGCTGCGCGGCAGTCGGCTGCCCACTGGTGCTGCTGGATGGTGTCGAGGATGTCATTCATGGCTCAGGCTCCGTGGGTGAGGCTGTAGGACTCTTCCCAGTCCTCCATGAACGAGCACAGGCCGTAGTCGACCACGGTCTCATCGTCCTCCAGTCCGTAGGCGCTCACCGTGACGCTGGCGATACTGTCACCGCCCTCGCGGCGGATCTTGAGGACTGCCTCCTCGACTGATTCGACGGCGTCGACGATCTCGGCGTAGTCCTCAGACTTGGTGACCTGCCACTCCTCGCCGTCCCAGACCGACACGGTGTACTCGCAGGACAGTGCGAACTTGATGAGGTGTTTGTATGCTTTCATGGTTTTACTCCAGGGTGACGGGTTACAGGGTCTCGGCCAGCGCGGCCAGGGTTTGGCGGGTGCCTTCTGGCACGATGGTCCAAGCGTAGTCGTTCGAGTCATAAGAGGACATGACCGACGACCTGGTGAAGATGGCCAGGTCCAGGATGTCATCACGGCTCAGGCCATTGGCGCGGATTGTTCCGTCGATGCCCCGGTCGATGTCGACGAAGTAGATGTCGCCGTTGTCCAGCAGGGCGGCAGCGATACGCTGGCCCTTCTCGCCGTACATGCGGCCGGTGTTGAATTTGATGGTTTGCATTAAGTGACTCCTAACTGTGACTGTGTTACCAGGGAGTTATCGCCCCGGCCCCGAAGGGATTTCATTATAAACACGGCATTACCCAGAGGGTCAAGCACTTTATGGCCATTTTTATGTCACCCATTGGGTGAGTACTTTTGTTTCTTGAGGTTGTGGTATAAAAACAACGAACCTCGCAGGATCGACGATCGTCGAGTGGTTAATGGGGTAGGTGCTTGGAGGGTCGAAAATGCAACCCAGAGGGTTTAAAGCGGTTTTGGGTGTGACAGCGTGACTCCGCGCGCGGAAGCGTTTTTTAACCTCTCTCTTTTTATAGGGTTTACCCTTACATAAGACCATTTTTGAAAATCCAATATTCACCCCTTGCACGCGGAGTCAATTTGTCGCAGGGACGTCCAGGGCATCACCTGGGAGCACTGAGTCCAGTGGGTAAGGCTGCGCGGCCAGCCACTCGAACTATGCAGAAAACGCATGACGTTGATTCTCGATCACCGTTGCGTCATGTATTGAACGGGTCAGTTCAAAGTGTGACTGAGCAGTCTACAAAATGACCAGAGAGTCGCTGATTCCCCGCAGCCGGTCCTCCATGGTCCAGGCTTAGGACCTACATGTAACTGGTGGCCGGCTGCCTGGGAGCCCGGTCACCGTGTCACCTGGGCTGCTGGCCTGGGAGCCTGTAAGCCTGGAGCCGGTGACCAGGTGACACCGGCCACACGGGCCCGGATTAATCCGTGCCACATCGATCCCAAAGCCTGGGGACCTGGCCGGGGTCCGGTGTGGCCAGGGGATCCCGGTGGCCGGTGTGACTGACTGACTGGGGACCTGGCCGCGCCGGGGCCGGTTTTCCCGGGGCCGGGGGGAAAATTTTTCCTATCCAAAAATATTCATATGGCATCCGCGCATTTTTTTGAAAAATTTAGACCGTGATCACAGAACCCCTTACCCCCGAATTCCCAAGACTATTGCCAGTCACATTGACACACCGTATACTGGACACATGGAAGACACCCAAGTTAATCAGTCGACCACGGACCTACCGGACTTTTTGGCCACGCCGAACACCAATCGGCCAACACCACTCGTACCGGACCTGGATCTCGATATGCCGCTTCGGCAAATTGCGCCAGTCCCTCCCAAGGGTCCCAAGGTTCTCACCAACGTCCATCGGGCGATGGCTGACACTGTCCTTGCCAGACCCGACATCACCATGGCTGAACTCGGTGAGCAGTACGGAGTCAGCGCGAGCTGGACCAACATGATCATCAACAGCGTGGCCTTTAAGCGCCACCTGGAGAAGCGTCGTGACGAGGTCATCAATCCCATCATCATTGCTTCAACGGAGGAGCGGCTGCAAGCAGTCGTCAATCGATCGCTTGATGTGATTCACGAGAAACTGAGTAAAAATGCGGATCAGGTATCGGACACTTTGGCCTTGAGAGCGCTGGAGTTGACCAGTAAAGCGATGGGCATGGGCCAGGTAAAAGCGGCTACAGTTGTCATCGAGAGCAATCACCTAGATAATCTGGCCAAGCGACTCGTGGCGCTACGACCACGAACAACCTCTCAAGGAGAAGTTTATGAAGCACACGCAAAAGAAATCAATGGTTCCCGTGGGGACTAAGTTCGCCCACACACCCAAGGCGCCGATGCAGTTCAAAGATCGCAACTTGATGGGCGTCAATCCCATGAAGGAGCAGTTCGAGCCGACAACTGCTGAGCCTGTTCGTCAACGTGCCCGTATGGCTGGAGCTTGATCATGACTGAAGAAGTGATTACCCCTGAAGTGGTGGAGACCGTTGATGCTGCTCCTGTTGTTGACGCTCCTGCTGAGCCTACCGTTGATGCTGTTCAGCCTGATGCTCCTGCTGAGCCACAAGTGATCCAGGCACCCGAGCTGAGTGAGTCGGCCCAGACCGTGCGCGCTTGGATCAGGTCCATGGCTGCTATCGCACCGCACCACGGTCAGGTCACGTTTGAGACTTTCCTCATTGACAACATCGCATCACTCGACGAGTTCGATGCTGCACTGGGAGGCTGACATGCCGCTCAAAAAGGGCAAATCTGAAGAGACCATCTCCAAGAACATCTCCGAGATGATGAAGCATGGGTTTCCACAAAAGCAGGCTGTCGCTGCGTCCCTGAGCACTGCTCGCAAGAGCGGCGCGAAGATCCCAGCTAAGCCCGCACGCAAGGCAGCGGGGCGCTCGCGATGAGCATGATCATCTCCACCCCCAAGACCGTTGGCGAGACCCGGGTCCAGCAGTTCAACTTCCTCTCGCAGATGGCGGTGAACGAGACCCTGACCTCGGCCGTGGTCACTTGCACCGTGTGGAGCGGCAACGACGCTAACCCGTCCGCTGTGCTCTCGGGCTCGGCTATGGCCACCACGCCCACGGCGTACCAGAAGATCACCGGCGGCGTGGAGGGCACGATATACCTCTTGACCTGCACCGGCACGACATCGCAGAGTAACCACCCTGTGATCCAGACTTACGTGCCCATCGTGAGTAACCCGCTGTGATCTGCGTCGAGATCCCCGTGCGCACCATCGACGATGAGCTGGTCAAACTCGCGCTTGCCGAGGGCTACCACTCTGAGTTGTACGCACAGGGCGCTCGCGACGCGCTCAACTGGTTGCTCAAGGGCGAGCCTGCCCCGAGCGAGGGCAAAGGGTTTCCGATGCTCAAGAAGGCCGCCTGATGTCCCAGGTCCACCGCGTCACGCTCACCTCCGAGTTGATCGAGGCGTTCGCCGGCACGTTCCTGTCCCCGCTGTACGACAACCCCCAGCCCACGCCTGACCTGCACCGCGAGTGCTGGGCCATGTACTGCGCTGGCAGCGAGTTGGCCGCTGTGGCCGCTCCCCGCTCACACGCCAAGAGCACGGCGCTCACCCACGACTACGTGTTGGCTGTGACGCTGTTTCGCGAGCAGGACTTCATCGTGCTGATCTCGAACACCGAAGACTTGGCCATGGCCCACTTGGCCGACATTGCGAAAGAGCTACGCGAGAACGAGGACCTGATCAGCCAGTTCAAGATCAAAGGGTTCCTGGTAGACATGAAGACCGACATCATTGTCGAGTTTCAAGACGGCCACCAGTGCCGCGTGATCGCCAAGGGCTCCGGGCAGAAGATGCGCGGACTCAAGTGGAACGGGAAACGGCCGGGGCTGATCGTGTGTGACGACTTGGAAGACGACGCACAGATCGAGAACAAGGACAGCCGCGACAAGTTCCAGCGTTGGTTCTTGCGCGCAGTGCTGCCCACAAGGCGGCGCGGCGGCGTGGTCCGAGTGCACGGCACGATACTGCACGAGGACTCGCTGCTCGCTAAGCTGATGAAGGCCAAGACCTGGGTGAGCAAGCTGTACAAGGCGCACGCCGGGTTCGATGACTTTAGCGACATCCTGTGGCCCGAGCAGTTCCCCGAGGAGCGCCTGCGCGAGATTCGCCAAGACTACATTGAGCAGGGCGACGCCGGCGGCTACTCGCAGGAGTACCTGAACGATCCGATGGACAACTCCGAGGCTTACCTGCGCTCGGATGACTTTTTGGCGATGGACGACGACGACCGAGACGCCGACAAGATCGTGGCCGTGGGCTGTGACTTTGCCGTGAGTAAGAAGGACAAGGCTAACAAGTCGTCCTTCACCATCGGCGGCAAGTGCGTGGAGAACTTCATCCACATCATTGATGAGCGGTGCGGCCGCTGGGACACACTCGAGTGGATGAACGTCATGTTCGAGATTCAGCAGCGTCACAAGCCCGCCGTGTTCTTCGTTGAGGATGGGGTGATTTGGAAGAGCGTGGCGCCCACGCTGTACAAAGAGATGCAGATTCGCGACCGCTGGCTCAACTGCCAAGCGATCAACCCCACGCGCGACAAGGCCACACGCGGCAGGCCCTTGCAGAAACACATGCGCGCTGGCGGCATGAAGTTCGACAAAGAGGCGTCTTGGTATCCGGCCTACGAGAACGAGCTTTTGCGGTTTACCGGGTTCAGCGACGCGGTGGCCGACGACCAGTTCGACTCCACGGCTTTGTTGGTCAAGGGGTTTGAGACAATGGCCGAGATGGAGGAGGATGACTTCATCGAAGAGGACGAGTGGGAGATGCGCTCGCGCGATCCACGCAATACAATTGGCAGATCTTCTGTGACTGGGTACTGATCATGATGGAATTCACAAGCACGCTTAAGATCGACAAAAAGACGATCGACACTCCTAATTTGACCGATCGGTTCGATGAGGATGAGTTGAAAGCCCTGGGCAACCACGTCTGGGAAGGCTATAGCCGTGACAAGCAATCCCGCATGAAGTGGGAAAAGCGCACGCAGGCGGCCATGGACTTGGCCATGCAGATGCAAAAGGAAAAGAACTTTCCTTGGCCTGGCTGCTCGAACGTCGCGTTCCCGCTGATCACCATTGCCACGATGCAGTTCCACTCGCGTGCATACCCCACCATCCTGAACGGCCCTGAAATCGTCAAGTACCGTGTCAACGGCGCCGATCCCGAGGGCAAAGAAAAGGCCCGCGCGCTGCGTGTTGGCCAGCACATGAGCTACCAGCTCTTGGAAGAGAACCAGTCATGGGAAGAGCAGCACGACCGTTTGCTCATCAACATTCCGATTGTGGGCTGTGCCTTCAAGAAATCCTACCACTCCGGTCGCAAGGGCTACAACGTCTCTGACCTGGTGCTGGCACAGGACTTCGTTCTGGACTACTACGCCAAGAGCGTGGAAGACTGTGCGCGTAAGACCCACATCATCCCGATGTACCGCAACGAGATGCACGAGAACATCATGACTGGCGTGTACAAGGATGTGCGCGAAGAGAACTGGTACAACACCGATGCTGTGCCGGTCACCGACACGGGCACGTACCGCAAAGACATGCGCAACGGCGAGAACGCCCCTCAAAGCGACAGCAGCACCCCGTACACCATGCTCGAGCAGCACTTGATGCTGGACCTCGATAAAGACGGGTATGAAGAGCCTTACATCTGCACCATCGAGGCGAACTCGAAGACTGTGCTGCGTTTGGTCTCGCGCATCGACTCAATGGACGATGTGGTCAAGAATCTGAAAGGCGAGATCATCACGATTAAGCCTTCCGAGTACTTTACCAAGTACGGGTTTATACCTAGTCCTGATGGCGGCGTGTATGACCTCGGCTTTGGCGTGCTGCTGGGCCCACTGAACGAGTCCGTAAACTCGATCCTGAACCAATTGATCGATGCGGGCACGATGAGCAACTCGGCCGGCGGCTTCTTGGGCCGTGGCGCCAAGATTCGCGGCGGTCAGTACACGTTCGCACCTTTGGAATGGAAGCGCGTGGACTCTACGGGCGACGACTTGAAAAAATCGATCTACCCGCTGCCCGTGCGCGAGCCCTCACAAGTGCTGTTCCAGCTTTTGGGCCTGCTCATCAACTACACACAGCGTATTTCGGGCTCCACCGACACTCTGGCAGGCGAGAATCCGGGTCAAAACACCCCCGCGACGACCACAAATGCCATGATCGAGCAGGGCATGAAGATTTACAACGCCATCTACAAGCGCGTGTGGCGCTCGATGAAGGAAGAATTCAAGAAGTTGTACATGCTCAACCGCACTTTCTTGCCGATGGTGACCAGTTTTGGCGAAGGCGAGTCCAAAGTGTTGCGCGAAGACTACCTGGGCGACCCCAACCGCATCTCGCCAGTGGCCGATCCGAGCATTACGTCCGAACAACAGCGCATGCAGCAGGCTACGGCCCTCAAGCAGGCCGCTATGTCCACCCCAGGCTACAACTTGCCAGAGGTGGAGCGAAATTATTTGCGTGCATTGCACATCGATGGCTGGGAGAGCATGTATCCTGGCCCCGAAAAGATGCCGCCACCAAAGAATCCGAAGGTTGTCATCGAAGAAATGAAAATGCAGACCAAGCAGATGGGCGTGCAGGCCGATATGCAGAAGTTTGCTGCCAACCTGATGGAGCAACGTCGTCTCAACTCCGCAAAGATACTTCAGTTGGAAGCCCAGGCTGCCAAACTGATCGCGGATGCAGGCGGCGTCCAGACAGGGCACGAAATTGCAGCCTTTGAGGCCGCTATTGGTGCTCTGAAAACGCACGATGAGTCCTTACGGGGCGGCATCGAGTTAATGATGAAGTCAATGGAGCCAAGTAATGAAACTACCAACCGAGCAGGAATGGCAGGAATGGAAGCAGCACCCGTGCAGTGAGGCGTTGCAGCAAATTCTGCGTAACTGGCAGGAAAGTTTGAAGAGTCAATGGGCCGCTGGAACCTTTACGGACCAGTCCCAGTTTGGAACAGCGATCTCGAACGCGAAGGCGATAGGGAACTGTGAGGCGTTCGAGAAAGTTCTCGAACTTGAGTATGAGCAACTTGAAAGTGAGTTAGATGATGGAAAATAATAGTGGTTTGGCCCCCTTGGGTCGCGCAGTGTTGATCATGCACTATGAGCCGGAAAAAAAAGACTCGTTGATCGAGATCCCCGACTTCATTCAAGATCGCACTTTGATGGTTGAGCAGCGTGCAATCGTTGTGGAGGTGGGCCCAGCCTGCTGGCCAGACGAACCAGCGCGCGCAAAGCCTGGTGACAAAGTGTTGATCGCCAAAATGTCCGGCTACATGTCCACTGGACCTGCTGACGGCAAGCGATACCGGTTGGTAAACGACCGCGACATCTTCTGCGCAATCACCAAGGAGTTTTAAATGGACGGCGAACAAACAGCAGCTCCTGTCGAACAGGAAGCACGCACCTTAGGCTGGGTTCCAGCCGAAGACTTCAAGGGCGACCCCAATCGGTGGGTCGATGCTGAGACTTTCGTAGAGCGCGGCCACACGGTCATGCCTATTCTGCGAAAAAACAATGAGCGCCTTGAATCGCTGGTTAAACAGCAGTCCGAAGAACTGAACAAGATGAAAACCTTGTTCAGCGCCTCCCAAGAGTCCATCACTGAACTGCAAAAAGTTCACGCTGACGCAACCAAAGCTGCCGTGGCCAAAGCTCGCGCTGACGTCATGAGCGAGCTCAAAGAAGCCAAGCGTGATGGCGATGTGGACCGCGAAATCGCTTTGACCGAGGAGCTTCAGGAGCTGAAGACTCGCCAAGTCGAGATCGACAAGCCCGCGCCAGCACCAACTCAACCTCAACAGCAGGAAGTTCACCCTGAGTTCCAAGCCTGGATGAACGAGAACCCTTGGTTTGGTACAGATACGCGTAAAACACAAAAGGCTATGGGCATTGCCCAAATCCTGCGTGCTGATCCTGAGAATGACAACCTGACGCAACGGGCATTTTTTGACCGTGTCATGGCCGAGATGGAAGGTCGCACTCGACCTGCTGCTGACAAAGTCGGCGGCGCCCGTACAACCGGCGGTGGCGGCAGCGGCACATCTGGCGGCAAATCCTTTGCGGATTTACCTGCCGATGCCAAGGCCGCTTGCGAGAACCAGGGCAGGAAACTGGTCGGCGAAGGCCGGGCATTCAAGGACATAACTGCATGGCGCAGCTACTACACCAATCTGTACTTCCAATGAAAGGGACAACCATGAAAGTCCGTAATCACGAGTCGGCCCAAAACCCGGCAAACACTTTTGAGAAATCCGCAACTGACCGCAAACGCGTGCCGATGTCAACGGCACAGCTTAAGCTGTCGGTCCCCGAAATTCCTGGATTCCACCTGCACTGGATGATGGGCACACCCTCCCGTATTGCGCAAGCGACAAAAGCAGGATACACTTTTGTCGACACCGACGAAGTGGATGTAGTCAACTCCGGCCTAGCCGACGACGCTTCGAAAAACGGGAACACAGACATGGGCAGTCGAGTCAGCCTCGTTGCAGGCAGCGACACTGGCGAAGACGGCAAAGAGCAAAGGCTCTATTTGATGAAACTTCCAATCGAGTATTGGGAGGATGATCAAAGAGACCTCGAGGCAAAAAATGAGCAAATTGCGTCCACGATCCGTGGTGGCGGTGATGTAGGTGGAAGCACCAACGGTTCTGAGAACCGATATATCCCTGACGCTAATCGGAAGAGCGTGGCAAATCTCTTCACACCCAAACGACGTTAAGTCAATTGGGACTGTTCATCTCTGATAGGAGAATTTAATGGCTAACGCTAATAAACCCGCAGGTCTGTCCCCAGTACAGTACCTCAACGGTTCCCCCTGGAACGGTCAGGCGCGACTGTATTCAGTCGCATATAACTACGGTACTGCTTTGTACATCGGCGATCCAGTCTATTTGTCTGGCACTGCTGACACAAACGGTGTCCCTGGTGTTGTTTTGGCAACTGCTGGCGATGCTAACCCCATCGTTGGTGCTGTAGTCGGTGTCGGACGTTATGAGAGTCTGATCGCCAACCCCAACAACCTGAACATCACTTACTTCCCTGCTGGTGGCGATGGTGCTACCAACCCATGGTATGTCATGGTCGCAGATGATCCAAACATCATCTTCGAAGCTCAGGACATCGGTGCAAGCACCCAATTGGCAGCCACCAACATTGGCGAAAACATCAACTTGAAATCTGGCACCGGTAACGGTTTCATTTCCGGTTGGGGTATCGACAACGGCAGCCATGCTACAACCGCAACCTTCCAGTGCAAGCTGATGGGTCTGGTTCGCACTTCTGACAACGCCTTCGGCCAGTACGCTAAGTTCTTGGTCAAGATCAACAACCACTTCTACGGCACCGGTACCGGTACCGCAGGCGTTTAATAAAGAAAGGAAAGAACCATGGCTGGCGTTATTAACACAGGTTCCCATCCCAAGCTACTTTGGCCCGGCATTCATGCCATTTGGGGTCAGATGTACAACGAGCACGCTAAAGAATACGGCGATCTCTACAACGAACTCGACTCCGACAAGGCGTATGAGCAAGATGTGGAAGTCACTGGCTTCGGCTTGGCTCCAGTAAAAGCGCAGGGCGCTCCTACACAGTACGACTCGGAAATTCAAGGTATTGTGACGACTTACACCCACGTAGCGTATTCGCTGGGTTACATCGTTACTTACGAAGAACTCCGCGACAACCTGTACGAGGAAGTGTCTATGCGTCGTTCGAAGGCGAACGCATTCTCGATCAATCAAACGGTTGAGAACGTCGCTGCCTTCTTGTACAACAACGCTTTTAGCACCACTTACTACACGACTGCTGACAACGCTGCGCTGATTTCGACCAGCCACGTTAACGCAACCGGTGGTACGTACTCGAACGCTTTGAGTCCTGCTGCTGACTTGTCAGAAGCTGCTCTGGAAGACTTGACTATCCAGATCATGGGCACTCAGAACGATCGCGGCTTGCTGATCAACATCATGCCTGAGTCATTGCACATTCCTCGTCAGGAATACTACAATGCCAACCGCATTTTGAAATCGGTGCTGCAATCGAACACTGCCAACAACAACATCAACGTGTTGAAGGCCGTGAATGCGTTCCCTAAAGGCATCAAGCTGAACCACTACTTCACCGCCCCGCACGCGTGGTTCATCCGGACCAACTGCCCCAACGGTATGCAGATGTTCTGGCGTGATCGCCCAATGTTCGATCAGGACAACGACTTTGACACTAAAAACGCCAAAGCCGCTACCTACATGCGCTTCTCCGTGGGCGCATCTGATCCACGCGGTATCTTCGGTTCCAACGGACCTTAATACCCTGGTCAGATCGACTCAGAAAAGCCCGGTTCGCCGGGCTTTTTTGTTTCTGCTTGCACAAAGCCGGAAACCCTCTACAATCACATCAGGCACTCTCGCCACAACCCGCCATGATTAAAGGAGATTACTCATGGGCTACCCTACCAACCTCACCTACGGTGTTGCTACCGTTCCCCAACAACAACCGTTGGGCATGTATCCTCTACCAGATCCTTTTCACACAAGTTCTGATTCAGGTCTTGATGTTTACACCTATAGCAACGATTACACCGATCTTGGCAACGTCGCATCTCGCGTTATCACTGGCGCAAGTTCCACTTTTGCTTTGACTGACGGTATTGGCGGCTTTGGTTTGCTTACCCCAGGCGGCACTACTACAGCCACTACTTGCTATCGCTATGCTGCGTCGTTCCAATTCGCAGCAGGTCAAAAATTTTGGTACTTAAACCGTATCAAAGCCTCTGCTGTAAGCGGCAACCAAATAGTTCAATTTGGTTTGATTAAGTCAAGCGGTGGTACTAGCTCCACTACCGACAGCTTGTTGTTTGTCAAAGCCGCTGGTTCGACATCTTTGAACTTGGTGTCCACTGTCAACGGCACCGCTACCACATTGGTGACTGGTGTGACCACTATGGCCGACAACACTTTTGTTGACGTAGGCTTCTACTACAACGGTACTGACTTGTTGGTGTACTCTAGTGACGCATTAGTCGCTCGTGTCCCCGCTGTGACAATTGGCGCGTCTGGTACAAATTTGACTAACGCGTTGATGACCACTTTGTTTGGTATCACCCCTGTTGCCACGGAAACCATGACAATTGATTATGAGTTTGCGGCAATGGAAACCACTCGCTGATAAGGAACTTGGTCGTGGACATCAAGATTGCCCGTGATGGAATGAAGAACGTGGTCGTGATCGTCCATGGTGAAGCCGAGGGCGACCTCGAACAAACCGTGGTCGTTGATCCATCCGCTCTTCAACACGAATGCAAGCAGATCAAACTCGACCAAATTCTTTACTCGATTGAGGGCGGGTTGAAAATCCGTGTTGGTTGGTCAGAGGATGGGTTGTTCCTTCCTCTGGAGGGCCGGGGACTGTTGAACTATTACCCATTTGACAGTCTCCAGGCTTCAAGCCTGGGCCAGAAACTCTGGATCAGTGCTACCGGCTCCGGTGCGTTCCACCTCGTGTTCGATATGACCAAGCAATAAGGAATCATCATGGAAGTCACCCTGATTGGCGCATCGACGCCCCGAAACATGCCAATGGACAGCAGTGGCAACACCAGCATTACTGCACCCGCCACCGGCAACAGCATTTACAAAGATTCGATCATCTGCGTGTTCCAGTTGACCTCGGCTGCTGCGGCCACCGCAGTGATCGAAGGCTCTTTGGACAACACCAACTGGTGCCCGATTACTGGCACAACGGCCACTAGCACAATCACTCTTGCCAGTGCAGGAACCGGTGCGATTGTTGAAAATACTGGCGGTAGTGCTTGGCGCTACGTGCGCTGCCGTACAACTGCCGCAACTACTGCGACGAACTGCCTGATGGGTGTCTGACATGGCTGGACCGTCAACCTACTACACTGCGCAGCGGATCATCCGCATGGCGTACAAGGATGCCGGTCTCATTCAGGACGGCGACGAGCCCAGCGGTGAGCAGTACGCCGATGGTTTGATGCGTCTGAACGACATCGCAAACTTGTGGCAAACCCAAGGGTTGAAGTTGTGGCTCAACCAGGACTTAGGTGTGCCCTTGGTCGCTGGTCAAGGCAACTACACGATCGGTCCTGGCGGCAGCGTCGACATGGCCAAGCCGTTGCGTGTCATCGAAGCGTATTACCTCGACAACACCGGCATCCGGCGCCCGTTGGTCGTGTTGTCTTGGGATGACTATTTCCGTCTGTCCCAGGTTAACCAGATCGGCCAAATCAACTCGTACTTTGTCAACAAGCAGCAACTGAGTTTGAACTTGTTCTTCTGGAACATCCCAGACGCAAACGCTGCTCTTGGCACAGTGCACTTGCTGGTTCAAAACCAGATCACCCAGATGGTGAGCCTCACCGACACGACAGCGTTTCCGCTGGAGTGGTCAATGGGCTTGCGCTGGGGTCTTGCAGACGAGCTGGCCACAGGCCAGCCCCAGGCCATCATGGACCGCTGTGAAAAACGGGCCACGGCCTATCGTCAGGCGCTTGAAGACTGGGATGTCGAAGATGCGCCAACATCGTTTACACCGGACCAGAGGGCGTTATATGCGACTTCGTCATTTCGCTGAAGAGGATGCTGTATGTCCGACGAAAAAACAACTGGTATTGGTCAAAAGCGCCTCAGCGACCAAGAACTCGAAATCATCAAGAAACAACTCCTTGATTCAATCTACGCTGACATCGGCAAAAGCGTTGTTAAAAAAGTTCTATGGATTGGTGGGGCTGTTCTTCTTGCACTGTATGCTTGGATGAACGCCCACGGATTCGATCGGGGTCCACATGCCTGAACCACAGCGCCTACCGCTTGCTGTCAAACCTTCTAACCGCGACGAGACCACTTCTCGGGATGCGAAGATTGTCAATGGTTACGTCGAGAAGGTTGGCGAGCGTGATGTTGAGGTTTACAAGCGGCCAGGGTATGCCCTGTACTCAAATAGCGGCACAGCGGCTGCCGGCCTTGGCTCATACAACTGGAACGACGATCTTTTCACAATCTTTGGAACCACGCTGTACAAGAACAACGTGGCCGTGAGCGGCACGGTAGACGGCAGCGCAATTTATGCGTTCACATCGACCCTGGGTGGCAACCCCCAGTTGGTGTTCCAAAACGGTGTCAAGATGTACACCTACGACGTGACTCACGGCATTGTCGAGGTCAAGTCTTTGGCTCAGATTATTTTCACCGGTAATTTGACAAATGGGTCACCCGTGATCACAGCGGTGTCTCCAAACACAACAGGTTTGACGGTGGGCATGGTTGTCAGCGGAACAGGCATCCCTGTTTCGACAAAGATTTTGACCATCGACAGTTCTACTCAGATCACCCTGGATCACAACGCCACAATTACCAACAACGAAGAGATCACGGCGGCCGCTTCTGTTGTGTTGACGGGCGACATATCCACCGGCTCTTCGGTAATCACAAACATCTCGCCAAACACTACTGGTCTTTTTGCAGGCATGTTTGTCACAGCGACGGGCATCCCAGCCCTGACCAAGATTCTCACGGTTGACATCTCAACCCAGGTGACCATTGACGGCAACGCCACGGCAACCACGACTGGTCTGTCATTGACCTTTGAGACCGGCTTTCCGCTCAGACGTGTGCCCGGTCTTGCGTACCTTGACGGTTACATCAACGTGATGACCCCCGAGGCGACAATCTGGTCCTCGGATGCCAACGAGCCAGACTCGTGGCCACTTGACAGCAACATCGTGGCGCAGATCGAGGCCGACAAGGCTGTGTACTTGTCCAAGCAGCTTGTGTACCTGCTGGCTTTGAAGAAGTACAGCATCGAGATGTTCTATGACGCGGGCAATGCTGCGGGAAGCCCGTTGTCGCCCGTCCAAGGCGCCAAGGTGAGCGTTGGCTGCCGTCATGCCAACAGCGTGGCGCAGATGGAGGGCACGATGTTTTGGGTCTCTCAAGCCCGTGATGGCGGCACGGCCGTCTATCTGATGGACAACGTAAAGTCTCAGCAGATCTCCACCCCATCGATCGAGCGTCTCTTGCAGCAGGCTGACTACACGACCGTGTACTCATGGTGTGCACGGGTGGCCGGCCATCGTTATTACTGCGTCACCCTGGCCGCCAGCAACTTGTCACTGGTCTACGACTTGACCAGCCAGCAGTGGTATCAGTGGACTGACGCCAACGGCAACTATTTGCCCTACGTCAGCGCCAGCTACACCGGTGACAACCAGGCGATCTTCCAGCACGCCACCAACGGCAAGATGTACCAGTTGGAGATCGTCAACACGACCGACGAGGGTGCTGCAATCACGATGGACTTGTACACGCCCAACTATGACGGCGGCGCGCGGCTTCGCAAGTACGTGAAGTCAATGGACATCATCGCTGACCAAACCAACGGCAGCGTGTTGCAGGTTCGTGTGAGCGATGACGACTATCAGACGTGGAGCAACTTCCGCGATGTTGATCTGAGCAAGATACGCCCCCGTCTGACTGACTGCGGTACATTCCGTCGCCGGGCATATCACTTCCGCCACCAGTCCAACACCCCACTTCGCATTCAGGCAGTTGAACTGACGATCGATCCTGGAACACTATGACGACCCAGTTCCAGCCGCCACCAACGTATGCGGACCCGGTTGTTGTTGACGAAGCAACGCGCAAAGGCCAGTTCAATCCGATCTGGCTGAAGTGGTTTCTTGACCTTGCGCAGTTCATCAATGCCAACGGTGGCGGCAGCGCGATTCAGCACAACTCGCTGGGTGGGTTGCAAGGTGGTACGGCAAATCAGTATTACCACCTGAACCAGACCACCTATGCGATTTTGAACAACATCGGCACGCCGACTGCTGGCAGCATTGCCTATGGTACAGGCTCAACGGTTGCGTTCTCACCTGTAGGATCGTCAGGTCAAGTGCTGACGTCTG
>Ga0114964_10001546_pt1 | contig 16708 bp, 15 predicted proteins | sample C_131016_MF_Meta_FD_92638 | JGI IMG/M metagenome (GOLD analysis project Ga0114964, IMG submission 92638) | Freshwater microbial communities from Lake Croche, Canada to study carbon cycling - C_131016_MF_MetaG | ecosystem: Environmental > Aquatic > Freshwater > Lake | place: Lake Croche, Canada... | reverse complement strand
CAATTGCACCTGCAATTGTTGCGTTTCGAACGATTTCACGGGTGCCTGATAGTTCTAGCTGCAGTGTCTGCGAAATTGGGCCTTCGATTGCGACCCAAACCGTGCCGGCCGGAACGCCATCTGTAGGCCCAGGGCCGGCTACCCCAGTCGTGGAAATTGCCCAAGTTGAGTTCATTAAATCTCTAACACCTGTAGCCATTGAAATAGCGACTTCTTCGCTTACAACTCCCATTTCGGAAATTAATTGGGCGGGAACTCGCAAGACTTCGCTTTTAATTTTGGCTTGGTATGCAGTTACCGAACCGCGAAATATTTCCGATGAACCAGGCAGCGAGGAAAGTGCTTGAGCTAATCCCCCGCCAGTGAGCGATTCGGCGATACTGATACTTTCTTTTCGAGTTCGTAGTATTTCGAGAATGTCGGTTAATCCCGAAAATTCTTCTTTCACTTAAATGCCGATCGCACATAATAAGTTCCAGTGCCCAGTGTTAGCGCAATCGCTATATACATAAAACCATCGCGGAACCAATAAAGAGATGACGAAAGAGGCATTACGTAGAAACCAACGCCGAAACCTTGGAAAAAAGCTTTCCACTTTCCACCGCGGTTTGCTGGAATTACCCCTCGTTTAATTACCGCTAATCTGAAAAAGGTAATAAAAATTTCGCGCGCTAAAATAATAACGGTCATCCACCAAGGAAGTCGGCCCAGAATTGATAGCGAGATCATGGCAGTTGCCACCATGGCTTTGTCCGCTACTGGGTCTAAAAACTTTCCTAACTCAGTTACGGTATTTCGACTACGAGCCAATTTTCCGTCGAGAATATCAGTTAACCCAATTACAAAAAATATTACCCAGGAAATCCATTGCCAAGTTTGATCATTGCCACCGTTTTTAAAAAGCGCATAAGCGCCAACTGGCAGAAATAAAATACGCGCAACGGTCAGCGAATTTGGCAGATTTAATTCTTTAGCCATGGGCTTTATCCAATTACCTCAGCGACCAAATCAGCACCTAAAGAATCTATAACAACGCCTTTTACGTACTCGCCAACTTTAAATGATGTCCCGATAAACGAGGTAGTTCCGTCAACTTCAGGGCCTTGATGGTCGGCTCTTCCCTCTTGCAAATCAGCATCTTCGATCAAGACTATTACTTCTTCACCGATACGTGATGCGGCACGATCTGATACCCAGTTATCTGCCAGTGATGAGAGCGTTTCAACCCGTTGTTTTATAACTTCTTCGGGCAACTTATTGGCAAGTTCTAGCGCTTCGGTGTTGTCTTCATCGCTGTAGCCGAATACACCAATTGCATCGAGTTTTGCTTTGCTTAGAAATTCAATTAACTCATTGAAGTCTGCTTCAGTCTCGCCCGGGAATCCAACAATAAAGTTAGAGCGGATTCCAGCCGTTGGAGATAGTGCTCGGATCTGCGAAATTAAGTGCAGGAATTTTTCATTGTCGCCGAAACGGCGCATTCGACGAAGCACGGTTGCGCTACTGTGCTGGAAACTCAAGTCAAAGTAATGGGAAACTTTTTCAGTTGCGATCATTGCTTGAAGCAAAGAAGGTCGCATCTCGGCTGGCTGTAAATAAGACAAGCGAACACGCTCGACGCCAGGAATTAAAACTAACTCTGGCAGGACTTTCTCCATCAAAGTTAAATCACCCAAGTCTTTGCCGTACGAAGTAGTGTTTTCGCTGACTAGGAAAAGTTCAGTTGCACCACTTTGTGCCAACCAGTTTCCTTCTTCAATAACTTCAGTTGGACGACGCGAAACAAACGCGCCGCGGAAATACGGAATTGCGCAGAAAGAACAACGACGATCGCAACCAGTTGCAATCTTTAAGGGTGCCCAAGGTGTATCCGTCAACCGTTTACGCGGCGCAATTTCTAAAGTTTCATCACGTTGTGCTGCGCGATCTACTGGTGAAATAGGCAACAAAGCGCGGCGATCGCGAGGCGTGTGCGCAACATGTGAGTTGCCAGCAACGATTGATTGCAAGCGCGCCGAGATGTCTTGGTAATCATCGAATCCTAAAATTGCATCGGCTTCAGGAAGAGCCGCAGCTAATTCGGCGCCATAACGCTCGGCCATGCATCCGACCGCCACAACAGCACGCGTAGTTCCGTGGCCTTTAAGCGAATTAGCTTCAAGCAACGCATCGACTGAATCTTTTTTAGCTGACTCAATGAATCCGCAAGTATTAACTAGGGCTACCTCAGCCGACTCAACATCATCTACTAGGGTCCAACCATCGGCTAAGAGGCGACCAGCTAATTCTTCAGAGTCGACTTCATTGCGGGTGCAACCCAAAGTTACGACTGCTACGGTGCGCTTCATTGCGCTGATCTTACTTTATTTAACTAGTTAGCGTTGTAAGTAAGGTTTACAACGTCGCCATTGGCGCCAATCGAGCCAACATCTTTACCATTTACCGAGATGTCGACTCCGCCAGCATTGCCAACTCTTAAATTCACTTGTTTGGCTTCGCTAAATACTTTACTTTCGCCTTTGCGAATCTGGCCAGAAAATATTGAGTTGCCGGATTCGTTAGTTACATAGAGCCAAGAACTGCCACGTGTTGCTCGAACCTCAACATTTACATTTCCGGCCACTGCAGCTACTGCACTTTGAGCCGGGGCTACAGAAGGCGATTCTGAAGCGGAAATCGTTTGCGCTGGTTTTGCTGCAGGTGAAGCTGTAACCGTGTTGTTTGCATTATCTAAATTAGAAAAAATTATCTGAGCTCCCCCGAAAAGGACTAAAGCGACGGCTGATCCAAATGCCAAAACTTTCCATGAAACTCGTTTTGGTTCTTGGTACGCCATCGTTACATTATTTTCATTTAGTAATTCGCGGATTGGTTTGACAGGTGCAGTAACTTCAATTTCAAAAAGATCTAAGAATTCTCGTTCAGCGATGCCGAGTTTTGCCGCCATGTTTCGCAAATGTCCGCGGGCGTAAGTTTCACCACCGCATTTTGCGAAGTTATCATTTTCCATATCACGCAAAAGCATCACCGGGATATTGGTGAGTTTTGAAAGATCTTCAATACTTAGGCGCGCAGCAGTACGTGACTTAGTAATCAACGCACCAAGGGACATTGCTAAACCCACTTAAAGCTCGCCGTAGAAAAACTTGAAATGCAAGGCTAGCCCTATCAAGTGACTAAAGGTAGCCCTGCGACGAATTATTGCATAGATAGCCCTACTTCTCACCCCTGCAGACCGCATAGGGGCTAGTAACTAGAGATGTACTTCTAATAATCGCGTATGGTGGCCAACACCGAATCAAGTTCATCTGGCTTAACCAAAACAGTTCGAGCTTTGGAGCCTTCCGATGGGCCCACAATTCCACGGGATTCCATGAGGTCCATTAATCGTCCGGCCTTTGCAAAACCTACGCGCAATTTGCGTTGCAACATTGAAGTCGAACCAAACTGAGTTCCAACTACTAATTCGATTGCTTGCAAAAGAATATCTAGATCGTCACCAATTTCTTTATCAACCATTTTGGTTGCTGCAGGTGGTGCGGTTACATCAGAGCGATATCGAGGTGCTAATTGCTTTTTAACATGGCCCACCACTGCTTCGATTTCGCGCTCTGAAACGTAGGCACCTTGAATACGAATTGCTCGGCTTGCACCCATCGGAATAAACAAGCCATCGCCTTGACCTACAAGTTTTTCAGCACCTGGGGTATCGAGAATTACTCGACTATCGGCAAGTGAACTAGTTGCAAAAGATAAACGCGAAGGCACATTCGCTTTAATTAAACCAGTAACGACATCAACTGAAGGGCGCTGCGTGGCAAGCACTAAATGAATACCAGCTGAACGAGCTAATTGCGTAATACGTACTACCGATTCTTCGACTTCGCGTGCAGCAACCATCATTAGATCTGCTAATTCGTCAATGATTACTAGTAGATATGGGTAAGGCTCTATTTTGCGATCACTACCCGGTGGAGGCACAACTTTTCCGGCACGAACTGCTTTATTGAAATCATCAATATGTCGAAAGCCGAATGTTGCAAGATCTTCGTAACGTAAATCCATTTCCCGAACAACCCATGTAAGCGCATCTGCAGCTTTCTTTGGATTAGTGATGATTGGCGTAATTAAGTGCGGAATATTTTCGTAAGCCGTTAATTCAACGCGCTTTGGATCAATTAAAACTAAGCGAACTTCATCGGGGGTTGATCGCATCAAGATTGAAACAATCATGGCATTAATCATCGAAGATTTACCAGCACCTGTTGCGCCCGCAACTAGCAAGTGCGGCATTTTGGCCAAGTTAGCACAAACGAAATTACCTTCGACATCTTTACCCAAAGCAACCAACATTGGGTGATGATCTTGCCCGGCAACACTTGAGCGCATTACATCGCCAAGTGCGACGATTTCACGATCGGCATTTGGAATCTCAATGCCGACAGCCGACTTACCTGGAATTGGAGAAATTATTCGCACATCGCTGCTAGCCACCGCATATGAAATATTTTTTGAAAGCGCCGTGATGCGTTCTACCTTCACTGCATTGCCAAGTTCTACTTCATAGCGAGTAACAGTTGGGCCGCGCATGAATCCAGTTACTTGCGCATCAATTTCGAACTGTGAGAAAACCTCAGTGAGTGCTGCAACTACGGTGTCATTCGCTTTGCTCTTAGCTTTTGCAGCTGGCCCCAATCGCAGTAAGTCCTGCGAAGGTAACTCATAAACAGCATCACTAGAAAGCATCAATTGCTCAGGTCGAGAGGTGCTTGCTGGTGGCGGCGTTACCGACGGCGGAGTAATAGTCGCTACTGGAACTTCAACCGTAAATTCTTCGTCAAAACTTTCTTCGTCTAATTCTTCTTCGTCATCTTCATGCTTATTCCATTCAGCCACAACCGGAGTCTCGAAAGGAGGCGTGTCAGTTATTTCAAAATCTTCTTCACTTCGTTCCGGGCGCTTGGAATTTAGCCAGATTGCTGTGTTCTTTATCCGCATAACAACTGAAGAAACTGGCATCGCAGTTGTAACTAATAATCCAAAACAGAAAAGCAAAATTAAGACCGGGTACGCCAAAACTGAAGTCATCAAGACAACTAGAGGTTGCGAAATTCCATAGCCCAACCAGCCGCCACCATGATGCATTGCAGTAGTGCCAGTTCCTTCAGAACCATTTAATAGATGCGCAATGCCAGTCGAGCTAAGCAGTAAGGCCAATGTGCCAATCACAATGCGCCCAGTTGCAGATTTCTCCTGTGGCGAATGAAATAACCGGAATGCAAAGTAGCCGAGAACCAGTGGGGTGAAGATGCCGATTCGACCGAAGCCACCGAAGAAGAAACTTGCGAGTGCGCGCCCCACGATGTTTCCGCCATCGAACCAAGTACCCGCAGCCGCCATGATCGCCAGAATTAATAACAAGAAGGCATAGCCATCGCGTTGATGTGCCGGATCTAAATCCTGGGCGCCTCGAGCAACAAATCGGATGGTCTTGCCCAAAACTTTGGCCAGCGAACGCCAAATGGCAGCCAGTGCGCGCGCGATAACGCTACCGATGCCACTTTTGCTCTTACTTTGTGAGCGCGTTTTTTTCTTTGCCATAACCTCGCAAGCCTAAAGGTTTAGTAAAACCCGATAGGTCAGGCGCGCCGCGCTAAACCTCGATGACCACCGGCACGATCATTGGGCGACGGCGATGTTTTCCACCGACCCAACTTCCGATCGTGCGCCGTACAACTTGTGAAAGTTGGTGAGTTCCGTTGATGCCATCGGCAACAGCTCGAGTTAAAGCTTTTTCAATCTCTAATTTAACGCCATCAAAAAGTGACTCGTCTTCATTAAAGCCACGCGCATGAATATCAGGCCCCGCAACAATTTTGCCGCTTTGTGCATCGATTACCACCACTACCGAAATAAATCCTTCTTCACCCAAGATTCGGCGGTCCTTTAGCGAATTCTCCGTGATGTCGCCAATACTTTGGCCATCAACATAGACAAAGCCGCATGGAACACTTCCGACTACTTGTGCTTCGTGATCAATTAAATCAACCACGATTCCGTTCTCGATAACAATCGTATTTTTGCGAGGAACACCGGTAGCAATTGCGAGTTCGGCATTTGCGCGTAAGTGGCGCCATTCTCCGTGTACTGGCATTACATATTTTGGCTTCACAATGTTAAAACAGTAAGTGAGTTCGCCCGCCGCTGCGTGTCCGGACACATGCACCATGGCATTCGCTTTATGTACAACCTTGGCACCAAAACGGGTTAACTCATTAATGATTCGGAAAACCGAGTTTTCATTTCCGGGAATTAAAGATGAAGCAAGAATTACCGTATCGCCTTCACCAACTCGAATTTGGTGATCACCATTTGCCATTCGAGATAAGGCGGCTAACGGTTCGCCTTGTGAGCCGGTGCAAATTAAAACAACATTGTCATCATATGCATCTAGATCTTTCGCATCAAAGACAATGCCGTCTGGCACATTTAGGAAACCCATATCTTGCGCGATCTTCATATTGCGCACCATGGATCGGCCGATGAAAGCTACTTTGCGTTTATGTTGATGCGCCGTATCAATGATCTGCTGCACTCTATGTACATGTGAAGAAAAAGTTGCTGTGATAACTCGACGCTTAGTCGAGCGAAATACTCGATCTAATGCGGGCATAATTTCGCGCTCAGATGGCGTGAAACCAGGAACATCGGCATTGGTTGAATCAACTAAGAAAATATCTACACCGGCTTCGCCTAGTCGAGCAAACGCTGGCAAGTCGGTTATACGGCCATCAAGTGGAAGTTGATCCATCTTGAAATCACCCGTGTGCAAGACAGTGCCAGCTGAGGTGTGAATCGCAACAGCGAGCGCATCTGGAATCGAGTGATTCACGGCAACGAACTCAACTTCAAATGGCCCAATATCTTCAGTGTCGCCCTCTTTAACTTCACGAGTAAGCGGTGAAATGCGATGCTCTTTTAATTTTGCGGTTATCAAAGCAATTGTCAGCGCCGAACCGTAAATAGAAATATCGCCACGTTCGCGCAATAAATATGGGACTGCGCCAATATGGTCTTCGTGGCCATGGGTTAAAACAATGCCAACAACATCAGTTAGCCGATCCCGAATATATGAGAAGTCCGGCAAGATTAAATCGATGCCAGGTTGATTTTCTTCGGGAAATAAAACACCACAGTCAACTACTAATAGTTTTCCGTTAGTTTCAAAGACGGTCATATTGCGACCGATTTCAGCTAAACCGCCGAGTGCGACGATACGCAATCCCCCAGCAACTAATTTGCTCGGTGTTCCTAAATCTGGATGCGGATGATTCATAAATTAAACGGCTATGCCACCGGCGCGCAGATCTTCGCGCAATTGCGCAATCTGAGCTTCGGTTGCATCTACTAATGGAAGTCGAGTTGTGCCGCCTGGCAGACCCATCATGTTAAGTGCGGCTTTTGTAAGGATCGCTCCTTGAGTACGGAAGGTACCGGTAAATACTGGCAACAAATTCTGGTGTATTTCGAGGGCGCGCTTTGCATCGCCAGCAAACCATGAATCAAGCATTTCTTTTAGTTCTCTGCCGACTGTGTGGCCACAAACTGAAACAAAACCAACCGCGCCAACTGATAAGAATGGCAAATTCAAAATATCGTCACCAGAATAAACTGGGATTCCGCAACGCTTAATAACCCAAGAAGTTGCGGCAATATTTCCTTTGGCATCTTTGAGCGCCACAATATTTTTATGTTCAAATAAACGAACAATGGTGTCTGACTCAATTTCAACGCCAGTGCGACCAGGAATGTCGTACATCATTAGCGGTAAATCTGTTGCATCGGCAACAGCCTTGAAGTGCGCTTCGATTCCGGCTTGCGGAGGCTTATTGTAATAAGGCGCTACAACTAACAACCCATCGGCGCCGGCTTCGGCAGTTCGCTTGGCTTGGTTAATTGAATATTCAGTTTCGTTATCTCCGGCACCGGAAATAACTTTAACTTTCGGGCCAACCGTTGATTTAACAACTTTAATTATTTCAATTTTTTCAGAAGATTTAGTAGTAGGCGCTTCGCCAGTTGTGCCGTTTACCGCAATCGCATCGTGACCGTTATCAACTAAATGCTGAGCTAACTTTGCAACGCCATCCCAATCAACTGAACCATCGGAATTAAATGGGGTAACCATCGCCGTGATCATGCGGCCAAATGGAGCGTCAATTGCCATGCGCGTAACCTTACCCGTTTTAAGGAGTAACTCGGCCAGATTTCTCGAAGGCAGCGTGGGTTAATGGCATTAATCGGGCAAATTCGACTTCCATTTTCTCAGCGACCATCTCAATTTCACGTTGTGGGTAGCTTGGAAAATGCGAACCTTCGCGGGCAGTACGCAGTGATAGGAAATTCATTAAGGCGCGAGCATTCATAGTTACGTACATCGAAGAATAAAGACCGACCGGTAAAACTGCTCGGGCAACTTCGCGCGCTACCCCGGCTTCTAGCATTACTTGATATTGCTGGTAAGCCAAAATGTAAGTTTGCTTCATCGCTGTTTCGGTAATCTCAAGTTGCTCTTTAGTGCCATCGATAAATGTATATGCACCAGCTTTACCAATTTGAACTAATTTGCGATCTGCATTTGGAATGTAAAAGACGGGTGACAGTTCGCGATACCGTCCACTTTCTTCGTTATATGAAGCGATGCGATGGCGCATAAATTCGCGGAATACAAATATCGGAGCCGAAATAAAGAAAGTCATTGATGTGTGCTCGAATGGCGAGCCATGCCGTTCGCGTGCTAAATAATTAATTAAGCCAGCAGAACGTGCTGGATCTTCGCCAATTTCATCAAGTGATTGCTCGCCCGCAGTTGAAACTCGCGCAGCCCAAATTACATCGGCGTCACTTGCGCTGGCTTTGACCAGTTCAACGGTCATGTCACTTCGGAAGATGATTTCAGTATTTTTCGGCGATTCTGTGCTCATGAGGCGACCCTATCTAGCCGCCCGTGCGCGATTGCGGATTTCTAAGGCAGAATGTCCGCGTGTCCAAAGTAAGCCGCCTAGTTACATTAAATAGGGCCACCCTGCGAGATTCATTTAGCGTCTCGTTTACAGTCGGGGCATACGGCGTTGCGTTTGGCGCTGCCTCAGTAGCAAACGGATTCTCGGTTTTGCAAAGTTGCTTGCTCTCGCTTCTAACTTTCTCTGGTGCATCTCAATTCGCAGTCGTAGGAGTTTTAGGTGCTGGCGGAACTGCCTTGAGCGGAATTGCAACTGCCTCTCTACTCGGAATTCGTAATGGACTCTACGGAGTCATCATGGCGCCGCGTTTAAAAGTTAGCGGCTTCAAACGAATTGCAGCCGCTCAAGTAACTATCGATGAGTCAACTGGAGTCGCACTCGGCCAAGAAGTACGTAGCCCTGAAGCGATGCGCCAAGGCTTTTGGTTAACTGGCTTTGGGGTATTTATTTTTTGGAATTTATTTACGTTAGCCGGTGCACTTGGCGCGCAAGCTATGGGCGATATCCGAGCCTGGGGTTTAGATTCCGCAGTTCCGGCCGCATTTCTCGGTTTAGTTTGGCCAAGATTAAAAACTTCAAGTGATCGACTTCTGGCCATCGGTTGCGCAATATTTGCATTAGCAATGACTCCGATCTTGCCAGCAGGTTTACCTATTATTGCGACCGCGTTTATTGCAATTGCAGTCGGGTTGCGTCAGGCGGGTTCTAGCGGATGAACAAATATTGGATTGCCGTAACTGGCACAAGTGTCATCGCATTTCTTTTGAAATATAGTGGTCACTCAGTTCCTGAAAAATGGTTGTCACATCCCAGAATTCAGAGAGTAAATACTCTAATTCCTATTGCGCTTTTGAGCGCACTAGTTGCGGTGCAATCTTTTACCGAGAAATCAAAATTGATGATTGATCATCGACTACTTGGCTTATCAGTCGCCATTGTTGCTCTGCTTTTGAAGGCACCGTTTCCGGTAGTCGTTATTTCAGCCGCAACTAGCTCTGCCCTGCTGTATCACTTTATTTAGTAATTCTCATAAATAAAACTTAGATAATTGAAAGTGACTTCAACTTCTCAGTTAGCGCGATATCAGAAGGTTCGGTTAAGTGAGTTCCATCCTGGAAAACAATTACTGGAATTGACTTAGCGCCACCATTGATTTCAATTACTTTATCGGCAGCAGTTAAATCAGCTTCGACATCGATCTTGGTCCACTCGACGCCGAGTTCATTAAGTAAGCGCTCAGAGCGACGACAATCTCCGCACCAGTCGGCGCCGTACATAACAATTTGATCTTTAGACATAGTTAATCCCCTTACATGAATTTATCTAGGCCGTGAGTTAGGCCCGGAACTTTTGCAACACTGCGAACACCAAGCAATACGCCAGGCATAAAACCGGCACGATCAATTGAATCATGACGAATAGTTAACGTCTCGCCAAGACCTCCCAAAATAACTTCTTGGTGAGCAACTAAGCCACGAACCCGCACTGAATGAACTGGCACATCACCAACAACTGCTCCGCGTGCACCATCTAGAGCGGTATGAGTTGCATCTGGCATCGCAGCTAAACCTGCTTCTTTGCGCGCATCGCTCATTAATTGCGCAGTGCGGGCGGCCGTGCCACTTGGTGCATCAACTTTCGCAGGGTGATGCAGTTCAACTATTTCAGCGGATTCAAAGTAGCGGGCAGCTTTGGCGGCAAACTCCATCATGAGGACAGCGCCAATAGCAAAGTTAGGAGCGATTAAAACTCCAACACCTGGATTCGCTTTTAAGTCAGAATTCAATTTTTCGATTTTGGCATCGTCGAAACCAGTGGTGCCAACTACCGCATTTATCTTGTTTTTAATTAAGAAATCTAAATTTGCCATTACTGAATCCGGCGTTGTGAAATCAACAACTACTTCAGCGCCATTCTTGATTAATTCATCAAGTGAATCGCCTAAATCAAGAGCAGCAACAAGTTCAAGGTCATCGGCATCTGTTATCGCGCGGACAACTTCAGCACCCATGCGACCTTTAGCGCCAAGAACACCAACTTTGATCATTTCGATCCCCCGTTGCGAAGTACCTTTTCAAATTTACGTAGATCTTTATGTGGACCCACTACGGCAAGCGTAGGCGATTTGATCAAGAACTCGCTGGCAACAGCCCGTACTTCGTCGGGGGTAACGCGTGAGATAGATTTCAAAATGTCATCAAAACTCATAATTTCGCCATATACGATCTCGCTCTTGCCAATTCGGCTCATGCGCGAGCCAGTATCTTCTTGGCTTAGAACCAGGGAACCTCGTACGGCGCCTTTTGCGCGATTGATTTCTTCGAGAGTCAAACCGTTATTAACTACATCGACTAAAACTTCTTGAATAATTTCGATAACTTCTACAGATTTGCTTGGGTTACAGCCAGCATAGAAACCGAGAACACCTGTACCTGCAAATTGCTGCGCATAGGCATAAACCGAATATGCCAATCCACGCTTTTCGCGAATCTCTTGGAATAACCGCGACGACATGCCGCCTCCGAGTGCCGAAGCCAAAATTCCCATTGCAAAACGGCGTTCATCACTACGAGCGACACCTTCAAGGCCATAGAACATGTGCGATTGTTCTGTCTTGCGATAAATGCTGCCCACTGCTTGCTGATTACGGGGCTTAACTAAAGTATTTTCGCGAAGTACCGGAGCTGCACGATTATCTAAATAGCCATCTCGGGATAAAGCTTTTTCAATCGCTTCAACTACTCGTTTATGTTTTATGTTTCCGGCAACAGCTACAACTAGATTTTCTGGCAAGTACTTCTTTTTGTAATAGTTATAAACGGTATTACGGCTCATGCCATTGATGGAATCAATTGTTCCTAAAATTGGCCGGCCAACTGGGATATCGCCATAGTAAGTATCACTAAATAAGTCATGAACTAAGTCGCTTGGATCGTCATCGCGCATTGCGATTTCCTCAAGCACTACTTTGCGTTCGGCGTCTACATCAGCAGCAGTTACTAGCGATGACGTAATTAGGTCGGCTAAAACTTCGATCGCCATCGGTAAATCGTTATCAATTACTCGAGCATAAAAACAGGTGTATTCCTTACTTGTAAACGCATTCATTTCGCCACCGACTGCTTCGATAGAAGAAGAAATCTCCATTGCAGTTCGCGAAGAGGTGCCTTTAAAAAGTAAATGCTCTAGAAAGTGCGAAGCCCCAGCGGTTGCTGGGGTTTCGTCACGTGATCCAATGTTGATCCAGATTCCGACCGCGGCGCTGCGTACCGAAGATACTTCTTCAGTAACGATACGCAGACCGCTAGGTAGAACTGTTCTACGTACAGACATTATTTTTTGGCAACCGACATTATTCTGCGCTTGGAACGCTTCCGTCTTCAAGGACTGGAACTAGTGAAAGCTTGCCCTTAGGGTCAATCTCGCCAATCTCAACCTGAATCTTGTCGCCAACCTTCATAACTTCTTCAAGGTTTTCGATGCGCTTTCCGCCATGCATCTTGCGAATCTGCGAAACGTGTAGCAAGCCATCTTTACCTGGCATTAGCGAAACGAAGGCACCAAATGCAGCTAGCTTCACAACGGTACCTAAGTAACGCTCGCCAACTTCTGGCATCTGTGGGTTAGCAATTGCATTGATCTGTGCGCGAGCAGCTTCAGCAGCTGGCCCATTAGTTGCACCGATATAAATTGTGCCGTCATCTTCAATTGAGATTTCCGCGCCAGTTTCATCTTGGATCTGGTTAATGATCTTGCCCTTAGGCCCGATAACTGCACCAATTTGATCAACTGGAATCTTGACCGAGATGATGCGAGGAGCGTATTGGCTCATCTCATCTGGGGCATCGATTGCTTCGTTCATTACATCAAGAATCGCAAGACGCGCTTCTTTTGCCTGGTGAAGTGCACCGGCTAGAACTGAAGCAGGAATTCCATCGAGCTTAGTATCTAATTGAAGTGCGGTAATGAAATCTTTAGTACCGGCAACTTTAAAGTCCATATCGCCGAACGCATCTTCTGCGCCCAAGATATCGGTCAAAGCTACGTACTCAACTTTTCCATCTACATCATCTGAGATCAGACCCATTGCGATACCAGCAACTGGTGCCTTAAGTGGCACACCGGCATTAAGCATTGCAAGTGTTGATGCACAAACAGAACCCATGGAAGTTGAACCGTTTGAACCAAGTGCTTCAGATACCTGGCGAATTGCATATGGGAATTCTTCACGAGTTGGAAGAACTGGAACCAATGCGCGTTCAGCTAATGCACCGTGGCCAATTTCGCGACGCTTAGGTGTGCCAACACGACCTGTTTCACCAGTTGAATATGGTGGGAAGTTGTAGTTGTGCATGTAACGCTTGTGATTCTCTGGATTCAAAGTATCTAGCTGTTGTTCCATCTTCAACATGTTCAAAGTAGTGATACCCAAAATCTGAGTCTCGCCACGTTCGAAAATTGCTGAACCGTGAACACGTGGAATAACTTCTACTTCAGCAGAGAGCGCACGGATATCGCGAAGCCCGCGACCATCAATACGAATCTTGTCGCGCAATACGCGTTGACGAACTAACTTCTTAGTTAGCGATTTGAATGCTGCTGGAACTTCTTTTTCGCGGCCTTCAAAAGCTGCGCCAACAGTTTCCTTAGTTGATGCTGAAATTGCATCAATTGCAGTTTCACGCTCTTGCTTGCCTGCGATGGTTAGCGCCTTAGCAAGATCTGCAGATGCGTGAGCAGTTACAGCCGCAAGAACATCGGATTCATAATCTAGGTAGATTGGGAATTCCGCAGTTGGCTTAGCAGCCTTTGCAGCAACCTTTAGCTGAGCATCACATAGCGCACGAATAAATGGCTTTGCCGCCTCAAGTCCTTGGCTAACGATTTCTTCAGTTGGGGCGCCTTGTCCGGCCTTTACTAATTCAATGGTCTTAGATGTTGCTTCTGCTTCAACCATCATGATTGCTACATCGTCACCAATTACGCGACCAGCAACAACCATGTCGAAGACTGCATTTGCAACCTCTGAGTGATTTGGGAACGCAACCCATTGACCATCAATTAAAGCAACGCGAACGCCACCGATTGGGCCTGAAAATGGCAGACCAGCTAATTGTGTTGACATTGACGCTGCGTTAATCGCAAGTACGTCGTACATATGATCAGGATCAAGTGCCATTACGGTGATTACGATTTGAACTTCATTGCGAAGTCCCTTTACGAATGATGGACGCAATGGGCGGTCGATCAAGCGGCAAGTAAGAATCGCATCTTCTGACGGACGACCTTCGCGACGGAAGAATGATCCCGGAATACGACCAACTGCATACATTTTTTCTTCGACATCAACTGTAAGTGGGAAGAAATCGAATTGATCCTTCGGTGACTTTGAAGCAGTTGTTGCAGAGAAGATCATGGTTTCGTCATTCATGTAAACCGCTGCAGCGCCTGCTGCTTGACGAGCTAGTCGCCCGGTTTCGAAACGGATCTCTTTCTTTCCAAACTTTCCATTGTCGATTACGGCAACGGCTGATGTTACGTCTTGACCCTCCATGGGTCGCTCCTGTTCTTGACTGCACGCATCAAGGTGGAATGAATCTTCGATCGAAGTTCACGCAGCGCTATGTCTGCGGAAACCACTACCGAGGATCATTTCCCTCGGTGCAGTCAGGCTAAATTAACGGCGAATGCCGAGTTTCTCGATGATCGCACGGTAACGAGCGATATCTGTCTTTGCTAGGTACTGCAAAATACGACGACGCTGACCGACCAAAATCAAAAGACCACGACGGTTGTGGTGATCATGAGGATTGGTCTTAAGGTGAGTTGTGATGTCTTCGATTCGCTTCGAAAGCAGCGCAACCTGCGCTTCTGGGCTTCCGGTGTCGGTAGCTGAAGTGCCGTACTTAGCAATGATTTCTTTCTTTACTTCTGGTGTTAGTGCCATTTCTGACGCTCCTTTTTAGTTACCGCCACGATGGCTCCCGGTTTGATACACGGAGGCTCTACTTCTCGTTGGACAGGGCAAAGGTTACCAGCGCGAGCGTGAGGGGCGAAATCGAGCCTAACTCCCCCGCCTAAAACTTAAGCAAACTTTAGGCTTCGGTCAGTTTTCGGGCTAGATCGCAATCTTTCTTCATTTGAACCAAGAGCGAGTCCAGTCCGTCGAATTTCAAGGTCTCTCTTAAATGCCAACCGAATTCAATGGTTGCTTCTTGGTCGTACAAATCAAGCCCAACTTGATCGAGTGCATATGCCTCAACTTGGCGACCACGGACTCCGGCAAAAGTTGGATTAGTGCCAATTGAAATCGCAGCTGGCCATCTATTTATTCCGACAGTTAGCCAACCGGCATAAACTCCATCGGCTGGAATCGTTTGGCCTTCGATGTTACCTAGATTTGCAGTTGGGTAACCGATCTCGCGACCACGCGCTTCGCCATGTACCACAATGCCATCTAGTCGATGTGGTCTAGTTAAAAGCAGTTTCGCACTTTCGACATCTCCATTTGTAATGGACGTGCGAATTCGAGTTGAAGAGACTGTGGCTTCTTCATCGGCTTGTAAATCTAAGACATGAACTGTGAAATCTGAGTGCGCTTTTAAGGAATCAACATTTCCCGCTGCTTTATGGCCATAAGTAAAGTTTTCACCAACAATTACATCGCCAGCTTCTAACTGCTTAATCAGGATTTGATTAACGAAATTTTCAGGTGACATGGCGGCAAATTTTTCATCGAATTTCATCACGGCTACTTGATCTGCCCCATGAATTTTTAGTAGCACGACGCGATCAGCCAAAGTAGTTAAAAGTGTTGGTGCGCGATCTGGCGCAAAAACAGTTGTTGGATGTGGATCAAAAGTTAAGGCAATAATTTTGCGACCATCAGCAATTTCTTTGGCGCGATCGAGAATGCTCTGGTGGCCCTTATGCACGCCATCAAAGACTCCAATTACAACAACATTGCTCATTGTGCGAATTATGGCACCTCAGTTAACTGCAGCAAAAACTGCAATCGGAAGTGCCTTACCCTCCTTATTCTGTAGCAGAGCTAGAACTTGATCATCCGGTGAAATAGCTGCGGTGATCTCATCATTGCTATTGGCGATAAGTGCGCGACCAAAGGAAAGTTCAGTTGCCTCATCTACCGTAACTGTGCGAACAGCAAACGTTGCGCGCGCTACATCGGCCATTGAAAGTGGTGTGAAATCTTGGGCTTTAAGGGCGGCAATTGAAACAGTGCGATCAAGGCCAAATCCGGCAACCCGAGTGCGACGCAACTTGTTTAAGTGTCCCCCGACGCCAAGAGCTGAGCCGCAATCACGAGCAATTGCGCGAATAAATGTGCCAGCTGAACAAGTCACATCAATATCTACTTCAATGCGGTTCTCAACGCGGCGAATTTCTAGAATTTCTAAGTTGGAAATTGTTACCTCGCGCGCTGGTAATTCAAATACTTCGCCAGCACGAACCCGGGCATGAGCCCGTTCGCCATCAACTTTAACTGCCGAGACTGAACTTGGCCGTTGCGCAATAGTGCCGCGTAGCTTAGCTAGTTCAGCTTCAATATCGGCATCAGTAATCGCGGCTACATCGGCAGTAGAAATAATTTCGCCTTCATGGTCATCGGTAATAGTTGCCGCACCTAAAACCACAGTAGCCAGATATGACTTGTCGCCATTAGT
>Ga0114964_10001545_pt1 | contig 16708 bp, 12 predicted proteins | sample C_131016_MF_Meta_FD_92638 | JGI IMG/M metagenome (GOLD analysis project Ga0114964, IMG submission 92638) | Freshwater microbial communities from Lake Croche, Canada to study carbon cycling - C_131016_MF_MetaG | ecosystem: Environmental > Aquatic > Freshwater > Lake | place: Lake Croche, Canada... | reverse complement strand
TGTTTTTTTATGGGTGATTGTATTAGGCACCATGGCGTGGATCATTGGAGGAGGCATCCTGCATGGCCACTTTATGGAACCCATCAGACATATTAATGATGGATTTAGCATGCAACATGGTTTTGTAGCAGCCTTGGGATTTGCCAGTGTAAAAACCATCTATAGTTATTTAGGCTATTATAATGTGTGTCATTTGGGCGGAGAAATTAAAAACCCCAGCAAAAACATTCCTAGAAGCATGTTTATTTCAATTACGGGTATTGCCATATTGTATTTGGCCATGAACATTAGTGTTGCCAGTGTACTTCCCTTTCAGACCATTGTTAATAGTAAATTTGTAGTAAGCGATTATATTCAAACCTTGTATGGACCAACGGCAGGCGCTTTTGCCACCATCTTAATATTATTGGTGGCATTTTCTTCTTTATTTTCTGCGACTTTGGGATACAGTAGAATCCCTTATGCTGCAGCACAAGACAACTCTTTTTTCCCCTTTTTTAAAAAAGTTCATCCTACTTTGCATTTCCCGCATCGATCCTTATTAGTGTTAGGAGGAATTGCATTTGTATTTAGTTTACTATTTAGATTAAAAGAAGTCATTGATGGCATATTAGCCATGCGCATTCTAATTCAATTTATTGGGCAAGCCTTTGGACTGTTATTATTATTTAAACGAAAAGGAAAAACGTTTTTCCCCTGGAAGATGCCACTTTATCCACTCCCTTTATTTTTAGCCATTCTTATTTGGGGAGGTATCTTTTTCTCGACGGGCACTAAAATGATGTTGAGTGGATTAACCGTAATTAGCCTAGGATTGATTGCTTATTTCGTTGCTAAAAAAATGAAATGGATTGGCAAAAATTCTACGACGGATGAGAAAGGAACCCTTTCTTAAATACAGCGTTTAAGCTTATTTGCTCTTGGTTCCAATACCACTGATGAGCAAACCAAAAATCAGTCCAATAATAAGTCCAATTTTGACATTCTTAATCATCCAGCCTAAGGCCAAACCAATGATTAACAAAGTAAATATGCTCACATTGCGTCTCATCTTTTAATGCTTAGGTAAAGAAATTAAATTGGACAATAACTTATATGCACCTGGATTCCCAGCAGGAAGTTGTCTAAACAATACCAAACTCAAATATACCATATTGCCTTTTCCAAAAGGGGCAATCAATAAACTACCATTGGAAACGGGCTCTCCTTTATCACTCATGGCCAAGGGTGCTTCAAAATGAGTGTCTACATTTTCTGCTTGATAGGTACTTCTCTCCTGCACCCAATTTTCGAAATCGACAGTGGTTATTTTATTAGGAAAGTTAAGTACAGCATGCGTAGGTAAAATAAATTGAACGGGTACCTCTTCCTGGGTAACTCTTCTTCCAGCATTAACAGAAAAAGAATAGGGACCCACTTTTACTTTTTTCAACCCCACTTGATTGCTCTTTAAATATTGTACCACCCAGTTGCCTCCTTGTTCGATGTATGCATTTACGATATCGTTCTTATCCGTCAAATAATCCAACATATTATAGGCACGAATTCCAACCACCACTGCATCAAATTGTTTTAGTTTATCTAAATTAATATCTGATTCTTTCAGCAGGGTCACTTGATAACCCAATTCCGCCAATGCCTCAGGTAATTTATCACCAGCACCATCAATATAGCCCACTTTGGCTGTGTTAGCAATTACATTCGCCTCCATTATTTTAGTAGTGGCAGTCGGGAAATAAGTCAAACTAGGAATGTGATCATACTGAATGGTCTTGGCGTAGACATCACTCAGTGAAGTAGGTAATGCATCATTCGCTGATTGCATTGTTACTTTCAACTGCTTGGCCATGCCTTCATGTAAATCTTGATAGCCAATAGCAATAGATTTACCTATGGGCTTTAAATAAACTTCCTTATTATATCTAATTTCATGATGAGGCACTACAACAATGGGTTGGTAAACATCCCCTTTGGTAGGATCGGTTACTTTATATTGAACTGGAATAGTAAAATTAAAAGTTTGTTCATTCATTTTTATAGCTACCCCAAGTTTAAAAGCAGGTTCATTTTCGGCATCCCCAATTAATTTTTGATCGGTCACTACAAACATTCCTTCTGTTTTAGGATGCACCAACCAATAAGGTTGTGAAATGGGAAAATTGGATGGAACTTTAAAAGAATAATCCAATGGAATATTCTGATTGTAAGTAAGTGTTTTATTAAATACAGAATCTACCCCATCTGGCAAATGAACCATTATTAAAGTAGCATTGGAATTAGATCTTTGATTCAATAAAAATTGAAGCTTTACATTTTCCCCTTGCAACACCTGTTGCTGTTGCGTGGTTGCTTCAAAAAATAAACCAGCACAATCCTTAATGATATTTTTTAGTTCCTCTAATTTATAATCGCGCCATTTGGTCATGGGCAATAGTCCTATTTGCTTGTACAAATTCACCAACGCCACCATCGAAGCAGAAGGATCTTCTGGTTTAAATTGGCTGGTAATAATATGTATTTCATTTTCAATCGCAGTGGCTTGCTTTTCATTATTGGTAATTTTGCTCCAACTCAAGTTTACACCATCCATGATATCATTCTTGGCAACATCACCTCCTGTTAGTTCAAAATATTCAAAGATAGAACCTCTGCGTCGAGGTCTTCCTTCGCCCTGACTTTTATGCATGGTTCTGGCTTCTGCCCCAATTTCACCATAACTTTTCCCTAACACTGCATTGTAGCCCCCTACTTCTAATTTTAATTGATTGTCGCTGGTGGTATTTACAGTCCCAAAATTAAAAGTATTCCATAAAATTCTTTTGGCTTTCCAAGGAACCAACCCCAATTTAAATTGTTCTGGAAATTTTGTAGGATCTGCCGCTTCAAGGTAGGCTTCATTGGCAATAATCGCAGAAGCAGAATGATGTCCATGACCCGCACGAGCATCTCTAGGGAAACGCGTAATAATAATATCTGGTTGAAATTTACGTATTACCAAAACAGCATCGCTTAACACTTTGTCATGATCCCATATGCGCAGTGCTTCCTCAGAAGATTTGCTAAAACCAAATTCATAGGCCGTTGAAAAATATTGTTCGGCTCCATCAATTCTTCGAGCTGCCAACAATTCTTGTGTTCTTATCATCCCCAATTCTATGCCTTGTTCTTTTCCAATTAAATTCTGCCCTCCATCTCCTCTTGTTAAACTTAAATAAGCAGTTCGAAAATTTCTATGTTTGGTCAAATAAGGTAAAAAACTATTGTTTTCATCATCTGGATGCGCTGCAATGTATAAGACACTCCCAACGGTAGAAAGCTTATTAATTTGAGCTAAAATTTCAGCGCTGGGTTTTTGTGCTTTCCCTGTGTTTGCTAAAAATAAAATGGCCAATAAAATACTATAAAATAGACGCATACTCCTTGATTTCTAGGGTGGTTATATGTTTATAAAAATAAGAAAATTTAAGGTGAATTGAGACGTAATTACAAGTAGTTTTGCACAAAATAAAGCCCTAATTTGTTGAATCCTAAATAATTAAGTAACTTACTGCTCCAATCTATTTCAATATGAGAAAAAGAACCAATCAATCAAGTGTTATTGTTTTAATGGGTTTATTCCTACTCCCATTATTTGCCAATCATAGTTATGGTCAAGCCTTTTTTAAATCCCATCCTGGCATCAATCCTTATCAATATGAAATTGCCAAGGAAAAAACTTTTGAGCATGCTGCAGTAGCTTCGGCACATGCCTTAGCAAGTATGGTGGGTGCCGCAATCATGCAAGAAGGTGGAAATGCTTTTGACGCAGCCATTGCAGTTCAATTAAGTTTAGCTGTGGTACATCCACAGGCAGGTAATATTGGCGGTGGAGGATTTATGTTGGCTAGAAAAGCAAATGGAGAATTGATTGGCATAGATTATAGAGAAGCAGCTCCTGCAAAAGCGTCTAGAGATATGTATTTGGATGAGAAAGGAGATCCTATTCCTTTAAAATCTACCAGAGGTGCTTCGGCTTCTGGAATACCAGGCAGTGTGGCAGGTATGATAAGCACCCATGCTTATGCAAAATTACCCTTTGCTCAATTAATTGAACCCGCAATTGAATTGGCTGAATTTGGTTATGTCATTTCTGAAAATGAGGCCAAGGGTTTAAATGCCAATAGAATTAATTTTATAAAGTACAGTAGTGCTCCGAGCGCTTTTACTAAAAAAGAAAATTGGAAAGCAGGAGATACTTTAATACAAACCGAACTAGCCCTTACTTTAAAAAGAATTCAAGAAAAAGGCGCGGCTGGTTTTTACGAAGGTCCTACAGCAGCTCTTATTGTAAAAGAAATGGCCAACAGTGCTGGCATTGTTACTTTAGAAGATTTAAAAAAATACCAACCAAAATTTAGAAAGCCACTCGAATTTGATTACAAAGGAAATCACATCATCAGTTTTGCACCTCCTTCTAGCGGTGGAATATTGATTGCACAAATGATGAAGATGATTGCGCCTTTTGATATTGCAAAAATGGGACACAATACCGTAGCGTCGGTGAGTTTAATGGTGGAAGCGCAACGCAGAGCTTATGCCGATCGTGCCGAACATATGGGTGATCCAGATTTTTGGAAAGTGCCCGCCAAAACTTTAATCAGTGATGGATATGCTAAACAAAGAATGAGCGATTATCAACCAGGTATTAAAGGCAGCAGTATCACTACTGTGGCTGGACAAATTCATGAGAGTGAACAAACCACCCATTTTAGTGTGATTGACAAAGAAGGCAATATGGTAGCCATTACGACTACCTTGAATGATTCTTATGGAAACAAGACCATTGTTGCTGGCGCTGGATTTATATTGAACAATGAAATGGATGATTTTAGCATCAAGCCAGGAGTTCCAAATATGTATGGTGCCATAGGGGGTGAAGCCAATTCCATTCAACCAGGGAAAAGAATGTTAAGTTCCATGACCCCTACTTTAGTAACCGTAAACAATCAACCTTATTTAAGCATTGGCACTCCAGGTGGTACAACCATACCCAATCAAGTATATGAAGGATTGGTAGACATCATCGATTTTAAAATGTCATTGAAACAAGCCATTGACGGTCCCAGGTTTCATCACCAATGGATTCCTGATATTATTGGAATAGAAAACGGCTTTCCAGAAGCTACAGAAAATGCATTAAAAGCAATGGGATACAGCATTATGAAAAGAGGCTATTTTGGAAGAATGGATGGGGTTCAAATTTCTCCCAATGGCAATCGAATAGCGGCTGGAGACAAAAGAGGAGATGATAGTGTTGCAGGGTACTAAAGGAAGGCTGTTTCATGTAAAATAAATTACTTTCAACCTAAGTAACTGATCAGTTTTAGGGCCATTTTGCCCCTATTATTCGAATGCATTTTTGTATTTTTACAAAAACCCATTTCTTGTTAAAAAATAAGCTTGCCTTACTTCGAATGATAGCTGCTAGTATAGTAGGATTATTCCTGCTCGCTTATTTATTACTACTCGTCCCCGCCATACAAAACAAGTTGGCTTCTACCCTTGCGAAACAATTTTCCAATGCCATTGGAACCGAGGTACAACTTGGTCAGGTTCGATTTTCGTTTTTTGATAAATTAGACATTCAAGAAATACTTATTAGAGATCAAAACAAAGATACCCTCTTTTATACCGGTTCATTAAAATTACGATTAAGCGATTTGGTATTTTCAACTACCAGCCCTGTTATTAAATTCTTAGGGTTGTCAAATACTAAAATTCATATTCGTCGAACCAATAGCAGATGGAATTATGCATTTATTCAAGATTATTTGAATGCCCACTCCAGCCCTTCCAAGAAAGAAACCAGTTTTGATATTAAAAAAATAGATTTTTCAAACTTGCAATTTAAGCAAGAAGATCAATGGACAGGGGGAAATATGGATTTTGCAGCAAAAAATGTACTCGCCAACCTACGCAGTTTTACACATGATAGTATTTTGATAGACCAAATTATTGTCAACCAGCCCAACTATTTAATTCAATCCTATACTGGAAAGGAGCCTTTGATTAAAAAAACAACTTCACAAAGAAAAAAAGGAGAACGCTATTTCAATCCAAATAATGTATACGTATGGGCCAATGAGATACAAGTGTTGCAAGGAAAATTTTGGATAGAGGATGGATACAATAAGCCTACCAGTTATTTTGATGGTGCGCACATTCGCATGCACGACCTCAACGCAAGTTTGCAAAACATATCTTTTAATAAAGATACAATTCAAGCCAAAGTGAATTTAAGTGTACGCGAACAATCTGGTTTTGAAATTAAAAAACTGCTTACCAATTTCAAATTGACGCCTGAAATCATGGAGTTTAGTGCACTTCATTTAGTGACCAATAATAGTACCATTGAAAACTATTATGCCATGCAATTTCATGATTTTACAGATGATTTTAAAAATTACGTGCAAAAGGTAACCATGAAGGCGCATTTGGTCAATGCTGCAGTAGCAACGGATGACATCGCTTATTTTACGCCCACCATGTCCTCCTTTCACAAGAAACTAACCACGAGCTTTCATTTTACAGGTACCGTAGCCAATTTTGAAACCAAAGATTTTAGTGCTAAATACAATAACTCTGTGGTTTCATGTGGCTTAACTATGAAGGGTATTCCTGAGATGAGAAGCACCCTTATTGACTTTAGCAATGTGATTGCAAATACCAATTACAACGACTTAGCCAACTGGTTACCCAGTTTAAAACAAACAAAGAATATTAATATTGATAGTATTAACAACCTTCATTTTATCGGAGATTTTAAGGGTACGTTTTATGATTTTGTCACAAAGGGTCAAATTGAATTTCCCCTGGGCTCCCTGGCTACAGAACTAAGATTGAAATTTCCAGAAAATGCAGAACCCAATTACGAAGGCTCGCTTAATACCCATCACTTAAATATTGGGAAAATACTTAACCTAAATACATTGGGGTTATTGAACTTTAATGGAAAAATTGCAGGAAGTTCTTTTAATATTGATAATTTAAAAACGACCATCAAAGGAACCATCGACTCTATACAATTTAATAAATACAATTATACAAATATTAGTACCAATGGGGTATTTCAAAAAAGATCCTTCAATGGAATGCTTAGTATAAAAGACCCCAATATTAGCCTTATAAGCAATGTAGAATTAATTTTTAATAAAGGGAAGCCAAAAATTAATGCGATAGGAGATTTATTGAATGCAAACTTAGAAAAATTAAATATTGCCAATAACAACACCCAGCTCACTGGCTTAATCGATATTAATTTCGAGGGAGATAGCATTGATAATTTCATTGGCTATGCTAAATTTTACAATGGAAAACTACAGTCTCCATCCACCGCTGTTAATTTCGATTCCTTAACCATCCAATCTAGCATGGTTAACGGGCAAAAAAAATTAAGCATTTTAAGTGATGACCTTCAGGCCAGTATCATTGGTAAATTTAATATTTTAAACCTGCCTGCCAGTATTCAATCTTTTATGCAGCGCTATTTGCCTACTTATATACCCGCACCAAAAAGTACTGCCAGTAACCAAGTTTTTAAGATACAAGTAAAAACCAATTACTTTGAACCTTATATACGTCTCTTTGACAAATCATTTTCCGGCTTCAACAATATTTCACTTACCGGCTCTATCAATACCGAAAAACAAACCATCGATGTTGCAGGTAAATTCCCTTATGCAAGTTGGAATGCTTACACCATCAAAGGAGGAGATCTTTCAGGTAATGGCAGTAAGGATTCTTTACATTTATTTTTAAACGCCGACGCCTTTCATTTATCTGATAGCACTATTACACAAGTACCAAAATATCCATCAATAGCAGCAAAGACATTTCCGCTATCCATATCGCTGGAGAAAGCAAAAATGCCTTAGAAAAAGTAGATCTAAATTCCATTGTTCATACCTATGGAGATGGCATTTCAATGAAATGGAAACCCTCCTATTTTGTATTAAATCAAAAAAAATGGACCATCAACCAAGATGGAGTTTTAATTATTAGAAAAAGTAATACAAGTGCTGCTGATTTAAAATTTACACAGGGATTACAAGAATTTGTTTTTTCAAATTCCACTACAGAAGCAAATGCAATTCAACTTGAGTTAAAAAATATTATAGTTGGCGATTTTACAAAATTGTTTTTTGATTATCCAAAATTAGAAGGCCTTGCCAACGGGAAAATTCAGTTCAAAAATATCCTTCAAGACTTTACATTTGGTTCTAATTTAAAAATAGACCAATTTAGATTCAACAACGATTCCATTGGACTGGCTATGGTAAATGCAGGCTACCAAAACTCCAAAGGCATGGTCCCCTTCTCCTTTACTTGCCCCAATTCGGAATACAATATAAGTGCCAATGGCAATTACAATCTAAAAGACAGCACCAATCCTTTGGATGCCACCCTGCACTTGTACCATTCAAAATTTAGCTTGGTACAACAATTTATTGGGGGTGTACTTACTCAATTGGAAGGCAAAGCCAATGGAGATATCCATTTTGGCGGAAGAATTGAACATCCGTATTTATTGGGTGAAGCTACCATAGTAAATAGTTCGTTTAAAGTAGACTATACCAAAGTGAAATATTTTATAGATAGTAGTACGATTCGTTTTACAGAGGAAGGGATTGATTTTGGTACCGTATCCTTAAGAGATGCCCTAGGAAGACCCGCTACTTTTAAAGGCAAAATACGCAACCACGGTTTTAATCATTTAGTATATGATATGGAAATGAGTAGCCCAAAAATTGAACTACTCAACACAGACCCTTTAGACAATACCAATTTTTATGGGCATGCCATTGGCAAAGCAGTCATGACCATCAAAGGCCCTGAAGAAAATATAAAAATGTTCATTAGTGCTGATGTGAATGATAGTTCCCATATCTATTTGCCCAACTCCACCAGTAAGGAAAGTGGCAAATCTGATTTTATCGTGTTCAAAAAATTGGGAAAGACCGCTATTAAAAGTGCCGATTTGCCTTCCTACAACTTAGTTGTTGATTTAGAAGTAAGCGCGAATAATAAAACGCAGATTGACGTAATTATGGATGAACTTACTGGGGATGTGATTAAAGCGGTTGGGAATGGTCGTATCAAAATAAGAGCTGGAAATATAGAGCCCTTGACCATCAGAGGGAAGTACAATATTGAATCGGGGAAATACGACTTTAACTTTCAATCATTTATTAAGAAACCATTTGAACTCATAGCAGAAGCTGGAAATTATATCGAATGGACAGGCAATCCCTACCAAGCCGATATCCATATTGATGCCAGATATACAGCAGAAAGAGTTAGTCTAAATGATTTGGTAGGTACTGCCAACTTTAGCAATGCAGTTAGAACCTACAGAGGGAATGTATATGTAGTTGCCGCCTTAAGAAACAAATTGGCACAGCCTGATATTCGTTTTTCATTGGGATTCCCACAAGGCAATCCTATTAGCTCAGACAATGAATTTTCGCAATTTATCAACCGTTTGGAGCGTGACGACAATGAAATATTAAAACAAGTTTCTTTTTTAATCGTATTCAATTCCTTTGCACCTGTTGGTTTTAGCAACGGAAACAATAGCAACGCTTATACCGTCACATCCATTGGAATCAATACCATCTCTCATTTATTAACAAAAGAAATTAACAAGTCCATCACCACCCTATTAAATAAAGTTACTGGTGACAAGAGTTTAAGATTTGATGTTGGGTCTTCGGTATACAATAGTGCAAATTTATTAGACCCTACTGGCGCTGGCATAGCTATTAATGCGAATAAAATTGATCGCCAAAGAGTGAATTTAAAATTGGGTCGTAGCTTTCTGAATGATAAAATAATTGTGAATGTAGGTGGCGACCTAGATTTTAATGTTCAAAATAGTACCACCATACAAAATGGAAATTTCCAATGGTTGCCCGATTTAAATATCGAATTCATCCTCAGCGATGATCGAAAAATAAGAGCCATCCTGTTTAATAGAAATAGTTTGGACATCAATGGAAGCAGTTTGGGCAGAAGAAACCGACAAGGAGTTAGTATTTCTTACCGAAAAGATTTCGATACGTTTACTTTGTAACTGATGCGCTATTTGGCTTAATGATGGATAGAGGCAATGCCTTACAGCCTTTTAATCGATATACATAAAAATTTCTTAACAAAACCCCTTTGCTTACCATGGGAATGGTGTCAGGGGATTGAATACTTGTAAAGTAAGACCCATATAAAATACTTGGATTGGCAGGCAAATTAGAAGGTACAATACAATAAGCGTCCTCTCCTATTCTTAATCCTGCTTGCATTTGATTTAACCAGGCAAACTTATGAACGTCCTCTAACAAGCCAATGGCAATAACCCTTGTATTTACGACGGGTGCTGTATAAAACAATAAATGGCCTCCAGGGAACCATTTATGAACCACGATGGGCGCATTGTTTGACATCTTACCTTCTGCCTTATCTTTTTGAACTATTTTACTAAACTCTTTGCTAAAATATTCCCAACCCGTAACATCATTGATGGGATTGTATTCACCTAGATTCTCTAATTGATCAGACCCTAACTGCTTAGGAAAGAATTTTACAACCCCAACAAATCCTATCATCGCTATACCCATAAAACCAATCGCCCATTTTAAAAGTACGGGTATGGATTTGCGTGAATAACTGGACCAATAGACCCCAGCAATTAAAAACAAGGAGATAAAAGCGGGTCCTGTCCAATGAGGAAGCGTTGAGTTGAATAAAGAGAGTACCCAAAAAGTTAAAATCAAAGGGATACTCAACCATAAAAGTAAATTGATGGCATGTGCATTTTTAGCTTGAAATCTTACTTTTTTGATTCTCCACAAAGCAATTACAATAGCTATGTAAACCAATGGGTTTTGATAAAAAAATTCACCCCCTATTTGTTGTACAAAACTAGACAAGGAAATACCCGTATGCATAACCCTTTTGGAATGGTAGGTATAAGTAATAAAATTATTTTTAAAATTCCAATAAACAATTGGTACGATACAAATTAATGTAATGAGGATAGCCAAGTAAAAGCCTTTTTCTTTAAGTGTTTTAATTTGATTAAACAAGATAAATAAACCAAATCCAACCCATAAGTACAATCCATGCACCTTGCTCATAGTGGCGATTCCAACAAACAACCCTAATAAAACCCAATCAAATAAGGAAAAAATATGTGGCTTCATCACCCAACTCAACATCATATAAATACTCAACGTAAAAAATAACAATTGCGGACTATCGGGCATCACAAACAACCCTGCTATAATACAAGTGTAAATGGATAGGTTGTAAAGTAATGCCGCAATCCAACCTGCTTTTTCATTTTTTAACAAAGTACCCGATTCAAAAATAACGAGCGTTGCAATGGCAGCACAAAATAAACTACCTAAGCGCATCGAAAAAGCAGAAAGCCAATGTAAATTAAAAGTGAAAATACGAATCATCCAGCCTACCATGGGCGGATGATCAAAATGATTCCAATCGGGTTGCATGGCATAAGTATAATAGTATACTTCGTCATTCCCTAGTTCAAGAAAAAAAGAAAGTATTATTTTAACGACCATCGAAATACCGATAAGCCACCAAAGCTTTTTTTGATATACCATAGCCTGATAAAAGTAAGGAAATCTTATTGAATGGGGGCGCTATGGGCCAAAAACCACTCCGTCGCCAAAGCATAGCCTTTTAATCCCAAGCCCACTATGGACCCTACAGACTTGGCAGAAACATGGGAGATTTTTCTAAAGTCCTCTCTTGCATGTACATTGCTAATATGCACTTCAATAACAGGTGTTTTAATGGCAGCTACCGCATCGCCAATGGCAATCGAAGTGTGGGTATAAGCAGCTGGATTTAATATAATGCCATTTTTGTCAAACCCATGGGATTGAATGGCTTGTACTATTTCCCCTTCGATATTGCTTTGAAAATAAGTGAAATTTACTTTTGGGAAATCCTTTTTAAGTTGTTCTAAAAATTCTTCAAAACTAGCATGCCCGTAAACATCAGGTTCTCTTTTTCCTAATAAATTTAAGTTAGGTCCGTTGATGATGGCTATTTCTAACATGCGTTGAGTATAAATGAATTAATTCGATTTCATTAAAGATACGAAATCATCAAATAAGTACCTGCTATCATGTGGGCCTGGCGTTGCTTCGGGGTGGTATTGTACACTAAAAGCAGGACGATCTTTTAATTTAATGCCTTCAATAGAGTCATCATTTAAATTTACATGCGAAACAATCACATTAGGATGTTTGCGCACCGCATCTGGGTCAACACCAAAACCATGATTTTGAGTGGTGATTTCACATAAACCAGTAATGACATTTTTTACAGGATGATTTAATCCGCGATGACCATGGTGCATTTTGAAAGTAGGAATATCGTTGGCTAAAGCCAATAACTGATGTCCTAAACAAATGCCAAATAGAGGTTTCTTTTCTTTCAATACCTCTTTGATGGTTTTAATAGCATAGTCCATAGGGGCTGGATCTCCTGGACCATTGGATAAAAAATAACCGGTTGGATTAAAAGCTTTTAAAGTTGCAAAATCGGTTTTGGCAGGATGCACTCTTACATGCGCTCCTCTTTCTACCAAACATTGTAAAATGTGTTCTTTCACACCAAAATCTAAAACGGATACTTTAATTTTTGAATTGGTATCTCCTAGTTCATATATTTCTTTGGTACTTACGGTACTTGCTAGTTCTAATCCATCCATGCTTGGCACTTTGGCCAATTGCGATTTTAGTGCCTCTACGTCTAAATTATCAGAGGAAATAATACAATTCATGGCACCTGCGTTGCGCACATGAATCACCAAAGCTCTTGTATCCAAGCCTTCAATAGAAACAATATTATTGGCAACTAAATATTCATTTAAATTTCCATTGGCCTGTGCGCGGCTAAATTTTTCTTCTAAATTGCGACCAATAAGTCCATGAATTTTTACAGACTTACTTTCTACATCGGTTGCTTTTACCCCATAATTTCCAACATGCACGCTGTTCATGATAATCACTTGTCCCGTATAACTAGGATCGGTGAATACTTCTTGATAACCTGTCATGCCCGTGTTAAAACATATTTCACCGGTAGTTGTGCCAATTTTACCAAAGGCTTGACCGTGAAATACATGACCATCGGCTAGAACTAAAATTGCTGGTTGTGCGCTCATTTTGGGTACTCGTATTTGTTATGCAAAAAAAGAAACAATTTTTTACTTTTCCATAATAACTTTTAAACATTAGGTCTAATTCAAAAGAAATGGTGAAAAAGAGCAAAAAAAAGGCAAGACGGTGAGTCTTGCCTTATATGTTAATTCGTTAAAATCATTATTCAGCAGCTGTTTCAGGTGAATCAGTTGCAGTTTCAGTAGCCTCCGCTGCTGGTGCCTCTTCCTTAGCAGCCTTCTTAGCAGGTGCTTTTTTAGTTGCAGTAGCAGTTGATTTGCTACGACGTGTTTTTTTAGCAGGTTCGCCAGCAGTAGCTATTGAATTGCCATACACATCGTTAAAGTCAACTAACTCGATCATCGCTTTCTCGGCATTGTCACCTTGACGTATGCCTAATTTGATGATACGAGTGTATCCACCTGGACGAGCAGCAATTTTAGGCGCTACTACGGTAAATAACTCTTTTACAGCAGCTTTATCGTTTAAATAACTAAATACAATTCTGTGGTTGTGGCTAATTTCTTCTTTGCTACCCACTTTCTTTGTTTTAGTAATCAAAGGCTCTACATAAGTTCTTAATGCTTTTGCTTTCGCTAAAGTTGTTACGATACGCTTGTGCGTAATTACTTGGCAAGCTAAATTCATTAATAAGGCATCTCTGTGTGCCTTTTTTCTTCCCAAATTGTTTTGTTTGTCTCCGTGACGCATGACTTTTAAGTTTTATCCTCACACCGTGTCAGGAATTGTGAGGTTTGAGCTTTCGCTCGTTATAAATAGTGACTTACTGTAGTCGATAACGACTATTGTAAATCTAATTTGTCTAATCCTAATTTGCCTAAATCCATTCCAAAGCTCAATCCTCTTTCGATTAACACTTGCTCAATTTCAGACAAAGATTTTTGACCAAAGTTTCTAAACTTCATCAAATCTTCTTGCTCGTATTGAACTAGTTCACTTAAGCTATTGATTTTAGCAGCTTTTAAGCAATTGAATGCACGAACAGAAAGGTCTAAATCCTCTAATGGAGTTTTCAATACTTTTCTTAATTGCAATACTTGCTCATCCACTACATCTTCTTTCTTATCTTCTTTGTTATCAAAAGTGATGTTTTCATCGGTGATGATCATCAAATGTTGAATCAAAATTCTAGAAGCTTGCTTTACAGCATCTTCAGGATGGATGGTACCATCGGTAGCGACGTCTAAAATTAATTTCTCGTAATCGGTTCTTTGCTCTACACGATAGTTTTCAATTGCGTATTTAACGTTCTTGATAGGAGTATGAATAGAATCGATAGCGATGTAGCCAAATGGCATTTCTTTTAATTTATTTTCTTCTGCTGGAATGTAACCGCGGCCTTTGCTAATGGTTAATTCTATTTCTAATTTAGAAGTAGCATCCATGGTGCAAATAACCAATTCAGGATTCATTACTTGGAACTGCTGAGAAGCATCTCCAATATGACCTGCATTAAATTCGCTGCTGCCTTTGATAGACAAAGTGATTTTTTCAGAAGAAACTTCTTGATCTGCCTTACGCTTAAAACGAACTTGCTTTAAGTTTAAGATTAATTCAGTAACGTCTTCTGTGATACCTTTTAAAGTAGCAAACTCGTGGTCTACTCCTTCAATTTTGATACCTATAATAGCGAACCCTTCTAAAGAGCTTAATAAAACTCTTCTTAAAGCGTTGCCCAATGTTAAACCAAAACCTGGCTCCAATGGACGAAATTCGAATTGTCCTTCGAAGTCATTTGCTTTTTGTAAAACAATTTTATCCGGTTTTTGAAAACTTAATATAGCCATGTTAATACTTTTTTTTGTTTGAATCTTCTTGAAGAAGAAATGTTGTTACGTGCTACTATTTAGAATACAATTCGACAATAAGTTGCTCTTTGATATTTTCTGGTACCGCTTCACGCTCTGGCATAGTAATAAAAGTACCAGTGTTGGTAGTTTCATTCCAATCTACCCAGCTAAACTTCGTGTTTCTTCCACGTTGCTTGCTTACGATAGAAGCGTTGTGTGCACTTTTAGGACGGTAAGCAATTACATCACCTGGGCGACAAGTATAAGAAGGCACATTGGTAACATCACCGTTAACAGTAATGTGTTTGTGCGCTACTAATTGACGTGCTTCGGGACGGCTTGCTGTTAAACCCATTCTAAAAATGGTATTGTCTAAACGCGCTTCCAACAATTTGATCAAGTTTTCACCTGTTACACCTTTAATACGAGATGCTTCTTCAAATGTTTTGCGGAATTGACGCTCTAATACACCATAAGTGTATTTTGCTTTTTGTTTTTCTCTTAACTGTAAAGCATACTCACCTAATTGCTTGCGCTTGCGTTGTGCGCCATGCTGACCGGGAGGGTTGCTGTTTTTACCCAACCATTTTGCGTTCCCTAAAATAGGTTCGCCGAAAATGCGGGAAATTTTGGTTTTGGGGCCTGTGTAACGTGCCATAATGCTTGTATTGTGATTTTTTAGTGTCGATGCATCATCAGTAAAAATCTAAAATGAATGATGCACCCTTGTTTGTTATGTAAAAAAATTAAACTCTTCTTTGTTTTGGTGGACGACAACCATTGTGCGGCATTGGAGTTACATCGCGAATAGCAATGACTTCGATACCTGATTGAGAGATAGAACGAATGGCGCCTTCACGTCCAGAACCTGGACCTTTAACGAATACTTCTACTCTTTTAACACCTGCATCAGAAGCTACTTTAGCGGCATCTGCTGCGGCCATTTGAGCTGCATAAGGAGTGTTCTTCTTAGAACCTCTGAAGCCCATTTTACCAGCACTGCTCCAGCTAATCACTTGACCCGCTTTATTAGTGAAAGCAATAATTAAATTGTTGAAAGTTGCACTGATACGAACTTCACCAGATGCATCAATTTTAACGACTCTTTTTTTAGAAGCCGCTTTTGCACTGTTTTGTGCTTTGATTGGTTTTGCCATTTTTTTTGAGGTGTGTTTTTATTACTTGTTGTTACTTATAATAGAAACGGGTTTTTAATTTAAATCTCCCCTACTTTTTTAGTAGGATCCGATTTTTATCCGAATAAATTATTTCTTAGCTACTTTCTTTTTACCAGCAACTGTCTTACGCTTACCCTTACGAGTACGTGAGTTAGTTTTAGTACGTTGACCACGAACAGGTAACCCTTTTCTGTGACGCAAACCACGGTAGCAAGCAATGTCTAACAAACGCTTAATACTCATAGAAACTTCACTACGCAAAGCACCTTCTACTTTAAATTCAGCATTGATGATGTTACGAATAGCAGTTTGCTCATCGTCGTTCCACTCATTTACTTTTTTATCGTAACTGATGTTTGCTTTGTTTAAGATGTACTGAGCAGTAGAATGTCCAATACCGAAGATGTACTGTAGTCCTATCTCTCCTCTTTTGTTTTTTGGTAAGTCTATACCGGCAATACGAGCCATATTTTAAAACTGGTTTTTTGTTATT
>Ga0114964_10001544_pt1 | contig 16715 bp, 16 predicted proteins | sample C_131016_MF_Meta_FD_92638 | JGI IMG/M metagenome (GOLD analysis project Ga0114964, IMG submission 92638) | Freshwater microbial communities from Lake Croche, Canada to study carbon cycling - C_131016_MF_MetaG | ecosystem: Environmental > Aquatic > Freshwater > Lake | place: Lake Croche, Canada... | reverse complement strand
CCAACGGCGAAGCGTGGCAAAACGTCTTTGCCATCGGGGACGTAGCCCGCTTTGCCAACCCGCTTTTCGACGACGAGGCCCGCAGAGTTGAGCACTGGAACATACCCACCGACACCGCCAAGCGAGTCGCCCAGGTTTTCACCGGTCAGGCCGAAGGACAATTCGCCCCGATTCCATCTTTCTGGAGCGACCAGTACGACATGCACATCCTCGCCTACGGCCTCCTCGCCCTAGCCGACGAGGTCAAGCTCATCGCGGGCGAAATCGAAGGCGAATGTGTCTTCGGCTACTACCGAGAAGGCAAAATGGTTGGTGTCTGCGGCATAGGCATGAGAACCACAGTGATGGGCTACCGAAAGGAATTCGAACTCAAATGAGCAGTGAATACGATCTAGACGTAACTTTTGATGAGCAGGAGCCCGATATCTCTCACCTCAGCGATGCCGAACTAAAAGCCAAGGTTGCCAAGCTCCCCGAAGCACTGCGCCCGGTGGCTCAAGGCCTACTCATCGAGAAGCGCACCATGTCTGATGTCTCGCAAGAACTTGCGATTCGCCAAGCCGATCTTGTCACCCGCCTGCACCGCGCCAAACTAGCATTATTGAGTGCCGACTAAGGGTTTCAAACTTCACCGCGCCTGGCTAATCGCCGGCGTCACTTTTTTGACGCTCATCGCAGCCGCCGCGTTCCGCTCAACCACCGGCGCACTGTTCATGCCGCTCGAATTGCACTTCGGCTGGACCCGCACAGACACTTCGCTCGCCGTCACCGTGAACCTGCTCTTCTACGGTCTCACCGCGCCTTTCGCCGCCGTGTTTATGGAGCGCTTCACGATTCGCCGAACCGTAATGATTGCCCTGGTGCTAATCGGCCTCGGCACCGGGCTCACTCTCTTCATGAACCAGGTCTGGCAGCTCGTGCTCTACTGGGGCATCTTCGTCGGCTTGGGCACGGGCGCACTCGCCCTGGTGTTCGGCGCGATTGTTGCCAACCGCTGGTTCGAAACCCGCCGCGGCTTAGTCACGGGAATCTTCTCAGCCGCCTATGCCACCGGCCAGCTCTTGTTCTTGCCGCTCATCACCAACCTGGTCATGCAGTTTGGCTGGCAGATCGGCTCGCTAGTAATCACAATCTTCGTGGTCGCGATCATGCCAATCTTCTTCTTCGTTTTCAAAGAAAAACCCTCGGACGTCGGCCTACTGCCCTACGGAGCCACCGAACCGCGCGTCGAGGAACAAGCCCCGAGAACGGTCAAAGCAACCATCAGCACACTCAGAGACGCTTTTAGAGTCAAAGCATTCTGGGTGCTTGCCGGCACTTTCTTCGTTTGCGGCTGGACAACCAACGGACTCATCGGTGCCCACTTCATCCCAGCCACCCACGACCACGGGATGCCAGCAACCACGGCCGCCGGCCTCCTCGCCGTTGTAGGAATCTTCGACTTTGTCGGAACAATTCTCTCCGGCTGGCTAACCGACAAAGTAGACCCAAAGCTGCTGCTCGTTTTCTACTACGGACTACGCGGCCTCGCTCTCTTCACAGTGCCCTACGTGCTCGGCCCAACCGCCGAACCGCCACTCTGGTTCTTCATCGTCTTCTACGGTCTGGACTGGATCGCAACGGTTCCACCGACCATCGCTCTCACCCGCGAATACTTTGGCGCAGCAAAGTCGGGCGTTGTCTACGGCTGGGTTTTCGCCAGCCACATGATAGGAGCCGCCATCGCGGCCGGCTTTGCTGGCATGATTCGTGACACCCAGGGTGATTACTACATCGCCTGGATCACGGCCGCCGTGCTATGCCTGGTTGCCGCCGGGTCGATGGGCTTCTTGAGAGAGCGCAAACCAAGAGGCGCTTAGCGCTCTGAGGCACTAGTTGTGACAGGTGCCTAGGTAATAGTCGCCTATTGAGTGAGGAACCGTTGGCCCATCAATGTTTTTGCCGATATCTTTTAAGCCAGTCATGCCCGACTCAAGTGGGGAGATGCCGCTGTCTTCGCTCAATTTGGTAAGTTCAACCTCGCTGCCGGTCGAGACACAAGCCTCGAAACCATCCTCAGCTTTGACATGGAACCATCGGACCAAGCCGTCGGAGTCTTTGAAGTAGTCAAACTTCGCGGGCACTTTGAAGTGCTTCTCGAAGTTTGCCTTGGCCCAGGCTGCTGTGTCAGCCGAAAACGGTGAAGGGTTCTTCGCGTTGGGTTCGGCCCTGTAGTTTGCGCGTCTCAGGTAGGCAAGTGTGTCTAGGAAGGCACCAGCTTGCGCTGTGCCCGAGGACAAGTCAACAACCCACTCTGGATCCGTCTGCGGTTCTGGCGAATCGAAAATGCTCGAAGTGATGATTCGGTACGAAATGTATTCGCCACCGTCAAGACTTATGTTTCCTTTTCCTTTTGGCTCGCGATAAGAGTTCAATTCGATCGCAAATGGCGTGCCCTCTGGGGTCTCACCAAGCATGAAGTATGACGGCGTCCACCAACCAAAACCTACGCTGCGTCCATTGCCGTTCATCATCGAAACACACCTTGAGTTGGCGGCTTTAGAAATCGGGTGGTAACCGCTCAGGTCATTGATGGAGTCTTTGGTTGCCCCGAGAGTCTTAGCCACGGCAAGCACTTCGTCGCAAATCATGGACGCGTCAGATAGTTTCAGTTTGCTCGGCCCAATCGTGCCTTCTAGTTGATCAGTAGAGCCGGTATCACCAATTGCACAGGTGTCAACATTCGAGCTGCAGGGTATCCCAATTGAACCCACGGCCTGCTTCCAGTTGTAAAAGTGCGGAAGGTTTACCTGTTGTGCTTTGAAAGCCTCGTCATAGGCCCTGGCCAAAGGCTGGTTTACCTTGTCTTGTTCTGTGAGCGGTACCTCGCGGTTGAGACTGTTGTTGTAACTACTGATGAAGCCAAAAATGATCAAGAAGATAATCAAAAAGATGCCTAGACAGCCTCCACAACTCCACGCGACAATCTTTCCGGCCTTTGACTTCTTGACCGGCGGGGTGGCCTCAGATGTTGGAACCCCTGGAGCAGCCGGCTCTTGGTTTGGCTTCGGCGGCACAACGATTTTCAGTTCAGGTAACTCAGCCATGATCCCCCTCAGGTAATGACTTCAAAGTATCGCCACAGAGGCTTTTTCGCAAGCACATTGGAGCCACCCAGGAGAATCGAACTCCTGACCTGCTCTTTACGAGGGAGCTGCTCTACCGACTGAGCTAGGGTGGCGCGGCATAGAAAGTTTAGCCCAAACCTTGCGACTTGATTCGGGCAAGTCGGTCTAGAGCGGCCTGTTCGATAGGTGATTCTGGGCCAATCATTACGCGAATTGTCTTTAGCAGGATCCGGGTTGCTGGCACTACCAGGCGGTTCGGCTTTTTGAGACCGAGGAGTTCTCGTTGGTTGTTTTTGAGTGATGCGACTGCGGCGGCGAAGAGCAGAAAGTAGGCGGGTCGGGTCAGCACTGGCAGTGGTGGTCTCTTGATGAAAGAAACCACCCGCTTCGTTAGGTCGTCGGCTCGCAGGCAGTCGAAACCGGCAATCTGAGTTTCGAGTTCTTCGAAAGTCTTTGGGGTGTTCGCAAGCCCGAGCGGTGCTACCGATCTTCCCCACTGCTCGACGTATTCGTCAGGGTCGACCTTTTCGTCGCAGAGCAGGTTATGAGCTACCAGGAATGATTCGGTGAAGGCTAGGTGCACCCAGAGCAGGAGGTCCGGGTCGGCGGCTCGGTAAGAAACAGGCCTGTCTTTCTTGACGTATTCGCCCTTGACTCGTTCGTGCAGGCGATTCACCCGGCTGGCTTCGCCAGCGACGGCCTCGTGCGAGCCGAAGGTGGTCACGGTCAGCCAACGAATTGTTCCAGAGAGACGCCCGAGAGCGTCCTGTTCGTATCTTGAATGTTGAGCGACGCCGGCCAGCGAACCGGGGTGTAGAGCCTGCATCAGGAGGGCACGGATGCCGCCAACCAGGGTTCCGAAGTCACGGTGAACCACCCACGGGGCGTCGCCCGGCTCAAATAGACCGCCGGTTTCGCCCGCTCCAATCGTTTCTAGCCAAGGGGGAATGCCCTGAGGGTCGCCCGAAAGTAGTCTTCTGAATCGGACTGAGAAAAACTCCTGAACCCTGTTGTTTTTCAGCACCTAGGTTCACGTGCGGGTAGCTTGGCATTGATCAGGAAGTTGTCGACCGCATTCGAGACGCAGGTGTTCGATCGACCGTAGGCGGTGTGCCCCTCGCCTTGGAATGTCAAGAGGAACCCTTTGGCAAGAACGCCGTGGGCAAGGTGGACCGATTGCTGATACGGGGTTGCCGGGTCGCCGGTGGTGCCAACGACCATGATTGTCGGGGCGCCCTTGGCTGCGTAGCTCTTAGGGTGCTTTGCCTGTGGGTAAGCCCAATTTGCGCAAAGCTCTGCGCCGTTTTGCCAGTAGCGACCGAGGGTTGGGCTGGCCGCAATCATCCTGGCATTTTGCCCAGCTTGAGCGGCCGGGCTTGCATCGGATCTCCCGTCGAGGCAGCTAACCGATATGAAGGCTTCGAATTCGTTCGAGTTATAGGTTCCGTTGGCGTTGCGGTCGTTGTAAAAGTCGGCCAGTTGCAAGAAAGTGTCGGCGCTGTTGGAGTCGAATGCTTGGTTGAAGGCCTGGGTTAGGTAGCCCCAGTAATCATTTGAATAAAGCGTCAGATATATTCCTGTTGACACAACGGCATAACCGCCGGGGCGCCCGCTGGTCGTGGTCAACGGCTCAAGCTCGACAGTGGTGAGGAAGTCCGAGATTTGCGCCAAACCTTGAGCAACTGTTCCTTTGAACGGGCAATCGGTCTGATTGTTGATGCAATCGGTCATGTAGTTGTGCAGCGCAAGGTCGAACCCCTTGAGCTGGTTGAAGCTCTGGTCTTCGTCAGAAACCGTTGGGTCAACAGCTCCATCGAGGACGAACCTTCCCACCTTGGTGGGGAACAGGGACGCATAGGTGGTGCCCAGGAATGTGCCATAGGAGAAGCCCAGGTAATCGAGTTTGGATTGCTTAAAGACGGCCCGGAGCACATCTAGATCCGTGGCTGCCGAAACGGTGTCGATGTGAGCCAAAAGTGGTCCTGAGTTCTTTTTGCAGGCGGCGACGAACGTGGTGATTGCAGTCTTTGAAGCGGCTCTCTCCCCTGCGCTCCCGACTAGAAAACCAGTGTCATTGTAAAGAAAGTCGTCTTTGCCTGCGGTGTCATAGCACTTGACCGGGCTGGAGCCTTCGGTGCCTCTCGGGTCAAAGCCAACAATGTTGTAGGCCTTGCGCAGAGCCTTGGTGCCAATACTGGTTAGGTTGTCACGAACAAACGCCACGCCTGAGGCGCCCGGGCCGCCAGGGTTAACGAACAAATACTTTTTGACGCCAGCGACTGGCTTGAAGGTGAAAGCAAGTTTGAACGTTGGGCCGTTTGGCTTGGCCCAATCGATTGGCACCTTGATGGTGCCGCAGCGCATACTGCCGCAGCTGGTGGTGACGAGTTTCTGGCTGTAAATCGAGGCGGTGCTAGCAGCCTGAGCGCCACTGGAAGGCTGCGCGCAACCTGCGACGGTTACCGCTAAAAGAACGGTGGCGAAAACGCCAAACAGTTTCTTGAACATTTATCTCCTTCTTAAAGTCGAGGCTAATGCATCCAAAACGGTCGAATCTTTGACGTTTCGGTTAATTCTGGCTCGGGCCTGCTCGATTGCATCGAGTTTGGTGATGGTCTGCGGCGAAGTGCTGTTGCTGGCGAGGTCGGTTAGTTCCTTGGCCAGATCGTCGTTCACCAGCTCGACTCCACCGCCAAGTTGCAGAGTAAGAACGTCTCGGTACAGAGCGAGGAGGTCAACAAAGATGCGGTCGAGGGCGTCGCGAAGGCTTCGGCTGTTGCGACGCTTTTGGGCTTCTTCTAAAGACTTAAACTCGGTTCTAAAACCCATCGGGATCGGGTCGGCCGGAGTCAGGCCGATGCTATGCAGCAGCGCGGTGCGCTCCTCTTCGTCTTTCTCTTTGGCGAGCGAAAGGGCGTCCTTCTTGGCGAGTTCTAGCCATCGCTCTGCGGCTATGACAGCGTCGGTGACATTAGCAATCTTGATGGCGACGACCAGGGTGTCGCGTCTGCGCGACCGCGCTTCGGGGCTAGTGGCTAAGCGCCTTGCCATGCCGACGTGGCTCTGGGCTTCGGCGGCGGCCTGATGAGCGAGTTTTGGTGCGATGCCGTCGCGCTCGATTAGTAGGCGCGCTACGTCATCCACTGCTGGAACCTTGAGCCCAACCCTTCGAACGCGGGACCTAATCGTCGGAAGCATGTCTACTTCGGAAGGCGCGCAAAGAATCCAGATCGTGTTGGCTGGCGGTTCTTCGAGAGTTTTTAGGAGGACGTTCGAAGCGGTTTGGTGCATGCGATCGGCGTCTTCAATGATCAGGATCTTGAATTTACCCAGAGCCGAGCCGAAGGCAGCGGATTGAACCAACTCACGAATCTCGGCGACCGTGATCTGCACTTTGTCGGTGCTCAAAACAGCGATGTCGGGGTGGGTGCCTGCCTTGGCAAGCGTGCAGGAGTGGCAGGTGCCACAACCTTCGTCTTTGCACTGCAGAGCTGTGGCGAAAGCGAGAGCGAGGTTACTGCGCCCTGACCCTGGCGGGCCAGTCATGAGCCAAGAGTGGAAGACGCCTTCGTCGCGGCGCTTGACCGCCAGGGCAACCTGGCCGACGGCTTCTTCTTGCCCAGCGAGTTCGTCCCAGATTGGAGCAAGACTCATGAAAGTGACTCTGAGACTCTCGCCCGAATAAGCTTTTGGATTTCGTCTTTGCTGAGGGTTGCGTCGATAACCAAGAACCGCTCGGGCTCGTTGGCGGCGAGTTCTAGGTAGCACTTGCGCACGGCCGAGAAGAACTCGATCTTCTCGCGCTCAAGGCGGTCGGGTTCGGTGCCGGTTTGGTCGCGTCGGTCTCTGGCAACTGCAGGATCGAGGTCGAGCAAGACGGTGACGTCAGGGAGCAGCCCATTGGTTGCCCAGAGTGAAAGGTCGCGAACCTCTTTGGTTTCGAGCTCTCGCCCGGCGCCCTGGTAGGCAACTGAGGAGTCTAGGTAGCGATCAACGATTACCACGCTTCCGGCTTCGAGAGCCGGGCGAATCTTGGTGGCTACGTGGTGGGCGCGGTCGGCTGCGTAGAGCAGAGCCTCAGCTCTAGGCGCGACGTCGCCCTTGCGGTGAAGCAGCAGGTGACGAATCTCTTTGCCGAGTTCGGTGCCGCCTGGCTCAAGCGAGCGAACCACTTCGCGGCCGCGTTCGCGCACAAACTCCTCTAGGGCATCGGCCTGGGTTGACTTGCCCACGCCGTCGATTCCCTCAAACGAGATGAACAGTCCAGACACTACTTCTTCTTTCGCGAACCGGCTTTGACGACGCGTGTTGCGGTTCGAACCTTCTTGGCCTTCGCCGGCGCTTGACCAGGTTCTAGTCCTAGTTTCTCACGGCGAATGGCTAGAAGCTCGAATGCTCGGTCTGGAGCCATCTCTTCGAGCGATTCTTCTTTCGGCACGGTCGCGTTCACAAAGCTGTCGGTCACGTATGCACCGAATTGCCCTGTCTTTGCGTAAACCATGCCCTTAGATTCTGGGTCTTCGCCGAATTCGCGCAGCGGTGTTGCCGCGGTTCTGCGCCCACCGTACTTCGGCTGAGTGTATATCTCGAGCGCCTCTTCGAGAGTGAGCGAGAAGATTTGATCCTCACTGGAAAGTGTTCGAGAATCGGTTCCCTTGCGAAGGTATGGGCCGAACTTGCCGTTTTGAGCGGTGATGTTGTTGCCGCTTTCTGGGTCGACGCCGACAACTCTGGGTAGCGAGAGCAACTTCAGCGCAGTCTCGAGATCTAGGGTGTGCGGATCCATGGTCTTGAACAGAGAAGCGGTCTTCAGTTTCGCGGCCTTCTCGTCGTCAATGACAATGTATGGGCCGAAGCGACCGACCTTGAACAGGATGTTGTGTCCGGATTCGGGGTCGACACCTAGGACGCGATCGGTGACCACTGGAGCGTCGACAAGCTCCTGTGCCTTAGCCGGGGTGAGTTCGTCTGGTGCCAACTCTTCTGGAATATTGACGATTCGGCGACCGTTTTCGTCGGCTCCCGGAGCGTCTGGTGCGCCAAAAACCTCAAGGTACGGCCCGTATTGGCCGGTACGAAGGGTGATTGCGTCGGTAATCGAGATCGAGTTGATGGCTCTCGGGTCTTGGTCGAGAATGTTCTCGGCAGTTGGCTGAAGACCGACCATGTCGCCACCACCGAAGTAGAACTTCTTGAGCCAATCGTTGCGGTCAACCTCTCCATCGGCGATGCGGTCGAGGTCTTCCTCCATGTCGGCGGTGAACTTGTAGTCGATCAGCTTGCCGAAGTTTTCTTCGAGGAACCTGGTGACTGTGAAGGCGATCCACTCGGGGACGAGTGCTTGACCGCGTTTAGAAACGTAACCCTTGGCGATGATGTTCGACATGATCGCGGCGTAGGTCGATGGCCGACCAATACCGTCTTCTTCGAGTGCTTTGACCAGGCTTGCTTCGGTGTAGCGAGGCGGTGGTGAAGTCTGGTGATCCTTGGCGTAGATATTCGAGATCTTCACGGTTTGGCCGACTTCGAGGTTTGGCAGCTTTGCCTCTTCGTTGTCTTCGGCGTTGCGAGCTTCGTCTTGGCTTTCTTCATAAGCAGCCAAGAAACCCTTGAACGTGATTACGGTTCCACTCGCGGTGAACTCTGCGGTGCGACCATCGGCAAGCGGGCCAACCGCGATGCGCACGGTGGTGGTCGAAACCTTGGCGTCCTGCATCTGCGAGGCGACGGTGCGCTTCCAGATCAGGTCGTAGAGCTCGAGAGCCCGGCCGTTCAAGACACTGGCAAGCTCGCTCGGGCGCTTGAACTCTTCGCCGGCAGGGCGAATCGCCTCGTGCGCCTCTTGAGCGTTCTTCGACTTGCCCGTGTAAACGCGAGGACTTTCGGCAACCATTTCGGAGCCGAACATCTCAGCAGCCTGCTTGCGAGCAGCCGAAATTGCCTGGCCCGAAAGGGTTGGCGAATCTGTTCGCATGTACGTGATGTGACCGTCCTGATAGAGCGACTGAGCGGTGTCCATGGTCTGTTTGGCAGACATTCGGAGCTTGCGCGAAGCCTCCTGCTGGAGGGTTGAGGTGGTGAATGGCGCAGCCGGGCGGCGGGTGCTCGGCTTGGCTTCAACCGATGTCACGGTCACCTTGACCGCAGGGTTCGAAATTGCGCCGGCGAGCGCAAAGGCTGCCTCTTTGTCGAGGAGTATTACGTCGGCAGTCATTTGGCCGAGATCGTTAAAGGAGTCTCCGGTGGCAATTCGTTTGCCATCGACCGATAGCAACTTGGCTTCGAATTCGTTGTCGCCAGCCTTCTCGGTGTCGAAGGTTGCCTTGACGTCGTAGTAAGCCGCCGAAACGAAGGCCATGCGTTCACGTTCACGCTCAACAACAAGACGAACGGCCGGCGACTGCACGCGCCCTGCGCTCAGCCCTCGGTTCACCTTGCGCCAAAGCACCGGCGAAATCTCGTAACCGAAAAGGCGGTCGACGATTCGACGGGTCTCTTGAGCTTGAACCAGGTCTTCATCGAGCGCACGAGTGTGCTCTAGAGCTCCCTGAATCGCCTCTTTGGTGATCTCGTGGAACACCATTCGCTTTACTGGCACTTTCGGCTTCAGCACCTGTAGCAGGTGCCAAGCGATGGCCTCGCCCTCTCGGTCTTCATCTGTTGCCAGGAAGACTTCGTCGGCGCCTTTCAGCGCAGCCTTCAACTCCGTGACGGTCTTCGACTTACCGGCGCTGATCGCGTAGTAAGGCTCAAAGTCGTTTTCAATGTTGATTGCAAATTTGCCGAATGGGCCTTTTTTGAGTTCCTTTGGCAGGTCACGAGGCTCGACAAGCTCGCGAATGTGACCAACCGAGGCAAGGACCGTGTAGTCGCTGCCAAGGTATTTCGAGATCGTTTTCGCCTTTGCGGGCGACTCAACGATTACGAGTTTGTTAGCCAAATGGTTCTCCTAGGAATTCTTCTAATTACCTGCACGTGCCTCAGCAACTATAAACGGGTTTATTCGGACACTAACGTACACGCTATTTCCGACAACTCGGCAACTGTCTATTGTGAACTTGTTGTGAGACACCGCTAACTCGGCAACCTGGCAAGGTATTCCCGTGGTCAGTCCGCGCAGTGAATCCGCTGCCGCGACGGCTCCCTGATCGGCGGCCACCTGAGCCCGCGACTGAGTGACGAGATCACGAACCGGTAATTGCAGAACTGCAAACATGCTCACCAACATTGCCATTAGCCCAAGAGCCAGAACGGTTCCTGAACCGCTTTCGTTCAAAGCCCGAGTTTTCTGGCGCAAGACTTCTCTTCTATCTCGATTGGCTCAGTTGCAGCGATGGCGTGGACGCAAATGAAGTCGTCGAGGTGGTCAATGCGCGTGGTGACTCCGAGCTGCTTTTGAAGGTTATCGATTGACTCACCCCGAGCCAGAGCTCGAGCCAGTGAGCCGGCGGCGAAGGAAGCCTGAACCTTTTGGGTGGCCATTACGAGCCCGCCGATTAGTGCAGCGCCGACGAAGAGCACCGAGGGCAAAACCACCGCGAGTTCGGCGGTTACGCTACCCGTTTGGGTTCGTAAAAGTGAGCGCACTTTTCACCAGCCCGAGCAACATCTGCTTCACTTCTTCACTTCTCATGATCACAACGAGCAGCCCGGCAAAACCAACGGCGGCCATGGTTGCTATCGCGTATTCGGCGGTTGCCGAGCCTCGCTCGGATTTGAACATTTTTCTCCTTTTATATGGGTGTTTTTGTTTCAGTTGCCCCTCAACATCGCAGCGGCCAACGGAACGACTGCGATGAGCACAAATGCCGGTAATACGGCTAAACCGAGAGGCCACATTAGGCGAACACCGGCTTCGTGGATTTTTCTTTCGCTTTCAATGCGCCAGGTAAGGCGCTGCCTGTCTGCCTCGGCTCGAGCCAGCTTAGATACGGCAAGGCCAGTCTCGGCCGCAGCGCTAATCAGGAGAGCAACTTCAGGCTGAGGGCCAAAAAGCGACTCGACTTCTTCTGTCGCGACTCTCTGGGGCAGACCCGCGTTCATAGCGGCCGCGAAGGCGTCGAGTGCCGCGCCTGGATCGAGAGTCTTGGGTTTGGCTCGCTCAAGGATTCTGCTGCTCCAACGCCGACCGCCAACAAGCAGCAAAGCCCCGAACAGGATTGACCCGAAAGTAAAAATATTTACTGAATTGAGCACGCGCATGCCCAGAAGTTGAGCACCTAGTAGGACAACCGCGGGTAGAAGGGTAACCAGCCGAGCCGAGGCCCGAGGCCCGCTGGCCGCAACCTCTAGTTCAGCAACCGCCTTGGCTTGTGCCACCTCAACCTCAGCTAGCCGTTCTAGGTTCTCGGCCGGGGCCGACCCAAGCCGTTCACACAGCGCCAAGGCTCTGAGGGCGAAATCGTTTGGTTGATACCGCCGTCTGGCATCGGCAATGCTCATGCCCGCGCGCAGGGCAGCGGCGATCGTTGCTGTGTCAGTCAAAGAGTTCACGCAACTTTGCTACTTGAACGTTTCGGGCTTCGAGGTGAATCACGACGTCAATCGCTGTCCTTGCTAGCGCGATAGTCGTTTCTGGTGCAAGACCTGCAAGCAGGCCGAGCCCGATTAGCCGCTCCGGCACCGATCTTAGGGAGTTTGCGTGCAGGGTTGCCGCCGAACCCGCATGACCGGTATTGAGCGCTTGGAGCATGAGGCCGAACTCGGCCCCACGAACTTCACCGAGAACCAAGCGGTCTGGGCGCATTCGAAGCGCCTCGCGAAACAGCCGCTCGACACCGAACTCCCCCTTACCTTCGACGTTCGCTTGACGAGCCACGAGCGAAACGAAGTTGGGTGGTTCGAAGGCCAGTTCGGCGACGTCCTCGATTGTGATCACGCGCTCACACAGTCTCGCCAGCATCGACCTCAGCAACGTGGTTTTACCAGCGCCAGTTGCCCCGCTGACCAAAAAGTTTTTTCGGCTGGTAACCAACTCTTGTAATTCAGGTGAAACATCGAAAACCCGAGCGGTGTGTTTGCGAATCGAGATGAGTGGCTTTGTCGAAACACCGGCGGGCAAAACTGCGTGGACGCGAAACCCATCGACCGAGACATCGGCAAACGGGTTCGCCAGATCCAGGTGGCGCCCGCCGCGGTCACAGAGTTCGATTGCCAGCTTTGCCACCTCATCCGGCTGGAGACCGTGGGCTACCGGTTGCCAAGTGCCATCAATCAGAGCAAAACCCGCCGAACCGTTGATGACCAGATCGGTCAGCCCTTCTTGAGTCATGAGGTCTTCGAGTTGCATGAACCAAGAATTGCCACCTTCAGCCAAAAAACACTTAATCGCCTGAAATTTGTGGAAAACCCAACTTAAAGGAGTGTCGGCAGGCTCTGGGGGAGAGCCTGCCGACGGGCGGTACCTATTGGGGGAATCGGTACCGCAGGATGGCGCGAAGCCATCTAGATAATTCTAAGTGGAAGTAATTGCAATTTTTCGGTTATTCACACATTCTAAGGAAGTTTTATGTTTGGATTACCAAACGTGAAACCTTGAGGGGCAAAGTTGTCTGTTTCTTCTGAATACTTGGCTCAACAGAGCAAGCCAGACCTCTACAGTAAAGCTCAAAAAGATCGCATGGGCTTCTGGGCAGAACAGGCAAATCAGCTGCACTGGCACAAACCGTTCACCAAGACTCTCGATTGGTCTGGTGCCCCGGTAGCCACTTGGTTTGAAGATGGCGAAATCAACGTTGCATACAACTGTCTCGACCGTCACGTTTTGGCCGGCAACGGCGAGCGCATAGCGCTGCACTTCGAAGGTGAGCCGGGCGACTCGAGGTCTTATAGCTACGCCGAACTCACAGCCGAGGTGAAACGAGCCGCAAACGTTCTGCTAAGTCTCGGCATAGAGCGCGGTGACCGAATAGCCATCTACCTACCGATGATCCCCGAAGCCGTCATTGCCATGCTGGCTGTTGCAAGAATCGGCGCGATTCACTCGGTAATCTTCGGAGGCTTCTCGGCCGAATCGCTAGCCACTCGCATCCACGACGCAAATGCGAAGCTCGTGATCACTGCCGATGGTGGATTCCGCAAAGGAAAAGCCAGCGCCTTAAAACCCGCGGTTGACGAAGCGCTGAGCGAAAACGCCTGCCCGAGTGTTGAGCACCTATTGGTTGTGAAGAGAACCGGTGGTGAGGTCGTTTGGAACGACAAGGACGTCTGGTGGAGCGAAGCCATGGCCGCCGCCGAAGTCGAACATGAGGCCCAAGCCTTCCCCGCCGAAAATCCGCTATTCATCCTCTACACCTCCGGCACCACGGGCAAGCCTAAGGGAATCTTGCACACATCCGGCGGCTACCTCACGCAGGCCGCCTACACCCACCGAAACGTCTTCGACCTCCGCCCCGAGAGCGACGTTTACTGGTGCACTGCCGACGTCGGCTGGGTCACTGGCCATTCCTACGTTGCCTACGGCCCGCTGGCGAACGGCGCAACGCAAGTGATTTACGAGGGAACACCGGACGCCCCGCATCAAGGACGCTGGTGGGAGGTCATCGAGAAATACAAGGTCACTATTCTTTACACCGCACCAACCGCGATTCGCTCCTTCATGAAGCTCGGACGCGCAATTCCAGACAAGTTCGATCTGACATCTATTCGCGTCCTCGGTTCGGTTGGCGAACCGATCAACCCCGAGGCATGGCTCTGGTACAGCGAAGTCATTGGCGGAAACCGCGCACCAATCGTGGACACCTGGTGGCAGACCGAGACCGGCGCAATCATGATTTCTCCCCTTGCAGGCATAACCGCGACTAAACCTGGCGCGGCTCAGGTCGCTATTACCGGCATCACGGTCAAAGTGGTTAGCGAAGACGGCGTGGAGCTCGGCAACGAAGAGAGCGGCTTCCTAACGGTTTCGGAGCCTTGGCCCTCGATGCTTCGGGGCATTTGGGGTGACCCGAAGCGTTTTCAAGAAACTTACTGGGACAGGTTCCCAGGCAAATACTTTGCCGGCGATGGAGCAAAGAAAGACGCCGACGGCGACATCTGGATTCTCGGGCGCGTTGACGACGTAATCAAAGTCTCCGGGCACCGGCTATCCAGCACCGAAATCGAGTCTGCCCTGGTCTCGCACCCCTTCGTTGCCGAAGCCGCGGTGGTGGGCGCAAACGACCCCATCACTGGGCAAGCCGTGGTCGCCTTTGTGATTTTGCGACTAGATCAGGTTGAGGCTGCCGGCTCGGACGAACACGTAAACCAGTTACTTCGAGAGCACGTGACCAAAGAGATCGGCCCAATTGCAAAACCGCGTCAGATCATGGTGGTTGCCGAGCTACCTAAGACGCGTTCTGGCAAGATCATGCGAAGACTACTTCGCGACGTTGCTGAGGATCGACCAATTGGCGACGTCACGACGCTTGCCGACACCACGGTCATGAGCAGCATCACCGCCAAGTTAGCCGCGGGGGCTACCGACTAGCTACTCGAACTCGACGATCAGCTCGATTTCGACAGGCGAATCGAGTGGCAAAACAGCTACACCAACCGAACTTCGAGCGTGTTGACCCTTTTCGCCGAAAACCTCACCCAAAAACTCGGACGCGCCGTTGATGACACCCGGCTGACCTGAGAACTCCGGAACCGAGGCGACAAAACCAACCAGTTTGACCACTCGGGTAACCCGGTCGAGGTCGCCGATTGCCATTTTTACCGCGGCGAGCGCGTTTAGCACCGCCGTTCGGGCATAGTCCCTGGCATTTTCTGGGCTGACGCTTGCGCCAACCTTGCCGGTTTCTGGCAGTTGACCCGCCGTGAAGGGCAGCTGGCCTGCCGTGAAAACGAGGTTTCCACTGACCACCGAGGCCACGTATGAGGCAACCGGTTTCGCTACCTCGGGTAGCGGGTGTCCTAGTTCAATGAGACGTTCTTCAATTTTCGACACCTAAGCCAGCTCTCGCTTGAAAATGGCGAGCATGCCGCCCTGGGCGTTGGTGTTAACCGAGACAAGCTCCCAGCCGTCGACTCCCCAACTGTTCAAAATCATGGCTTCCTTGTGCAAAAGCAGCGGAACCGTGGCGTACTCCCACTTCGTCATTTTCAGCATCCTCTCAGAGATAGCAGGTAACCTAGAGTCTATGTCTGGTCAGAGAAACAGTGGCGCTGGCCCACTATCGAAGATCCTAAAATTCACGGGACTGAGTTCGATTGTGGGTCTGCTGGGTGTAGCCCTAGTGGCCCCCATAGCCATAATCGGCACTCTAGCAACCGGTATCGGCGTCACCATTTTCGACAACCTACCTCCATACATCAAGCCGGTCAACGCGTCGCAGGCATCGACAATCTTTGCGGTTGATACAAACGGAAAGCCTGTGGAGGTTGCCCGTTTTTACGAGGAAAACCGCATCTCGGTCGGCTTCAACGACATCAGTGCCAACTTCACCAATGCCGCGATAGCTACCGAAGACCCAAACTTTTACTCACACACTGGCGTCGACTGGGTCTCGTTCTTGCGCGCAACCCTAACCAACATCGCAACGGCTGGTAACGGCCCCGGCGGTTCGACCATCACCATGCAATACGTCAAAAACTCTCTAATTCAGGCCGCGACCATTGCGGGCGATCAGAGAGCCATCGACGCGGCTCGGGCGCACACGCCGGATCGCAAGGTCCGAGAGATCCGTTACGCGCTTTCGCTCGAGCAAACCACAAGCAAACAGGACATCTTCGCCGGTTACGCAAACCTTTCGTTCTTTGGTCACCAGATCAACGGGATCGAGGCGGCCTCGCAGTTCTACTTCGGCAAGACCGCAAAGACCTTGAGCCTGCCAGAGGGCGCGATGCTGGCGGCCATGCTTAAGGCACCCGAGAATTACCGCCCAGATAGCGCCGCTAACCTCGACCGAGCCAAGGGCCGCCGCAACTACGTTATTCAAAACATGGCTGACAAGGGTTACATCAGCCAGCCTGAGGCAGACGATGCCAAAGCTACGCCGGTGACCACGAATATCACCAAAGTTCCAACCGGTTGCGAAGCAAACCAAACTTCGGCATTCTTCTGCGACTACGTGATCTGGACGATTCGAAACAGCCAAGAATTCGGCCCAACCCTCGCTGACCGCGAGCTGAAACTAAAAACCGGCGGGCTAGATATTTACACCAGCATGAACCTGAAGCTTCAAACCGCGGCAGATGCTGCGTCCAAGAAGTGGGTTCCGATCTCGGACCCGAACGGAATAGGCTCGGCGAGCGTATCAATCGAGGTAGGCACCGGCAGAGTTCTAGCCATGGCTCAAAACCGCATCTACGATCAAACCCCGAACCCTGTGAAGGGCCACACCTCCGTGAATTACTCGACCGATAAGGCCTACGGCGGTTCGTCCGGCTTTCAGGTTGGTTCGACTTACAAACTTTTCACCCTCGCCCAATGGCTAACCCAAGGTTTCAAGCTGATGGACCATGTCGATGGGCGCGTCAAAGAATGGAATGCCAGCGACTTTGCTTCGCGGTGCGGCAGCAACGTTGGAACCTGGGCTCCGAAAAACATCACCCACGAACCCGAAGACACCACGGTTGTTCACGCCACCGCGATCTCCGAGAACACCGCCTTCGCTTACATGGCTT
>Ga0114964_10001543_pt1 | contig 16727 bp, 14 predicted proteins | sample C_131016_MF_Meta_FD_92638 | JGI IMG/M metagenome (GOLD analysis project Ga0114964, IMG submission 92638) | Freshwater microbial communities from Lake Croche, Canada to study carbon cycling - C_131016_MF_MetaG | ecosystem: Environmental > Aquatic > Freshwater > Lake | place: Lake Croche, Canada... | reverse complement strand
TAAAGAAGAAAATAAAGAAGAAGATAAAAAAATAAAAAGAAATAAAAAGGAAGAAACTCCATTAGATTTAATAATAAAATATACATCATCAGCATTAATAGTTAAAAATGAAATAAAACAAAAATTAATAGAATTTATAACAGTTCCAGAATTTGCTAAAGCATTTGGAGTAAAAAAATCAGCAGAAATTATAAGTGCATTAACACGAGATGGTTGGAATCAATCAATAGCATTATTTATATCATTTTTATTAGATGCAAATGTAATATATAAAAATAAATCATATATATTTAATAAAAATAAAATATTAAAAGATATATCAATATTTAGTTAAAATAAATATTCTTCATGTGTTAAAATTCTTTCATTTTTAGTTAAAACACTAGTAGTTTGTTTCATAAATTTTTTTTTAAGTAAATAAAATTTCATATAAGAAGAAATTTTTTGTTTATTATTTTTAATAATAGTTTCATTAGTTTCATAAGAGATATCATCTATTTTATCTTTATTATTAATAACATCACTAAAATTATTACAAATATTTTCATATTTATTAATTTCATTATGAGATTTTATACAAAAATCAATATAATTATTAATTTTAATAATTATATCTTCAGAAATGGAAGATAAATTAATATATATACCATCATTATTTTTAGTATAATTACTATTATTTTTATAAATAATTTTAAAAATTTCTTCTAATTCATTTTGATTTAAAAATTGTATATCAATTTTAATTTTTTTACATAATTCATCTTTAGTTTCTGTCATTATTATTTAAATAATATTAATAATTATTTAAATAAAAAATTGATATTTATTTTTTTTGATTTAAAGACTATCAAATAATTATTAATTGATATATGTCTTTAAATACAGATGATGATATTTGGAATATAATGGTAAAACTTCAAAATATTAAAATAATAGATGATATTGAAATTAAAGAAGAAAATAAAGCAATATGTAGTTGTGGTTGTACTAAAATAGTAGTAGATGATTGTATGCAATTATGTGCAAATTGTAGTTCAATTATAGGAAAAGTAATAGATAATACAGCAGAATGGCGTTATTATGGTGGAGATACAAAAAGTGATGATCCATCAAGATGTGGTCTTCCAACAAATTCATTATTACCAAAATCATCATTAGGTTCAATGATAGGAGGAAATAAATATGGAAATAATTATGATATTCGTTTAATACGAAAATATCAAATGTGGAATGCAATGCCTTATAATGAAAGAACTTTATGGAATGTATTTGATAAATTAACAGGTGTATCATTAACAAATGGTATTCCACAAAAAATAATTGATGATGCAAAAGTTTTATATAAAAGAGCTTCAGAAAAAAAAATAAGTAGAGGAGATAATAAAGAAGGTTTAATTGCATCATGTATTTATCATGCTTGTCTTATGAATAATATACCAAGAAGTTCAAAAGAAATAGCAAAAATGTTTGATATAGATCCAGTAACATTAAATAAAGGGAATTCAAGATTTCAAACATTACTTCAAATAAATGTAGTAAGTTCTTCTCCATCCAATTTTATTTCTCGTTATTGTAGTATTTTAGATATGAAAATGGAAGATATAGAAAATTGTAAAAAATTAGTTAAATTTTTAGAAGATAATGAAATTATGAGTGATAATTCTCCTACTTCTAGTTGTGCTGCAATTTTATATTATTATTCAATTAAAAAAAATTTAGGTTATAATAAAAAACAATTTGCAGATGTATGTAATGTTAGTGAAGTAACAGTTATTAAAGGTTATAAACTTCTTGAAAAATTTGATAGTTTTATTACAAAAAATATTAATATTTAATGTTCAAATAATTTTTTATATAAAATTATTAAAATTATATTAAAACATCTTATTAAATATCCATTTTCAGGATATAAAATACTATTTATATAATCTTTATTATATATATCACATGAATTATTTAAATTAATAAATGGTTCAATTTCAGTTTCAAGTAATCTTAACATTTTATGATAAAAAATATAAAATATTTATTAATCATTTTTTTATCATTTTTATTATTTAATAATAAATAAAGATTATTTACTATATTTATTATTAATGTATAATAAAGAATTATTTGATTATATTTCAAAAGGAAATATAGAAAAAAGTTTATATGCAACTTGTATTTTTTTAATTGAAAATTCTAAAATTGAAATTTTAGAAGAAACATTAATTTATGTTTGTTCTTATATTGGATTTTTTATTAATATTCATGAAATTGTTAAATTAAATGATATTATTTTATCTACAAGATCTATTATTGAAAATGATAAAATTAATGTTTCTGAATATTTAATTTTAATTACTAAAATGTGTATTTTATCTAATATTTATAATATTAATCCTATTAGTAAAACAGGTATTATACCTATTAATAAACTTCGTGAAAGAATTATTGATGTATTTAGTGAAGATATTAAATTAAGTAGTAATGGAATTATGAAATTTGAAATGATTATTCCACCTAAAGATAGTGAAGCTTATTTATTATCTTTAAAAATAATTACTTCTTTTATTAGAATTATTAAAATTATTGAAGATATTTCAGGTGATAATATTGATACTATTGAATTTATTTCTATAAAATTTAAAAATTGTTTTGATTATATAATTAGAAAAAAATATATTATTCAAACTAAACTTAATCCTAATGAATATGATCCTATTTATTTTTTATGGGGATTTATTGAAATTTTATATCAACATGAAGATTTTATACATTCTTATTATTGGTTATTTTCTAATAATTATAAAAAATCATTAAAATCACATCGTATTGGATTAATTTATGCATGTAGTATTTCTATTATTTATAGTTATAAAAGACATATTGCAAAAAGTTGGAATCAAAATGAATTAAATGTAATTTATAAAACAAAAGAAATTGCTTTTGATTTAATGAAACAAGTTAAAAAAGAATTAAAAAGTAAAAACCTTTTAATTGAACATGAAGAAGATAAAAAAATAAATAAAGAAAAAGAAAAATTAGATGGTATTACTTATATTAATAATTATATTCCAACATTTCAAGGTAATACAAATAATATTTTAAATCCTATTCCTCCAATATTTGAAGAAGAATGTAAAACAATTTTAGATTAGTTAAAAAGCCAAAAAAATGGCTTTTTTATTTATTGATTTTTTATAAGTTATCAATTATATGTCTATAATATTCATAGTCAGCATATAAAGAATTATAATAATTTATATTAAGATAATCTCGTTCCATATAATAATTTTTCCATATATTACCTGTTTCAATTTCTTCTTTAGTGAAAACATAATCTAAAACATAATCCACTCCATAATCAGAAATTTTTTCACTTTTAAACATTATTTTTGTTATAAATAATTTTTATTAAGAAAATAATTAATTTTATTAAAAAATATAAATAAATAAATACAAATTTATAAAATATAAAAACAAAAAATATTTATTTTTTAATAATATAAAAGCCAAAAAATGGCTTTTATTGTTTATTGGTTTTTTATAAGCTATCGATTATATGTCTATAATATTCATACTCAGCATATAAGGCCTTGTAGTAATTTTTATTAACATAATCACGAGCCATATAATAATGCTCCCATGAACGAACTATATCATAATCTTCATGATTTACAACATAATCCGATGCATCGTCGAGAATTTTTTCACTATTAAACATTATTTATTCGAGCTATAAGCTACAAATAAATAATAGTAATATAATTATCATTTTTTAATAAAATATAAGAAAAATAATACAAATATATAAAATATAAATAAAAAGCCAAAAAATGGCTTTTTTTGTTTATTGGTTTTTTATAAACTTTCCATTATATTTTTATAATATTCATAGTCAGCATATAAGGATTTATAGTAATTTTCATTAACATAATCACATCCCATATAATAGTGCTCCCATGCAGGTGTAATTTCATAATTTTCATCATTCATGACATAATCCCAAGCATCATTTCGAATTTTTTCACCATTAAACATTATTTGTTTGAGCTATAAGCTACAAATAAATAATAGTAATATAAATATCATTTTTTAATAGAATATAAGAAAAATAATACAAATTTATAAAATAAAATATATATAAAAATAATTTTAAATAATAAGATCAAAGCTAGTTTATTTTTATTTTGAAAATGTCATTATCATTATATAATATTATAGAAGAAACTTATAATAGATATAATAAAGGTATAAAAACAGATTATCGTTCAATATTATTAGATATATTAAAAGAAAAACATTATTGGCCATCAATAAAAATTAAAAAATTTAAAAATGATAATAATTTATGTTTATTACATAATTCATATAAAAGTGAGAATAATGAAGATTTTAAAGAATTATATGATGAATGTAGAAGTGTAATTTTAGATTTTTCGCGTAGTATTGGAAATAATGTAGTAATAAGTTATGCAAATTCAATTCCAATTCGTTTATCAATAAATAAATATACAAATAATATTTATAAATCAACAGATAAATGTTATGTAGCAATGGATGGAACATTAATAAGTGTATATTATCATAATGGAAAATGGTATTTTGGTTCAAGTTGTTGTCCTGATATAAATGGATCAAAATTTTCACATCCAACCAAATCACATGGATATATGTTAGATGAAGTATTATATGAAATTTATAAAAATAAAATAGATATAAATGATCCAAATATATCATTAAATCTTCGAAATTTATTTACATCAAATTTAAGTCCATTATTTTCATATGAATTTGTATTAATTCATCATGAAAATATTCATATAGTAAATTATTCAAAAGAATTAGGAGAAAATTATAAATATTTATTTCATATTAATACAAAAAATAGAGTATCATTAGTAGAAGAAAATATAGATTTAAAACCATTAGAATATTTAGGAATTAAATATCCATATAAATTTCAATCAGTAGAAGAAGCAATTACATATATAAATAATAATGAAAATTCAATTATAGTAAAACAAGATAATAAATTATATAAAGTATCAAATGATAAAACATTACATTATGAAGATGTAAATGCAAATAATTATAATATTTGGTATAATTTTATTTATGTATATATGCTTCAAAAAAATAATTATAATATTAATGAATATATTAATGAATTTTTAATAACAGATCCAAATGTAAATGAATATATAAATAGTTATAATGATATTCATTTAATATTTATGACAATGACAGAATTATTATATAATTTATATATTTCAACAACAAATTATTATCCAAAATATAAAAGATTTAAAGTAAATCTAGATATAGATAAAACATTAAATCCAGTATTGAGATTTCATTTAGCTCAATTAAGATTTCAACAAATAAATTTATATAGAAAAGCAATAATAACACAAAAAGAAATTTATAATTATTTATGTCATTCAAATAATATTAAAAATATAAAAAAAATAATTACACATATAGTAAATAATAAAATTTATAATATTCCAGAAAATATTATTGAACTTTTTAATAAAATTAATATTAATTTATCTTTTTAAAAATAGCCCATCTATTAAAGAAACTAAATTTTTTTTGTATATCATCTTTATCTAATTCAAGTAAAATTTTATCTAAAGATGATTGTTTTTCTTCTTCAATTGGTATTTTTTCTTTAAGTTTATTGAAAGTTTCAGAATATAATTCACTTTCACTTAATTCTAAACCAAATTCTTTAGCTTTTTCAATTAAGAAATTAAAATTAACTAAATATTCAGGAATTAATCTTTGAGTGTTTTCAATAAAAATATCAATTCTTTTATTATAATTATCATCTTCATTAATATATCTTTTAATAATAGCCCATAAAGAAATATTAGTATCATTTAATATTTTTCTACCTTCAACAACACCATTAGAACTTTTATTTAATTCATTAATAACACTTTCACCATCCATAAATGTACAAATAAAATCTCCATCTTTTTTAAGATTAGAACTTACATTATTTAAAAATCCATTTAATTTTTTTTCATTTTCAAAGAAATAATGAATTGCAAACATACAAGTAATTGCATCAAATTTATTAGCACCTTTACCTGCTATATGTTTATAATATGGTTTAATATTTTTAATATCATTATTCATTACTATTTTTAATAATTCTTTACTATCATTATCTACACCTGCTTCTCCATTTTTAATATCAAGTGAACAATCACCTGCAGCAAAAGCAGTATTTAAGAAATAACCTTTTTCAGTTCCTTTAGTTCTATTAAAACGATTAAATTCTTTAATAACACGAGCATAAGCACCATCATTAGCTTTATAAATATTATCTTTAGCTAAATCAATACCTAAAACAAATTTATAATTAGCATTAATCCATCTTGACATATCACTAGCTTGACCACATGCAAATTCTAAAAGATTATTTTTATTTTTAGGTTTTAAAAATAATTTTTCATTAATACCAATATTATGAAATGTTATCATATTAAATGATAATAATGATCTTCTTGGTATTCCTCTTGAATAATATATATCATCAGCTTCTAAAACTTTACCTTGTATTTCATCATTAATATCTCTCATTTTAATATTTGTAGAACCAATTATCATTTCTTTAGAAATAGGATTATGAATAGAACGCCATATATTAATAGCAACAGGTAATGAATTAGCTGTTTTACTTAAAATACCTTTTTTAAATATACGCGTTTTATCTTCACGAATTCTTATTGGTATCCATTTTTTTTCTTCTATATCATATCTAAATTCTACTATACAATCATTATCAATTTTATTACCATTTTCTGCTCTTATATCTCCTTTACTATCAATTTTAATAAAAGCAAATTCAATATCAGGATGATAATAAATAAGAGGTTTAAATAATGTAGGTATAAAATCTTCTTTATTTTTCATCATTTCTTTTTGTTTTAAGAAATGTTCTTTACTATAATTTCTATCATAACGAAGTTTTAATCCTTCTTCTATTGTTAAATCTTTAGAAGAAATAGGATTAAAACCAACATATAAACCTAATTTTTTATATCTAATACCATCTTTTCTAACTTCACCTGTATATTTTACAAGAAAATCAATAGTATTTTGTTCAGGAGGTTTCCATTTAAATAATCTATCCCAACCCATATTTTGAGTAATAGGAACTGTTATAGATGGATAAAATGAATAAACAGCAAGTTTAGCAGGAGTAAATATAAGACCATCAATATCATATGGATAATTTTCAGGATTATCTAAAATAAATTTACAATCATTAATAATATTATCACTATAACGATGTATTTTATATATAAATTCTATATCAGAGTTTTTATCATTAAGTAAAGATTTAATATAAATAAGTTTTTGATTTCTAGATAATTCTTTATCATTAGAAATTAAAGGTAAAGAAGTAAGTGAAATATTATTTAAATAATAAATATCAAATGCAGCAAATAAATTTTTATTTTTTCTATCAGTTCTTTTATTACAATAAATATATTCTCCATCTATAAGTGAATTATATGCTTCTTTTTTTGCAATTATTCCTGTATCTTCTACTTTAAGAGAACTATTTATTAGAAATACTTGTCCTATATTATTAATATACATTAAATATCTTTCACCATCTGCTTTTTCTGTTACAGTATAATTTTTTAAAATACTTATTGCACCATATTCATCTGGATTTATTAAATTAACTTGTTCTAATGTAATAGGTTTAGGTGTTAATAAAGGAATATCTTTATAATAAGGAGGAATAATCATATCTTTTCTGACCATTTTATCATAATCATTTAAAACATTTTCTTGTTGTTTTTTAGTTAAAATAATATTACTCATAAATAAAGATTTAATAACAATAATAATATTTTGTAATAAATTATTTGTATTTTTAATTTTAATTTCAAATTCATATTTTTGTTCTGAATTTAAAATTTTTGATTTTTTTAAATCAGTAAAAAGATTATCATTTGATTTTAAAATTATAGCAGATGCAATAATATCTTTATCAATCTCATAATTAAATTTTTTAATAAATTTAAAAGTTTTTAATTCTTTATCCCAATTAGATATTTCACTAATTTCAGTAATTTTATATATATTAAATTCAAGATTAACATCAAAAAGATCATTAATATTTTCATTTTTAATAATAATTCTATTTTCCCATTTATGATTAAGAGAAGTATAATTATTTGTATTACAATATTTTAAAATATTATTTATTTTAAAAATTTTTAAATAATTATCATTATTTGAAATATCTAAATATTCATCATCTATTGTTTCTTTATAATTATTTCTCATAATATTAATAAAATTATTAAATTCATTTTCTGTCCAATCAGAATTATTATGAAATTTTAAAAATATTTCATTATCATTAATATTATTTTTAAGTTCATCTATTAACTTAAAAATAGGCTCTTGTTTTGATAATTCCATAATATTTATATATATAACCTATTTATTATATATAATAAATAATTATTCATTTTTTATAAAATAGGATATTCTAAAGGTTTCATTAATTTATTAATTAATTTTATATTAGGTTTTATTTTATTTTTTTCTGCTAAATATACTAAATTAATTGCAAATGCATAATTATCAAAATATTTAGAAAATTTATTATGAATTTGTTGTTTTGTTAATTTTGAATTTATTATTTTATTAAAACTATTTATACTTCTTTTTTTATATTCATTATATGATTTTAATTGTCCTATCCAATTATGTTTAGTATAATAAAAAATTTCAATATCCATTAATTTACGACATATATATGAAGGAAATCCTGCTAAATAATATTTTATAGGATGATTAAAAACAGTATTTCCACAATATTTTAATTCAATAATTTTTTTATTTAATAATTTAGACATTTCCCAATCAATTAATTTAAATTGATTATTACAATACATTATATTATCTGGTTTAATATCATTATGTATATAATGATTTTTTTGTAATATTTTAAGAGATTTAATAATATCTTTAGTAAATTTATTATATAATTCTTGAGTTAAATTAATTTCATCTAATGATTTTGAACAATATTCTGAAAAACTATAATAATTTTTATTTGTAGATATTCCATATATTTTTATATTATTTATTATAAATATTGGTTTAATTGCAGTATATTTATTTAATTCTTTTTCTCCAAAAATTTTTAAAATTTCTTTATATCCTGTTAATTCATTTTTAAAATTATTTTTATTAGAATTATTAAAAAACCATAAATTTTTTTTAAATTTTTTAACTACTAAATTTTTTTTTAATTTTTTTATAATATTTAATATTTTTTCTTTTGGTATTATTAAAATTTTCTCTTTTTTTCCTATACCATAAATTTTTATTTTATTATTTTTATTTTTATTTAATTCATAAAATAATGTATTTTTATCTCCTTTAATATATTTTATATCTTTTACAATACCTGCTTGACCTTCACCATAAATTTTTCCACCATTAATTAACATAATTAATATTCTATTAAATACTAATATAACAAAAAAAATTATTCTGAAAAAGCATTTATTAAATTAAAATTAAGTATTTTATTAGGTTCTGGTAAATATATAAATAAATTCATTTTAATACATTTCATTAATATTAAATATAAATAATAACTTTTAATTAGTGTATTTGTTTTATTATTATTTTCTATATTTTTGAAATAATTGTAATTTTCTATATTTATTATATAAATTCCTCTTGGTATTATTTTTTTTCTTGATGTTTTTTTCCACCATTCTTTATTATCTATATTTATTATTAATATATAATCATTTATAAAATCTATAATTTTTTTAGACCATATTAATGTTAAAGATGATTTATCATTAATATTATTAAAAATAATATTACAAATATTAATATTATTTTCTTGAAAAAAATTAACAGATAATATATTTATTAATATTCCTGAAGATAAATTTATATTATTTTTATATAAATGTATAATAGTATTATATTTATTAGATAAATCTTGTAAATTATATAAAGAAATATTATTTTTAATATTAAGTAATTTAATAAAAGATAATTTCTTAATCCACCATCTTTGTATTTTAATAATTTCTTTCATTATAATTTAATTTTTTTAATTATTTATATATAATAAAAAAATGATATAATTATTTAATAAATAAATATTAATATTAGAAGTATGTCAAGTGAATTATTTATTCCGATTAAATTTAGAACTACTGTTACAATTAAACCCAATGAACTTGATAATAATTTTGAAAATACTATTTTAACTAAATTAAAAAAGAATTATGAAAATGTTTGTTCAAAATATGGTTATATTAAAAATAATTCTATTAAAATTATTAAAAGAACAATTGGTATTATAAAAAATCAACATTTTAATGGTAATATTTCATTTGATTTAGTTTGTATTGCTGAAATTTGTAATCCTATACAAGGATCTATTATTAAATGTAAAGTTAAAGCAAAAAATTCATTAGGTCTTCTCGCTGAAGGTTATTATGATAAAATTCCTATTCTTGAAATTATTATTCCAAAAATTTCTGCTGGTATTCAATCTGAAATTAATATAGATACAATTAATATTGGTCAAGAAATTAAAATAGAAGTTTGTGGAAAAAAATATCAATTATTTGATAAATATATTTCAATTATTGGAAGAGCTATTAAAAATAAAGAAGAATTTATTAAAACTGCTATTATTGAAGATGCCGATGAAGATGTTAATCTTGATGAAGAAGAAGAAACATTAGATGTTATTGATGAAAATGAAAGTGTTATTACAACGGAAGAAAAAGATGATGTTGATGATGTTGATGATGTTGAAGAAAAAAAAGTAGATGAAGAAGAAGATGATGATGAATTAGAAGATGAATTAGAGGATGAATTAGATGATGATTTAAGTACGGGAGGAGATGATGCTTTTGATGGTGGATTTGATGAAGATTAAATTTTAAAATCAATCATAGAAAATGATTTTTTTATATATTCATTTTCACTTTTATTTACATTATGATATGTATCCATAATATATATTTTAAGATCTATTATATCATTAATAGAAATTTCTTTTTTTTCTTTAAGTTTAATAATAATTTCATCAAACTTAGTATCAATTTTAATAGAGAAATTAGTCATATATTAATTTTTAATTAATATTTGAAATCATTTTTTTACATTTATAATTTAAAAATAATACAAAAATTATTTAAAAAATGATTATTATTTTAAATTATTTAAACTTTATAAATGAAAAGAATTAATAATAATTATCAATGTTATAATATTGTAACAGAAACATATACTGGTAAAGAATTATCACCCAAAGGTCTTGGAATTTCTGCTGTAGGTTATGATATTGGTTATGAAAAAGAAGGTGTAGATAAACAATTATGGGTAGTACAAATGAAAAATGGAAAAAAAGTATGGTTTAAAAAAAGTGGTATGCCTAAAATAACACATGAAGAACCTTTATTAAATGAAATTAGTGAAATTAAAGAAGATAAACAAATTAAAGAACAAGAAATTAAAACTGAAAATAATAAAATACCACAAGATAAAAAATCAACAGATTATACACTATTCTATAAATATTATAGTAATAAATTAAAAACTGAAAATAAAGAAAAAGGTTTAAATAAAAATAATAAAGATATTCAAAATGAAATATTTGAAGAATGGGCTAGATTAAAGAAAAATAAAAAGGAACTTGATGAAATACTTAAAATAATTAAAAAATAAATAATTATAAATAGAAAATATGAGTGTTTATGACAACTATAAAATATCAAATTCTAATAATATTTTAACATTTACACAAGATGATAAATATTTATTTGAATTTTCTGAAAATTCAAATAAATCTTATAAAAAAATAAAAGCTCCTGAATATAATTTTAATGAAACAAATTATGGAATTAGTTTTAATAGTAATAATAATCAAATAGTTTTTAAATCTCAAGGTAATATATTTGATAGTGATATATATATAACTGGTAAAATTAATGCTAGTGAATTTCCTTCTAATATTTTATTATTAGATGATAATAATAAAATAGATAGTGCATATTTACCAACAATTAATAATTTTTTTATTTTAAATTGTAATGCAATTGGTATTGGTATATCAGAACCATTAGGTAAATTACATATAAAAGGAGGTGATGGAATAATAGAAAATGGAAGATTTGGAATAGGAACTACAATTCCAGCTTATAATTTACATTTAAATAAAAATGATAATATGATAAATACACCAGTTTTTGGTATTACAACTAATAATAAAAAAGTAATAGATATTTATGCAGAAAAACAATTAGTAATTATAAATGATGATGGAATAATTAATAATAATTCTAATATAAAATTAAAAGTATGTGGTGTAACATCAACAAATGGATTAATAATATCAAATAATTTTATTAGTGATAATGAAAAAACAATTATAAATAATAATTTATATATAAATAATTTAAATTCTTTAAATAATGTTATAACTATAAATAGTAATACAGATTTAATTATTAGTAATATTTCATTAAAATCAATAATATCTAATATAAATGAAATAAATGATTGTTTTGATATTGTTAATAAAAAAATAATATTTTCAAGTAATATATATTTTGATATAGATATAGATAATCAAATATTAAGTATAAATAATAATAGTAATAAAATAAATATAACAGATACAAATATAATTACAAATAATTTAATAACATCAAATTTAAAATTAATAAATTATGATAGTTTAACATCTAATCCTATTGATGAAAGTGTATTTGATATTAAAGGAAAAATAAGATTATATAATGATAGTCCATATATAATTAAAAACTGTTATATTAATGATATAAATTTATATTTAATAACAACAAATAATAAATTGTATGAATATAATTTAAATTTAAAAACTTTTCAAATTATTTCTAATAACTTTAATTATATATTATTTAAAGCAAAATATAATAGTTATGGTTATTATTTTAATAATAATCTTTATATAATAAATAATTCTATTACTTATACAATTAATAATATTATAATTAATGATTTTGCTTTAAATAATAGTCCTGTAAATACACCAATTATAGTTTATTATATAAATCAAAATAATCAAATTGTTTCATATAATATGACCACATTAATATCTACAATAAATACATTAAGAAATGATATAATTAAAATAGATACATATAATGATAATACATATGTTGTTTTAACAAAAAATAAAGATTTATATTATTATAATGGTTCAATATATATAAAAATTACATTTAATCCAAATCCTTTAAATCCTCCTATAATTAAAGATTTTTCATCTGGTAATAATCATACTTTAATATTAACAGATAATGGTGTATGGTCATTTGGATATATAAATATAAATAATTTAACATATAAAAAAGGTTATATAAATGAAGCAAATATAGAAACAATAGCTTTATCTATACCTTTATTAGCAAAAACAAATGATTTTGAAATAATAAATATAAAAGCAAATAATAATAGTTCAATAGTATTAGATAAAAAAGGATATATATATATATTTGGAAATATAAATAAATTATTTTCAATTAATAATATTTTTAAAATAAATGATTTTTCAAATAATATAGATTTTTGTTGTAATAATACAGAAACCTTTATATTAACTTATTATAATGATATAATTAATTTAATAGAAAATAATAATACAAAAATATTAACTTTACCTGATATTTTTTATGGTACATCTATTAAATCTAGAGGTAGTATTATAATAGGTGGTGGTAATTTTAATAAACAACCATTAAAAAATAGTCTTTTAGTTGAAAATTTTATAGGTATAGGTTCTAATATACCTATAAATACTAGTAATTATTCTTTAATAGTTTCAGGTAATATTAATATAATAAATGGTTCTATTTATAATAATGGTATATTATTATCATCAATAAATGGAAATAATAGTAATGGTATAAATATATCAATTTGGGAAAAAAATAATAATGATATTTATTATAATCTTGGTAATATTGGAATTGGTATAGCTAATCCTAAAACAAAATTACATGTAAATGGAATATCAACATTTGATGATGATGTATATATAAATGGTAATCTTATTACAAATGAATATAAACCATTTATAATAAATAAAACACATAATATTTATTATAATGGTATATTTGGATTAAATACAGATAATCCTCAAGCTACATTTCATTTATTTGATGGAACATTTAAATCAAGTGATACAAAATATACTTCAAATAATCAGATATTAAATAATTTTACTTCTAATTTAACAACAACATCAATAAATACTGCTTATATAAATCCTATTTTAATAAGTCAAAATGGTTTAACAATTATAAATTCATTTTATAATTTAGAAATTAATTTTAATAATAATAATAATAGTAATGTAGAAATTTATCGTTTTTTTAATAATAAATGGAATATTTTTAAAATAGTAGATATTTCTACAGGTAATAAAGCTTTTGGTGAAGCAATTTCAATTTCTAAAGATGGTAAAAATATTTTTATAGGTGCTTATAAAGAACGAGATATAAATAATATAACAATTGGTGGTATTTATAAATATTATTTTGATGATAATAATAATCTTATTAAAAATCAAAATAAAGAAATATTTTATAATTCTATAAATAATAATTATTATCATATTGGTAGAAATATTAATTGTTCTGGTAATGGAAAAATATTAATATCATCAATAGATAATTATACAGATTGTATATATATTAAAAATCTTGATATAAATACTGTAAAAATTTTAGATTTTAATAAATATAGTCAATTTCATAGTTCATTTACAGCTACATATACTACAAATCAATTTTTAAATAATTCTTTTAGTTATAATGATTTAGTAATTGATAGTAATGATGAAGGAAATATAATTGTTTTAAATTTTATTTATAATTTTTCTCAAATATCAATTGAAAATTTTGTTTATTTTAATTTTTATATAATTAAAAACTATGAAATATATTTATTAAAATTTAATTCTAATTATATTAATTCTTATACAACATCTGTTAGTATATCAGGTGATAGTAGTAAAATTTTTATAACAACTTCTTCTGGTTATCATTATATATATGATTTTGATTTTATTAAAGATAATTATATAACAACAAATCTTAATTTAACAACAAATATATTCTATTATGATAAAATACCAAGTTATGTATTTTATAAAAAAGATGGATTAGGATTTAGTAATTATAGAGGAAAAATTTCAAAATCTGGAACAATTATAGTTTTATTTAATAATAATAAAACATTTATATATAAATTAAATAAAGTAGATAATTCTTGGTATGGTGAAGAAATTCTTAAAAATATAAATCAAATATCTAATATTAATAATTATTCTATTTCATTAGATTTTAATGGTTATAATTGTGCATTAAGTTATATTAAAAAAATACAAGATACAAATACAATTGATATTATTCAAATTACTAATAATTATTTAAATTTTTTAAAAGAAGAAACTAATTTTCTTTTAGATAATACAAGTTTAAATGTTAATGTTAATTCTTATTTTAATTCAAATATTTATACTCCTTATATATATGGTAATGGTTTTAATTTAAGTAATTTATCAATGTATAATATAATTAATAATAATGAAAAAGGTATTATATATACAAGTAATAATAAAATATATAATACTAATAATTTATATTGGTTAGATACAAATAATAGTCTTAATTTAAATGGTTCTATAGATACATGTAATATTTATTCTAAATCTATATATATTAATGATAGTAATATAGATGATTTATTTTTTAGAAAAGATAATGTTTCTGTAACAGTTTTTAATGGTGGAACAGGTTTAAGTAATTTAACTTCTAATCGTTTTTTAATAGGTAATGGATCAAATCCATCTATTATGACTTGTAATTTATTATGGAATAATAAAGAAAATTTACTTGTTTTTCAAAATAATGCAACTTTTATAATAAATAGTAATCCTCCAATTATTAATACATCTTTTATTTATAATAATCATTTTTCTGAACTTATAAATACTAGTAATGGTGGTACTGGTGAAAGAAATTTTATAGAAAATTCTTTATTATATTATTCTTCTAATAAAATTCAAAATATTAGTAATATATATTGGTCAAATTTATCATCTAATTTATTTATAAATGGTAGTATAAATGTATCTTCTAATATTTATATAAATGGTTTTGATATAAATCAAACTGTTTCTGTTAATAAAGGTGGAACAGGTAGAACATCTTTTGAAAATGGTTTATTTTTAATTGGGAATAGTTCAAATAATATTAATACTTATCCAGAATTAAGATGGGATAATATAACATCAACATTAATTACATCTAATATAAATGTTAGTAATATTATTATTTATGATAATTTTTATACTAATAAAATTTTTATAGATGCTAATAATATTACTACTATTATTGGTCTTCAGAAAGGAGGTTTAGGTATTAATAATATTAATGAAGGTGAATTATTATTTGGGTTTAATAGTAATTCTATAAATACTAATAGTAATATTAAATGGTCAAATAATGAAAAAATTTTAGATATTAATCAAGGTACAATAATTACTTCAAATATAAAAAGTTTATATTTATTTGGTGATGGTTCAAATATAAGTAATTTAACTATTGATAATTTAAATGGTATAGTTCCAACAAATAAAGGAGGTTTAGGTATAACAAATATTAATG
>Ga0114964_10001539_pt1 | contig 16740 bp, 10 predicted proteins | sample C_131016_MF_Meta_FD_92638 | JGI IMG/M metagenome (GOLD analysis project Ga0114964, IMG submission 92638) | Freshwater microbial communities from Lake Croche, Canada to study carbon cycling - C_131016_MF_MetaG | ecosystem: Environmental > Aquatic > Freshwater > Lake | place: Lake Croche, Canada... | reverse complement strand
GTCCCGATCCTGCCTCGACACCGATCGCGATCTCCGTCGCGTCCGCTTTGGCGTATTATGAAAGCGTCGGGCAGAATTGGGAGCGAGCCGCGTTTATTAAAGCGCGGGCAGTGGCAGGCGACCTAGCCGTGGGCGAAGCATTTCTTGCCGATCTGACCCCCTTCATTTGGCGTAAATATTTCGATTTCGCGGCCATTGCCGATATTCATGCGATGAAACGGCAAATTCATGCGGTTCGTGGTTATGAAGCCATTGCGGTTGCGGGGCACGACATCAAACTCGGGCGCGGAGGTATTCGCGAAGTCGAATTTTTTGTTCAGACCCAGCAACTGGTTTTTGGCGGTCGCCGACCAAAGCTACGCGGGCGCCAAACGCTCGAAATGCTTTCCGCATTACAAGCCGATGGATGGATTTCAAACGAAGCGCGCGATGATTTGAGTAAAGCCTACCGATTTCTGCGGCGTATCGAACACCGATTACAAATGGTTGCCGACGAACAGACCCAGCGCTTGCCAGAAGGTGACACCGAACTGAAGAGTTTTGCGCGCTTTTGTGGCTACTCTGGAACGGCAACATTTTCGACGGCCTTGATTGCCATGGCGCGTTTGGTGGAAAGGCATTACGCCCGCTTGTTTGAGGAGGGCGTTGACCTCGCCGCTGGCCAAGGCAGCCTCGTTTTCACGGGTACGGGTGACGATCCTGATACCATAGAAACACTCAGGCGGATGGGCTTTAATGAGCCTGCAAAGGCTACCGAGACGGTGCGGGGCTGGCATTTTGGTCGGCGGAGTGCGGTGACCAGCCCACGGGCACGCGAGGTTTTGACCGAACTCGTTCCCGCTATGCTACAGGCGTTTGGCAAGAGTGCCGATCCGGATGGGGCGCTGGCCACCTTTGACCGCGCCCTTGGTGGTATGCCTGCCGCCGTCGAACTTTTCGCCATTTTACGGGAGCACCGTGCCATTTTGGCGCTCTTTGCCGATATTTTAGGATCGGCCCCGCGCTTGGCCGATATTGTTGCGAACCGTCCCCATTTGCTGGATGCGATCATTGATCCGGCCTTTGCCGAACCCTTCCCGCCACTTCCAGCCCTTCTCGAGCGGATTTCATCGGCGATTGGCGAGCATGTCCAGATTGAGGATTTTTTGGATCGGTTGCGTGAAACCGGCCAGCACGAGATTTTTTTGGTCGGTGTTCGAATGTTGTCGGGGGCCTTATCGCCCGCTATGGCCGGTGAAGCCTATTCCTCGATCGCTGAAGTCTTGATCCGCGTGACGTTGGCCGAAATTGAGCGGCGCTTTTCCTTCGATCACGGCATCGTTAAGGGTGGTCGTGTCGCGGTGCTCGGGATGGGCCGTTTGGGCTCGCTGGAGATGACGGCAACCTCCGATCTTGATCTGATCGTCGTGTATGATGTTCCAACCGACAGCGGCGAAAGTGATGGCCCAAGGCCGCTTGATCCGATCGTTTATTATGGTCGACTGACGCAGCGCTTGATCAGTGCCTTAACCGTTCCCACGCGGCGGGGCTTGCTTTACGCCGTTGACATGCGGCTGAGGCCTTCGGGCAATAAGGGGCCGGCGGCAACGCAATATAGAGGCTTTCTTGATTATCACCGGGATGGTGACGCGGAAACGTGGGAACATCTTGCCTTGGTGCGGGCCAGGGTAGTCGCCGGACCACCGGATTTCATGCGTGAAATTACAGTTGAATTAAAGCGGATCATTGCCCGAAAGCGCTTGCCCTTAAAGGTCGCGAGCGATGCGGTTGAGATGCGCGCCTTAATCGCTCTTGAGAAGGGTGATCTGAATCCGTGGGACTTCAAGCTCGCACGCGGCGGGTTGATGGATATCGAGTTTTTAGCCCAAGCCTTGGTGCTGATCCAGGCAAACACCCACCCTGTTGTCGCTCACCACAATACGCTCGCGATTTTGATGGCCGCCCGCGATGAAGGCTTGATTGATCAAAGTGAAAGCGCCTGTTTGATTGAGGGTTATAGTCTCATGCGCGATCTGATGCAGTGGCAACGCGCGATGGTCGAGGGTGATTTGAATCCTGCCACAGCAAATCGCACCTTTTTAAAGCGCCTCGCAACGTTGGCCGGTGTGCCGGACTTCAAAGTGCTAGACGCGCATCTCAAATCCTTACAAGCAGAGATACGGAAGATTTTTGAAAACCGTCTAGCGGGTTAGAATAAAGGGGCACTGCGTTCATGCGGCTTGCTCAAGCAACGGGCCGGCTCGAATGGGTAAACGCACAAGGACGGTGGTGCCCGATCCTTCCGTTGAACGGATGGTAAGCGTTCCCCCATGGAGTTCAGCGAAGGAGCGCGCAATGGCAAGCCCAAGCCCTGCTCCCTCAGTCGGTTTTTTGGCATCCAAATCGACCCATTCAAAGGGGCGGCCAAGTTTGGTCAAAGCGTCTTTGGGAATGCCTATGCCATTATCCTCGACATAAATATTGACGGCACCCGATACTTCGCGGGTAGTCACGGTAATCCGACCGCCTTCAGGCGTAAATTTGATCGCGTTGTGCATCAGATGCGCCAAGATCCTTTCGATTGCCCGTTGATCAGCAAGTAACGGCGTATCAGCGGACAAATTGGCAATGATGCGTTGTGATTTTACGGCGGCCTCTGTCTGCAATTTTTCAATCGTCTGTTCGGCAACCGAATTAAGGATGATGGGTCGTTTATCAATTTTGACACGGCCTGCTTCAAGTTCTGCCATGTCGAGAATATCCGCGATAATCGTTAAAAGGGCTTGGCCGCTTTTTGAAATGTCGTGGCTGTAGTCTTTATATTTTGGATGACCAAGCGGACCATAAATTTGCGCGTCCATGATCTCTGCGAAGCCCAAAATGGCGTTTAACGGTGTGCGAAGCTCATGGCTCATTTTAGCCAGGAATTCTGACTTGGCATGGTTGGCGGCCTCGGCTTCGGCTTTTTGCTCGAGGTAGCGTTCAACAAGGCTTGCCAATTGGCCGGTTTGAGTTTCTTGGGTAAGGCGTGAGCGTCGCAAGTCGGAAATGGTAGCCGTCAATTTGCGTTCCGACTCTTGGAAGCGCTGCTCTTCCATTTTAAGGGCGGTAATATCGGTGCCAACCGATACGTAACCCCCATCATTGGTGCGGCGTTCATTGACCTGGAGCCAGCGTCCTTCAGGTAATAACATTTCATAGGATTTGGAATCGGCACCGTCGGTGGCGATCGGTTCACGCCGCGCTTGGGAAATGAAATGGGCGAGATAAGGTTTAAGCGCTTCGTAGGGCGTACCGCGGCGAACAAATTCTGACGGCAAATCATGTAAATTTTGAAATTTGGAATTACACATCACGAGCCGGTTGTCGGCATCCCAAAGCACGAAGGCCTCGCCAATGGTTTCGATCGCGTCGCGCAATCTCAGATCGGCAATGGCGTTTTCTTCTGCTGTCCTACGTTGCTCGGAAATATCGACCACGATGCCAACGAGATGGGCGGATTGGGTGGCTTCATCGTGGACGAGTTCGGCCCGCGCTCTGACCCAAACCCATTCGCCCTTGGCATCCAGAATCCGGAAGGCGTGATCAACTGTATTGGCTTCTTCCGCCGCGAGTTGATCGGCAAGCGCGTAGAGATCGCGGTCCGACGGGTGAACGCGGCCATTGACCTCGCCAAAGGACATGAATTCGGCCTGACGCTCTAGACCCAGCATCTCGTACATCGAGTCTGACCAATAGATTGTTCCTCGGGCAATATCCCAATCCCATAAACCGCACCGACCCCGGTTGAGTGCTAAATCCAGCCGCTCGCGGACTTTATCGACGATGGCGTCGGATTGACGGATACGGAAGGCTTGCCAAAAATAAGCCATTCCCAAGCCAAGAATGGCGAACGTCGCGGCAGCAAGCATCGAAAGCATCGATGCTATTCGTTTGCGCCATAAGGATAGTCCGGTCTCCGTCGGCGCAATGATTTCAAGTTCGCCAAAGGGTGCCGGTAGCCGTGTCACAGCTAAAATGGCGCGGCTTCCGTCGGCTTGTGTCATCGTGGAGATGGTCGGAAGTTCGTCGCCCGCACCTTGATGAATTCCGATGGGGAGCGTCGGCAGTTCGGCGTCGCCTGGCACAACCGCTTTGATCATGCCATTGGCGTCCGTCAAAACCGCCACGCGTCCATTGGTCAATAGCCGAGCGGGGATGGCCGACATCAAAAATGCCTGCGGATTGCCCGTATTCGACGCGCCGCGCTCTGTTATGAGACGATTTATTTCGCTGCGGGAAAGTGACGTCAAAAGCTCGACTTCATGGGCCATGACGCCGAGGGCTTCGCTTTCGGAGGTTTGTGTTTCAAGCCATGCAAAGGCTCCAAGAATGGCGACAAACGTCCCGACCAAAACGGGCACCAATCGGCGTAACCAAGGTTCAGCTGCAACCATCCGTGCATAGGCCGGATGAGCCACCGAACGAGCCATTCCCTGAATCGTGGCCGCACGCGAGCGCGTGCTGGCCGCGTGCACGCGCGCCATCATCAACCTCTTAGGTTTATCATCCTGATACTGTGGTGAACGTACTGCCCCCAGCCGTCCGAATCGATGCGATAAGAATCGCGTTCAACTGATTTGTCTAGAGGTTAAAAAAGTATTGCCAATTTTTTTTGATTTAAATCGAATTCAGCTGCTGCCGGTCTAGTGATCTGAATCAGAAGGTTAATTTACGCAAGCGTTCGCGTGACGATATCCAATACGTCGGGCGACAATTGGTCCTGATCCGCAATCCTGCGCAGCGCTGTTTCTGCTAGGGCCCTCCGATCGGGCTCTAATGTTCGCCACGTTTTGAAGGCGCCAAGAATGCGCGCGGCAACCTGAGGATTCGAGCGATCGGTATCGATCACAATCTCCGAGACGAAATCATATCCTGCACCGTCGGCCCGGTTGAATTGCGATGGGTTGCCGGCGGCGAATGCGCCGATCAGTGAGCGAAGGCGGTTCGGATTTTTCATCGAGAAACCCGGATGCGCCATCAACCGTTTGACGCGATCGAGTGTTTCGAGTTCCGGAATGGATGCTTGAAGCGAGAACCATTTATCCAATACAAGCGGATCGTTTTCAAACGTATTGGCAAAGTGCTCGAGGGCGATTTCTCTCGCTTCACCGCGATGTTGAGCGAGAACGGCGAGGGCGGCAAAGCGATCCGTCATATTGTCGGCGGTGCGATATTGTTGCTCGGCAAGCCTCAACCCGATTTCTGGCATCCCGATCGCCAATAGATCAAGGGCCACATTTCGCAACGAGCGACTGCCTGCACTCTGCGGGTCCGGTCGATAACTTTCCTTCGTTTCCAGTGTTGCATAAAGCAACTGAAGCGGTTGGCCGATATGGTGGCCTAATGCACGCCGAAGGCCTAGCCGTGCATCGCGAACCGCATCGGGGTCCACATTGTCACCGATTTCGCGCGCAATATCACTTTCGCTCGGCAAAGCCAAAATTTGAGCGATAAAAGCGTGGTCCTTCCCATTTAAAACATGGGACACAGCTTCGGCGAAACGCGGGTCGAAGTGCATTTCACGCCCTTCACGCCGCGTAATCGAAGCGGCCTTCAACAGCTTCATCGCAAAGCCCTGTGCCGCTTGCCAACGGTTGAAAGGGTCAGTGTCATGCGCAAGCATCACCAATCGGTCATCGTCTGACGTGTCGAGTTCAAGCACAATGGGAGCTGAAAATCCGCGTAACGCCGACAAAACGGGCTTTTCATCGAGATGCTCAAAAACAAGATCGGCGCTCTCGGTGTCCAGTACAAAAACATGATCGTCGAGTTGACCGGTTTTCGGCGTCAATTTTAATTCAAGGCCTTGTTTATTCAAGAAGGCGATTGCGAGTGGAATGACCATCGCCTGCTTGTCAGGCTGACCCGGCGTGGGTTTCGTCGATTGTGCAAAGTGAATGCGATAGTGTCCACTTTCGGAATCAAACGTCTCGGTAACGGACACGAGCGGTGTTCCAGCCTGTTCGTACCATCTGGCGAAATGCGTCAGATCGCGACCGCTGGTGTCGACAAAACAAGCAATAAATTCTTCGATGGTCGCCGCTGTCCCGTCGCAACGGGCGAGGTACTCATCCATGCCTTTCCGAAAATCATCCGCCCCCAAGAGCGTCTTGAGCATCCGGATCAGTTCGGCCCCTTTTTCATAGACGGTCGGTGTATAAAAATTATTGATCTCGCGGTATTCAAAGGGCCGAACAGGATGGGCTAAAGGCCCCGAATCTTCCGTGAATTGTTGCGAGCGTAGCGTGCGAACATCGGCAATCCGCTTCACCGCACGGGAGCGCTGATCAGCACTGAATTCCTGATCGCGGAAAACGGTTAGCCCCTCTTTCAAGCACAATTGAAACCAATCGCGGCAGGTTATCCGGTTGCCTGTCCAATTATGAAAATATTCATGCGCAATGATGGCTTCGATATTGGCATAATCGGCATCTGTCGCTGTTTCAGGGCTCGCAAGCACATATTTGTCGTTGAAGATGTTGAGCCCTTTGTTCTCCATCGCGCCCATATTAAAATCGGAAACCGCAACGATGTTAAAAACATCGAGATCATACTCGCAGCCAAACGCTTCTTCATCCCATTTCATCGAACGGATCAGCGCATCGAGCGCATAGCCCGCGCGGTTTTCCTTGCCGCTTTCGACATAGATACCAAGTTCGACGTTGCGGCCGGAACGGGTCATAAACGAGCCGCCTACTTTGCCGAGTTTTCCAACGACGAGGGCAAAGAGATAAGACGGCTTCGGGTGCGGATCGTGCCAGACGGCGTAATGCCAACCATTGGGCAAATCGCCTGCTTCGACCCGATTGCCATTGCCTAAAAGAACGGAAGCCTCTTCCTTTTTGGCGACGATGCGGGTTGTGTAGACGGCCATGACATCGGGGCGGTCAAGGAAGAACGTGATGCGCCGAAATCCTTCAGCCTCGCATTGCGTGCAGTAATTGCCCGAAGAGCGGTAAAGGCCCATCAATTGCGAATTGGCTGCCGGATCAAGCAGTGTCACGATGGTGAGCGTGAAAGCGCGTTGCGGCGTGTCATGTAGCGTTAGCGTATGGCGATCAATCGTGTAAGCGAAGGTCGGCAATTGAACGCCGTCAAGTGCCAGGCTTTCAAGCACCAAGTCATCGCCGTCCAAAACAAGAGCGCCACCCATACCTTTTGGATTCGGCTTGAACTGAATGGTGGCGACAATTCTGGTCCGCGTGTCATCGAGCGTCGCATCCAGATGGACGGTTTCAATCAACCAGTCCGGCGCTTTATAATCGACAAGACGGATAACACGGGATGTATCGAGGCGCATGGAGAGGCTGCTTTCGGCAACAAAATGACAAGGTGATGCCTATAGCGTCTTTGTGACGCTTTCGTCGAGTGTCGGAACGTTGAACCGCAATTTATCGCAACGGCTCCGTGTGGCTAACGATTCTCAAAATATCCGGAACATCCTTGCGAACATGATGTTCCAGCCGATCAACGGCCTCATGAACGGTGGTCACATCCAAGGCGGGGTCGACGCGGCAATGGTAATTGACGATGAGCCCGTGTCCGGTTTCCCGAACACGGACATTATGAACATCACTGACAGTGCCAATCAATTCAGCCTGTTTGGTTAAGGCGGCAAGGACGACGCTCTTTTTTTCCTCCGACACGTCATGACCAACAAGGCTGGAAACGACCAGCGGTTCGATATGGGTTTCTACTTCGGTATCGGCTCCGAGCTCTTCACGAATAGCCACTTCGAGCTGGCTTGCAATCTGATGCGCATCGCCCAGCGATAAGGCGCCATCCACTTCAAGGTCGAGGCTGACGGACAATTGACCCGACAGATCCTGAACAGTGACGTGATGCACCGGCAAACGGCGGCGGGCGGCAATGAGAATGACCCGTTCAAGGACCGTTTCTTCATCCAGCGTCACAGGTGTCGCCGTAACCGTCACATTCGCCAATGGAAAGGCTACTTGAATGGCATCGATTATGGCCGTTTTGAGCAAGCCTAGCCTGTCAAACGGCATTGAACGGGCAACATTGATCTGCAAATCGATAAAGAGGTCTGATCCAGCGCGGCGTGCCCGGACATCTTCTACCTCGACAACACCGGGGACATCGCGGACAATTTTACGAATATGCGAAGCCGACCCTTCGGGAGCGGCATCCAACAAGGTATCCAGCGTCCGGCGGGCCAGACGATAGCCAGCGACGGCGATAAAGATGGCAACGCCAATGGCAACCAGCGAATCGGCTTGCGGGTAACCCAAGGCTGAAGCGCCGAATGCGAGCAAGACAAGTACCGAATTGATCAGGTCCGAGGAAAAATGCAGCGCATCGGCTGCCAAGGCCTCGCTGTGGGTTTCGCGGGCAACGCGGGTCAGATTAATAAAACGCCAGGCATCGATGGCAATTGAAACCAGCAACACAACAATCGCCGACCAGTGAACCACAACGGCAGATTGTTCTTCCCAAAGTCGTCGGAAACCTTCAATCGCAACAACGCCCGCTAGGACGAACAGAAAAGCCGTTTCAGCCAACGCCGCAATCGACTCGACTTTGCCGTGACCATAGTGATGGCCTTCATCAGCCGGCTTTGAAGCCTCGCGAATCGCAAGCCAGGTTAACGTGGTTGCGACAACATCGACGAGGCTGTGCGCGGCATCTGATAAAAGCGCTAAGGATCCGGTAAACAGTCCGGCGCCTCCCTTGCCGAGCGTGATCACGACGCTCGCGGCAATAGACGAGAGGGCTGCATTTTCTTTAGCGTCGGACATGTCAGTGTATCCTCTGGTTGGATGATGGCGTAGTCTCCGTATCACGGCGCGTCAACTCATCCGCCCGTTGCAGCTTCGTGCTTCGAAATTGTGACAAGGGTCTTGCAACCGTCACGCGGCGCGTCCATCGTGTGCTCCAATAGAGTGCCTTTTGGAGGGTTTGTCATGATGGAATATCTACACACGATGGTTCGCATCGCCAATATCGAGCAATCGCTCGATTTTTACTGCAACAAGATGGGCCTTGTCGAAGTGCGCCGCTACGAGAACGAAAAGGGCCGTTTTACGTTGATTTTCTTGGTTGCCGAGGGCGATGTCGACGCTTTTAAGAACAGCAATGCACCTGCATTGGAACTCACCTATAATTGGGATGAGCACGAATACAGTGGCGGTCGGAATTTTGGTCATCTGGCCTATCGGGTCGACAACATTCACGAGTATTGCCAGACATTGATGGATAAAGGCGTTGTGATCAATCGCCCGCCGCGCGATGGTCGTATGGCCTTTATTAAATCCCCGGACGGAATTTCGTTCGAGATTTTGCAACGCGGCGACGCGCTTCCACTCGCTGAACCTTGGATTTCAATGCCCAATACTGGAAGCTGGTAAGAGGGGTCCTCATGAAGCGGCTTTTTGGCGAGACGGCGGGGGAGCCGATTTTTGAAGTCACGATCCGTTCAAAGGCGGGTGCTGAAGCAAAAATCCTGAATTGGGGAGCCGTTATTCGGGATCTGGTCGTTCCAACAGAAAAAGGGCCACAGCGCGTTGTGCTGGGGCTGGATCGGTTGGAAGATTATATCGCCCACTCTCCCCACCTTGGTGCATTAGCAGGCCGTTTTGCCAACCGGATCCGCGACGGGCGTTTCGCGATTGACGGGAAAGCCTATCAGCTTGAGCAGAATTTCATCGGCAAACACAGCCTGCATGGCGGAGCATCCGGATTTGGTCAGCGACCATGGCAGTTGGCCTATTCTGACACGAATTCGGTCGTGTTAACGCTTTTTTCCCCCGATGGTGATGGCGGATATCCCGGCAATCTGACGGTGACGTGCCGTTATAGTCTGGTGGAACCGGCAACCCTGCGAACCGAGCTAACGGCAACGACGGATGCTGCGACGATCATCAATCTTGCCTTACACTCCTATTATAACCTGGACGGCTCCGACACTATTTTGGACCATGAGGTAATGATCCCGTCGCAGTTTATTTCGATCGTCGATGACGAGTTGATCCCGACGGGAGAGTTGAGGCATGTTGCCAAAACACCCTTTGATTTTCGGACTTCGCGGCCTATCCGGCTGATCCAATCAAATGGCGAGCCTTTCCATTACGATCAAAATTTTATGCTGGACACGCGCAGCGGGGCGCTTCGGCACGCCGCGACCGTAAAATCGCTTAAAAATAACCTCTCGATGCAGGTGTTTACGAGCGAGCCCTGTATCCAATTTTACGATGCCAAGGGCTTAAACGTTCCGGTCACGGGGCTTGGGGGCCAGAAATTACAGGCCTATGCCGGCTTTTGTCTTGAACCGCAAAACGTGCCGGATAGCCCTAATGTCCCGCATTTCCCGGATCCGGTGTTGCGCCCGGGACAAATGTATCGCCAAATCACGGATTATCGTTTTACCTAAGGTCAAAAATGAGCATAAGGCGGTTTCCCTCTTTAGCTATTGATCATCCTGAGGCATGATGGCGGCATGAAACTCACAACACACGTCCTTGATACGGCCCATGGTCACCCTGCCTCTGGTATTGCGCTCACTTTGACGCGATTGTCGGACGGTGTCCTTTTGAAAACGGCGGTCACGAATGCGGATGGTAGGGTTGATCAGCCGCTGCTCGAAGGCGATGCGTTCCACTTTGGAACCTATGAGCTGGTGTTCTCCGTCGGGGATTATTTCCGAAAACTGGGCGTAAACCTTCCCAATCCGGCTTTTCTGGATGAGGTACCGATCCGGTTCGGTATTTCCGAGCACCGGCACTACCACGTTCCGCTCCTTGTCTCGCCCTTCAGCTTTTCAACCTATCGCGGGAGCTGAGCGATGACGCGCTCGACGATCAGCTTTTTGCGCCGTGGCCAACGGGTGGATGTCGAGAGCGCCGATCCCAAAATGACCCTATTGGACTGGCTTCGGCTTGAAGAGCGTTCAACCGGAACAAAAGAGGGCTGTGCAGAAGGGGATTGCGGCGCGTGCACGGTTGTTCTCGCGCGCGAGCGTGATGGCAAGTTGTCCTACGAGCCCGTTAATTCTTGCATCTTGCTGTTAGGCCAAGCCGACGGTGCCGATGTGATCACCGTCGAAGATTTGGCATCGAAAGGCGAACTTCATAAGGTGCAACGTGCGATGGTGGAGCACCACGGCTCGCAATGCGGCTTTTGTACGCCGGGCATTGTCATGAGCCTTTTCGCGCTGTCGCATGACGCACCCTCTCATCCAACACGCACAGAGGTGAACGAAACGCTTGCTGGCAATTTGTGCCGGTGCACAGGATATCGCCCGATCGTTGACGCCGCATTGCAGGCCTTGGCTGATCCTACAGCCGATCCATTCGATGCGAGGGCTGACGACACGCTCGAGGCCTTTAAAAATTTCCGGCAGCTTGAGGATGTCTTCGTTGGCAATGACGAGGCGTTTTTTGCGGCGCCTGCGGCTGAGTCCTCGCTTGCCTACTTGATGCAGAAATATCCCGATGCAACGTTGATTGCGGGGGCGACTGATGTCGGACTTTGGATAACGAAGGGCTTAATGCCCATCAAACGCCTAATTTGGTTAGGTCGTGTTCGTAGTCTGACCACCATTGAGGAAACGGAACAGACGCTGAGCTTTGGGGCTGGCGTTACCCACCAGATGGCCTTGCCCCATTTGGCGAGGATCGATCCGGACTTTGGGGAATTGGCGCGGCGTTTTGGTTCACGTCAGGTCCGCGCATCGGGCACGGTTGTGGGTAACATCGCCAATGGCTCGCCGATTGGCGATTGGCCACCAGCCTTCATCGCATTGGGCGGATCGGTGGAAATGCGCAATGGCTTTGCCAACCGTTCGGTGCCGTTGGAAGAGTTTTTTATCGCCTATAAGCAACAAAACCGAGAGCAGGGTGAATATATCCGGCGGTTGACCCTCTCAAAGCCCGGCCCGAACGATCATGTCCGGCTCTTTAAAGTCACCAAGCGTAGGGATGAAGATATTTCGTCCGTCATGGCGGCATTTCGGATTACCGTCGAGGATGGGTTGATTTCTCAAGCTCGCATGGCTTTCGGCGGAATGGCCGGAATTCCAAAACGTGCTCGAGCGGCGGAAGCCGCAATCACGGGCCGCTCGATCAAGGATATTTCGACTTGGCGGGCAGGGGCGGAAGGGCTGACCGCCGATTTCTCGCCTTTGTCGGATCATCGCGCATCTGCGGATTACCGGATGCGGGTCGCACGCAATCTCGTGATCAAAGCGCTGGCCGAAATAGCAGGCGTTCCGTCCTCATCGACGCGGATTTCAGGACTGCGAGAGGTTTCCCATGCCGCTGAATGATGTGGACAGGTCCGATGAACTCCCACTTCGGCATGTGGGTAAATCTCTACCGCACGATTCTGCGATGCGTCATGTCCAAGGTACTGCACTCTATATTGACGATCTACCTGAACCCGAAGGCACGCTGCATATCGCAATAGGCGGTTCGCCGGTCGGGCGTGGTAAAATTATCGCGTTGGACCTCGATGCGGTCAAATCAGCGCCCGGCGTCGTCGTTGTGATAACAGCGGCCGATATTCCCGGCAAAAATGACGTATCGCCCGCGATGGGAGACGATCCCATGTTCGCGGATGGTCACGTTGAATTTGTCGGCCAAGCGCTGTTTGCGGTTGTGGCCGAGACACGCGACGCCGCGCGCCGGGCGGTTCGGCTGGTCAAAAGTCAGTTTGAAGAGGAGCTCCCGTCCGTCACCGTTGAGGATGCACTCGAACGCAACGAAACGGTTTTGCCGGATTATTCATTCGGTCGGGGCGATCCGGCAGGCAAGCTTTCTGACGCACCCGTTAAACTGGCAGGGCAATTCCGCATTGGCGGACAAGAGCATTTTTATTTGGAAGGCCAAGTCGCCTTCGCCATGCCAGGCGAGGGAGGCGAGATGCATGTGCATTCGTCAACGCAGCACCCGACGGAGGTGCAGCATGTCGTTGCCCGTGTTCTTGGTATTGCGGACGCTTATGTCACCAGTGAAGTGCGCCGCATGGGTGGCGGCTTTGGTGGCAAAGAAAGCCAAGCCTCGCAATGGGCGGCAATTGCGGCACTCGCAGCCCACATCACCCGTAAGCCCTGCAAAATCCGGCTTGATCGCGATGACGATATGATGCTCACCGGCAAGCGGCATGATTTCCGGGTGGATTGGCAGCTTGGTGCGGATAGCGATGGCGTTATTCAAGCGGCTGATATTGTGCTGCTGGCGCGCTGCGGCTATTCGGCGGATTTAAGTCAGGGCGTGGTGGACCGCTCGATGTTCCATGCCGACAATTCATATTTTCTGCCCGATGTGAAGGTGTCGTCGCGACGGCTCAAAACCAATACAGTTTCCAATACTGCGTTTCGCGGCTTTGGCGGCCCGCAAGGGATGCTGGCGATGGAGCGGATGATCGACGCGCTCGCATCGGCCACTGGGCGCGATCCGCTCGATATTCGCAAAGCAAACTTCTACCGCCCGGACTGCGAGCATACGCCGTTCGGCATGCAGGTCGAGGACCACGACGTCTTGCACGCGCTGGTCAGTCAACTGGAACAAAGCTCCGATTATCGAACCCGTCGCGCCAAGATCGAAAGCTTCAACCGTGAGTCCCCGTTGATCCGTCGCGGTATCGCCCTGACTCCGGTCAAATTCGGTATCTCGTTCACGCTAACCCAAATGAATCAGGGTGCGGCCTTGGTGCATGTCTATTCGGACGGCTCTGTTCATCTGAACCACGGCGGCACCGAAATGGGACAGGGGCTCTTTCTCAAAGTAGCCCAAATTGTCGCCGAGGAATTCGGTATTTCGATGGACCGCATTCGGGTAATGCCGACATCGACCGGTAAGGTGCCAAATACTTCGCCAACAGCCGCATCAGCTGGAACCGATCTAAACGGCATGGCGGCAATGCTGGCAGCACAAGCGATTAAAGCGCGCATGGCGGCTTTTGCTGCCGAGGTGCATGGCGTTGATCCGACGACGATCATCTTCCGCGATGATCTCGTCGTCATTGGCAAGGCAACGATCGGTTTTAGCGATTTGGCCAAGGCCTGCCACGCTGGGCGCATCCACCTTTCAGAGGCAAGCCATTACAAGACGCCGAAAGTCGTCTGGGATCGCCCGAGCGCGGTAGGGCGCCCTTTTTATTATTTTGCCTATGGCGCTGCATGCAGCGAAGTTCTCATCGATACGCTCACGGGTGAGATGAAGCTTGAGCGCGTCGATATCCTGCATGATGTTGGCCAGTCCCTAAACCCGGCGATTGATATCGGCCAGATCGAAGGCGGCTTTGTTCAGGGCCTTGGGTGGCTTACCACCGAAGAACTTGTGTATGATGGCAAGGGGCGTTTGAGAACCCACGCCCCATCGACCTATAAGATACCAGTGGCGTCCGATATCCCGGCCGATTTCCGCGTCGCGTTGTTTGACGGCGCCAACCGCGAGGACACCGTTTATCGTTCCAAAGCCGTTGGCGAACCGCCGGTGATGTTGGCAATTTCTGTCTATTCGGCCATCCTGAATGCCATTCAATCGCTTCAACCAGGAACGCCTGTACCGCTCGATGCACCGGCCACGCCGGAGGAAATTTTAAAGGCGGTTCAAGCCCTTGGCGGCGGAGGCGGATTCTGATTCACGTCGAGCATCTTGAATCGTTACATCAATGAGTTGAATCAAAATCTGAAGTGACAAATTTTTGGAACCTTGTCTTAAAGCAACTTGTTAACGATGGCCTTGTCGCTGTCGTTACTGTCATTGGGGCGGACGGTTCAACACCGCGGGAAGTAGGGGCGAGGATGGCGGTCACCAAGGCGGGTGATCTCATCGGCACAATAGGCGGTGGCGCGCTTGAGTTCGAGGCGATGGAGGATGCACGCCGGGCTCTCGTCACTCAACCGCTCGAAGCAATCAAGCGGGTTTGGCCGTTGGGGCCCGATCTTGGCCAATGTTGCGGCGGGCGGATGACGACGCTGACCGAGATCTTTAAAGCTGCCGATCATGATCGTCTGGTGAATCTGGCCTCCGATGAGGGGGACATGGAACGAACAAAGCTGTTGCTGTTCGGAGCGGGCCATGTCGGTCGTGCGCTTGTCATAGCGTTGGCGCCACTTCCGTTTGATATTCGGTGGATCGATAGCCGGGTGGATGCATTTCCTTCTCTGATGGTTAAAACGGCTATCGCAGTCAATTCCGATGCTCCGGTCGCCGAAATTGCCACAGCGCCAAGTAGAGCTTTTGTGCTTGTGATGACGCATTCGCACGCACTCGATTTTGACCTTGTTGCCGCTGCACTTCTGAGACCGAATTTGGCCTATGTCGGCTTGATCGGTTCGGCCACCAAGCGGGCACGATTTGAGAGCCGGCTCAAAGCCTTGGGGGCGACGTCTGAATCCCTCTCTCATCTCGTCTGCCCGATTGGACTTTCTGGGATCAAAGGCAAAGAGCCCGCGATGATTGCCGCTTCCGTTGCCGCCGATTTATTGATACGGCGTGAGGGCTTGCGCAAAAACGCTGAACCGGCTTCATTCGGTGCTCAAGCGTTTGGACGCGCTGTTTAGATGGATTGTGCCCGATGAACAATGACGACACCTTTCTCGCCCGCGCGATCGCGCTTTCCCGCGAACGGATGGAGGCTAATCAAGGCGGTCCGTTCGGCGCTGTTATCGCACGCGATGGCGTTGTGTTGGCGGAAGGCTGGAACAAGGTTACGTCGTCAAACGACCCGACGGCGCATGCCGAAGTCACAGCCATTCGCCGGGCCTGCGAGGCAGTGGGGCATTTTGAATTAAAGGGTGCCACGCTTTACACGAGCTGCGAGCCGTGTCCGATGTGCTTGGCCTCGGCTTATTGGGCGCGCATCTCGCGGATTGTCTATGCCAATACCCGCGATGAAGCAGCAGCCATCGGCTTTGATGACGCTTTTATTTACGACGAAGTCCCCAAAGCCCCGCAGGATCGCGCGCTGCCGATGGAACACCGTCCCCGCCAAGACGCCACCGATGCCTTTGCTGCTTGGGCGGCAAAGGCCGATAAGATTACATATTGAGGCTGCCATGACCGCTTTTGCTCTCGATTATCTTAACCTCGCGATCCGGTGGTTTCATCTCATCGTCGGTATCGCGTGGATTGGGGCGAGTTTTCACTTCATTTGGCTCGATTTTTCGCTTCGTTCGCGGGAGACGATGGCGAAGGGCGTCTATGGCACGTCTTGGATGGTGCATGGCGGCGGCTTTTACCATGTCGAGAAATATCTCGTGGCACCCGATACGTTGCCCGACGATCTCCATTGGTTCAAATGGGAGGCCTATCTTACCTTTCTGACGGGCTTCGCGCTGTTGATCGTCCAATATTACTGGAATGCCAGCGCGTTTCTCGTTGACCCGACCGTTTTACAAATGACCGGCGGCGAGGCGATTATTTTTTCAGTGATCTTCTTGCTGGGCGGCTGGATGGCCTATGATGCGCTGTGCCGGTCGCCGATTGGCGAGCATACGGGTTGGCTCGCTTTGTCGGTTTATCTTCTGATCGTGGGAGCCGCGTATCTCTTCACGCTGGTTTTTTCAGGCCGCGGGGCGTTTATCCATACGGGCGCGATGGTGGGCACCATGATGGCGGCCAACGTGTTTCGCGTCATTATCCCGAACCAGAAGAAAATCACCGCCTCCCTTCTGCGGGGCGAAGCGCCCGATCCAAAACTTGGTAAAATCGGCAAGCAGCGTTCGCTGCACAATAATTACCTTACCTTGCCGGT
>Ga0114964_10001537_pt1 | contig 16742 bp, 22 predicted proteins | sample C_131016_MF_Meta_FD_92638 | JGI IMG/M metagenome (GOLD analysis project Ga0114964, IMG submission 92638) | Freshwater microbial communities from Lake Croche, Canada to study carbon cycling - C_131016_MF_MetaG | ecosystem: Environmental > Aquatic > Freshwater > Lake | place: Lake Croche, Canada... | reverse complement strand
GTCTTGCTGGGCATCACGCCCACACAGATCAACGCTTTGGGCAACTGGCCCGCCTCCTCCGCACCCGCGCCTTCACCTGCAACTGCTCATGGACCTGAAGATGTCGCGTAACCACAAACTATTTTGGGTGGTTCTGGCTTTGCTGGCTTTGCCCCTGGCCGCCATGTCGCAAGGCATGCCTTTGGTGAATGTCACCGGCGGCAAAGGCGGCACCCAATACAGCCTGACCTTGCAGTTGTTGGCCCTGATGACGTCGCTGACGTTGCTGCCTTCACTGCTCTTGATGATGACCGCTTTTGTGCGCATCATCATTGTCTTGTCGATCTTGCGCCAAGCCTTGGGCACAGGTCAAACGCCCCCCAATACCGTCTTGGTCGGCTTGGCGCTGTTTTTAACCCTGTTCATCATGACGCCTGTTTTGAACGACGTGTATGCCAATGCGCTGGTGCCCTACATGGAAAAAGGCTTGGCCTTTGACAAAGCCCTGGCCGCTGCCGAGGAGCCCATTCGCGGCTTCATGATGAAGCAAACCCGCGAAGATGACATCGCCTTGTTCATGCAAATGGCCCGTAAAGCGGATGCCATCTCCCCCGATAACGTACCGTTCACCACCTTGGTGCCGGCCTTCATCACCTCGGAACTCAAAAGCGCCTTCACGATTGGATTTTTGATTTACATCCCCTTCGTGGTCATCGACCTGATCGTGGCCAGTGTGCTGATGTCCATGGGCATGATGATGCTCTCGCCGATGATGATTTCGATGCCTTTCAAATTGATGTTGTTTGTTTTGGTGGACGGCTGGAGCCTGATTCTCGGATCCTTGGCCGCCAGCTTTGTCACCTGAAAACCTGGGAGTTGGACCATGGACACCGCTGCAGTTGTAGATTTGGGCCGGCAGGCCTTGTGGATGACTGTGCTGATTTCAGCCCCCTTGCTCGGGGTGTCTTTGGTGGTGGGCTTGGTGATAGGCATTTTGCAAGCGGCCACCTCGATCAATGAAGCCACGCTCAGCTTCATTCCCAAGTTGGCCGCCTTGGCCTTGACTTTGGCGGTGGTCGGCGGCTGGCAATTGGCCACACTGATCGATTACACCCGCAGCATTTTCCAACGTATTCCGAGTCTTTTCGCCTGAGGCGTCTGGGCGCAACACGTCATGAACATCGAAGCCACTGAACTCATCGCCAGGTTTTACGCCCTGCTGTGGCCGATGATGCGCATCTCGGCCTTGCTGATTGCAGCACCCATTTTTTCTTTGCGTGCTTTGACTTTGCGGATCCGGATTTTATTGGCCTTGGTGCTGACCTGGATGGTCTATCCCTTGTATGACTGGCCTGTGATCGACCCGCTGTCACCAGCCGGTTTGCTGGAAATTTTCAACCAACTGAGCATCGGCCTGATCATGGGCTTGGTGCTGCAAGTCGTCTCGGCGGCCATTTTGTTGGCGGGCCAAGCCATCTCCAACTCGGTGGGCCTGTCGATGGCGACGATGATCGATCCCAACGTGGGTAACGTGCCGGTGATCGGTCAGTTCCTGCTGGTCATGTCGACCCTGATCTTTGTGGGTCTGGGCGGACACGCCATGTTGCTCGGCCTGGTGCTTGACAGCTTCAGCAGCATGCCCATCGGTAAAAGCCTGATGGGTCAAGCTGCGTGGGGCCAATTTGTCACCTGGAGTTCCATGATTTTTCTGGGTGGCCTGTTGACTGCGTTGCCCGTCATGGTGACCTTGTTGTTCATCAACGTGGGGCTCGGTGTGGCCACCCGTGCGGCCCCCAGTTTGAATATTTTTTCGCTCGGCTTTCCCGCCATGGTGGTGGCCGGATTTTTGATCATGATTTTGAGCCTCCCCAGCATTGGGGCACGCATTCAGTGGATGTGGCTTCAAGGTCTCATGCAAACGCGCAGCCTGGTTGGCTTGCCCTGAACGGATGACACGCCATGAGTGACAGCGATTCATCAGAAAAAACCGAAGAACCGACGGCCAAAAAACTGCGCAAAGCGCGGGAAGACGGTCAAGTTGCCCGCTCCAACGAGCTGCCAGCGGCGGCGGTGACCATCGCCGCCATGCTGATTTTGTTCATGATCGGTGGCGTGTGGGTGGCACGCTTGACCGCACAATTTGCGGCAGGCTTCACCATCGACCGCAAGACGCTGGACTCGCCCAATCTTTTGCCGCTTGCTTTTGCCCAACAGATGGGGGACGGGTTGTTATTGGTCCTTCCCTTGCTGCTGCTGACGGCGGTGGTAGCCATCCTCGCCAGCGGAGCCACAGGCGGCTATTTGTTTTCGGTCAAGAGTTTCCTGCCTGATTTCAGTAAATTGAGTTTAGGGTCTGGATTTAAGCGCATGTTTGGCACACGTGCCATGGTCGAATTGCTCAAATCCATTGCCAAATTCAGCCTGATTGCCACCGTGCTCTGGATCCTGATCAACCGGCATCTCAATGAACTTTTGCTCATGGGCCAAATGAGTTTGGAGCCCGCCTTGGAAGCGGCTGGCTTGTTGATTGCAGAGTCGGCCCTCTGGCTGTCTTTGTGTTTATTGTTCATTGCCTTGATTGATGCGCCTTACCAGCGCTATGCTTTCATCAAGCGCATGCGCATGACCAAACAAGAAATCAAAGATGAAATGAAGGACATGGAAGGTAGCCCCGAAATCAAGGGCAAGATCCGTCAGCGCCAGCGCGAGATGAGCAACGCTCGCATGATCCAGAAAGTCAAAGAGGCGGACGTGGTGATCACCAACCCCGAACACTTTGCGGTCGCACTCTCTTACGACCCGGCGGGCGATGGCGCCCCTATTTTGCTGGCCAAAGGCACCGACCACATGGCCGCCAAAATCAGAGAAGAAGCCAAGACCCATGGCATTGAAATTTTCTCCTCGCCTCCTTTGGCTCGCGCGATTTACTTCACGACCAAAGCCAATCATTCGATTCCCGAGGCTTTGTACTTTGCCGTGGCGCAAGTGCTGGCCTATGTGTTTAATTTGGCCCAAATTCGGCCAGGCGTGCAACCGATGCAACGCCCCTCGCCCAAGCTGCCGCCATCGATGCAATTCGATGTTGACGGCAAACTGATCAACCCTTAAGGAGCGGACCTCATGCGCGATCTGCCCGGCTCTGTCCCTGTTGAATTGAATGACTTTTTCTTTGATGCCGACGACCGTCTGCAGATGGACAGCTGCATCACCGCCTTGACCCGTGATGGCTTGAACGTGGCCGTCATGTCCTCCCACGCAGCTGCCCTTGAGCACTATGGTGCGCTGCTGATCCATCGGCTGCGCAAATTCACACCGACCAGCAAAGTCGAGGTTTACTTTCCGGCCAGCCCGGATGATCTGCTGGCCCGTTTCAATCAGTCCTTGGCCAACCAATCCCTGGCGCAGGCCATGCAGGAGCGTAAAAATATTTTGGCCACCCAGTTTTGGGTGCTCAACAATGCAGCTTCTTTGCCAGAGCATGAACTGAATTTGCTGGCCAGTTTGGTGCAGAATTTTCCAGGTGCCAACATCCGCCTGATCTTGTTTTTGAACACCTCACGCAAGCAAAACCAGGTGCTGGATGCCTTCGGCAAAAATATCCTGCGTTGGGAGATTGCGCTGCCCGATGCCGAGCAAAAAGAAAATTTACTGGCCCAAGCCAAAGGCTCTGCCCAACTCAAGGCGGTGCGCACGCTGCTCAACCGCTTGAGCAACACCGCCTCCCCTTCGAACATTCAAAGTGCAGCCAAACAAAGTTTTTTCAAAAATCCATTTGCCAAAGCCCAACGCAGCAGCGCCAACAAGGCGCGCAATTGGACTTGGCTGAAATGGACCGCTTCGGGCGCAGGGCTGTTGGTCTGCTCGGCTGGGGCTGTGGCTTGGTTGTATCCCGCATCCTTCCATTTTCTCTACCCGAGCGCAGAGCCTGAGGTGGTGCAAGCCGAGCCCGAGAAAAAAAGCGCCGCCTCCTCGGTCAAAGGCAAAACCAGCAACACGCCTGCATCCGCCAAAAATACCGACAAGACCTCTGAGCCCAAATCAGAGGCAGCCAAATCAGAAGTGACTGCACAAACGGCCTCTCCAGTGGCCGATCTTGTGGACGAACTCCCCAACGAGGCTGCCGCAGGTCAAGCGTGGCTCAAGCAATTACCAGCAGGCACTTATTTGGTTCGTCACTTCGGCCTGCCTGTTTTCAAAAGCGTGTCCAGTTGGCAGCAAACCCATGCCAATTTGAAAAACGTGCATATCTTGGCCACCTACAAACCAGGGGACAAATTGGCGCAATTTGTCCTGGTCTCGGGCCCTTATAAAACAAGATCCGAGGCCATGGAAGTGACGCGTCAATCCCAAACGCCTCGCTTTGCATACCCCATCACATCCGATGCACTGGCCGAGCGGCTCACCCCTCGCCCCGCGACCACCGCTGAAAAGCCCAAGGAGACCCGCCGATGAAGCCAGAACCCGAAATATTTTCGAGTCTCAAACCGCACGAAGTGCATTTGGCGGAAGGCAGCACTTCGGCGCTCGCCAAAAAGGCCACCGACACGGAACCTCAAATTCGGCACACCGAGGTGAACCCGAACGAGGAAGAAGAAATCATCGCCCTTGCGGATGGCGTGAGTGTGAGCAAACTGCCTGAGGCCGCCGTTTTCGCACAAAACGCTTCATCCCAGCCGCCCGATGTCTTGCATCACGCGGCCGATGAAGACCAGGCGTCCATCAGCCCGCCCCCTGCGCCACTGAAGATGTTGATGAGCGACTTGCCCTCGCTCGACATTGCGCAAGACCCGGTTCTTCAACCGCCCCCAGCGGCTGTGGACATTGAAGCCGCGGTCACAGCGCCCGCTGCCGAGCCTGCGCCGGCATCGGACAACGCACCTGCAAATGCCGATGCCGCCGCCTTCATGGCAGAAATGAACTTCCCCGCACGGGTGGTGAAATTGAAAATCGCCAACGACAAAATGCGCGATCAAATTCAAACCCTTGAGAAACCGCTCTTCGAGCCGATAGTACAAGCAGCGCCTGTTGCCAAAGCCAAAGGCAAAGCCGAGACTAAAAAACCAGCCAAAGGCCATTGAGGCTTGACCGGATAAAACACCATGACCGAACACACTGCACCCAGCCACGACACGCACGACCAAGGGCATGCGCCAGCGCATGAAGATGACGCAAGCGCCGAATTTGAAGACATCAAACGCACCGTCATGGACTCTGGCGATCTGGCCAACCGGGCTGCGCTTTTGGCCACCACGGCCACCACCGATTTACGGACAACGACCCAACAACTGGCGCTCAACATGGCCAAGCAGCAAAAGCAAACCCTGATGCTGATGGGCATTGGTGGCGGCTTGATGCTGATTGCTGCAGCTGTTTTTGGCACCATTGCCTTTTCCCTTCAAGGCCGCCTCACCCAACTGGATGCGATGGTCAGCGTGGTGGGCAAACGCATTGGCGAGCTGGACTCGTCCTTGGAGCTTGTGGGCTCTGTGAATGAGGCGCTGCAAGAGTTGGTGGGCAAACAAGAAGGCATCGCCACGACGCAGTCCAAGATGGAGCAACGCTTGGACGACATGGCCAAAACCGCTCAAGCCATGGCTGAAAAAGCGGCAGAGAAACCCGCTGAAAAAGCAGTGGCCAAAGCCGGCCCTGCGGATCCGGGCATGGCCAAGCAAGTGCAAAGTTTGGATGGCCGTTTGCAAGCGCAGGCCGTTGCGCTCAAATCCATTGCCACCCAACTACAGGGTTTGCAAGGCTCGGTGGGAGATGCGGGCGGATTGCGCCGCGAAATGGAAACCATGGCCAAACAACAGCGCGATCGCCAAGCTGCCGAAAATGCGGCAGCCGCAGCGGCTTTGGCAGCCCAAAAACAACGCGAAAAAATGGTTCAGTACCCCAGACCATCGGCCAACGATGCCCCTTTGGCTTCGCCCAATGTCTTGGGCACGCCTCGCGCTGCGGACAAATAATCAGCGGGGCTTGGAGGGGTCGCGCCAACGGCAGCTTACGCCGCAGTCAAGCCGCCGAAACGTTCAAGACACCTTGGCGCAAATCGTATTTGTTGAGTTTTTCGATCAGGGTGGTGCGCTGCAAATTGAGCAAACGCGCGGTTTGCGAGACATTGCCTTCGGTGCGTGCCAAGGCCTGAATGATCAAATCACGTTCAATGTCAGCCAAGCGGTCTTTCAAAGACAAGCCTTCTTCAGGCAAGCACGAAATGCCTTGGGCCAGCATGATGATGTCCTCCACCGGGTTGGTCTCGAGGACATCGAGCAAATCGGATGTCGCTGCGCTGTAAATCGACGTGACCTTGGTTGGCTTGGGCACGACGGGTTTGAGCGAAGTGGCGGGGTGGGCGCACCGCTCAGCTTGCAGCTGGGCCAAGCCCTTGGGCAGTAAATCGGCTGGCACGGAACTCAAACTTAAATGCTGTCCCGCAAACAAGGTGCTGAACCGGTCCACCAAATTAGACAACTCACGCACATTGCCCGGCCAGGCATAAACCTGCAGGGCATCGACAAAATCATCTGTGAAGCTGATCGGCTGCGCCCCGTTTTGCACGCCATGGCGTGCAAAGTGCGTCAGTAATTCAGGCACATCATCAGGGCGTTGGCGCAGAGCGGGCGTTTTGAGCGGCAAGACATTCAGCCGGTAATACAAATCTTCCCGGAACAGACCCGACACAATTTTGGCCTCCAGATCGCAATGCGTCGCGGCCACCACACGCACGTCCACATGAACAGGCTTGTGCCCGCCCACAGGATCGACCGTACGCTCTTGCAACACACGCAGCAACTTGACCTGCATGTCCATCGACAAATCGCCGATCTCATCCAGAAAAATCGTGCCGCCATGGGCCAATTCAAAACGGCCAATGCGGTCATTCATCGCACCGGTAAAGGCGCCCTTGCGGTGACCAAAAAGTTCACTCTCAATCAATTCTTTGGGAATCGCGGTGCAATTGATGGGCACGAAATTGGCCCCTGCGCGATTGGACTCGTCATGCAACGCTCGGGCCACCAGCTCTTTGCCGGTACCGCTTTCCCCTGTGATGAGGACGGTGGCCGTGGAGTTGGCAACCCTGGAGATCAAGTCCCGTATGGATTGCGCCGCTTCACTGGCACCTTTGAACGTTGTCATGCGAGAGGGTTTGGACATGAAAAAAAGGCTTGCCTACTTCATCAATTTTTTCAATACATTGGTGTATCTGGCTGAATTTAAACACAAATTGTCAAATACACCAACAAACTCAATTTCAGCAAAATAGTCCGTTGCATTACGACAACAGCCCATCAAATGACAAAGAAGTCATGCTCGCAAGCCTCAAGTTCACCCCTTTCGCGCCGAATCAGTGGGTGTAGGACTTGGAGTCCTGGCTGTAAAGGATAGAACATGAAACGAATTTTGACTGCGGGCCTGATGGCTGTTGTGGTGTTGACGGGCTGCAAATCGATCAACGTGGCGACCGCCAAGCCCCCAGAGTCAGCCAACATGTTGGCCCCTTTGGTTGAAAAACGCGAAACCTTGACCGCCACCGGCTATGCCGTGGTGAGCGTACAAAACCACCGCCATCCAGCGCAACAGCGTTTGATGGCCATTCGCGCCTCCAAACTTGACGCTTACCGCGCCCTGACCGAACAGGTCTACGGCCAACAAATTGACGCATCTTCCACCGTGGCAGACATGACGGTCACGAGCGACAGTTTCCGCGCCAAAGTCGAAGGCTTGATCTACGGCGCTGTTTTGGTCAGCATCACCCCCGTGGGCGAAGACACCTACGAAACCACTTTGTCGCTGGACAAATCGGTGGTGCAAGACCTGCGGACCTTGTATCTGGGTCAACTCACCGCGCGCGGCCGTTGATTCGGCTCGGGGACTGCGCAGATGCTCCACCTCAAGTCTTTGACCCTCGCCCTGTGTTTAGCGGCCCAGGCCAGCGGGGCCAGTGCGCAACCAGCTGTCCCTGCCCCCAATGCAGCACCGGCGCTCACGGCCCAAGAGCGGCTTGATGCCATCCGGCACAGCCTGGTGGAGACCGCTTTGCAAGGCGCCACCCAAGTCAAAACGACCCAGTGGCTCGATGCCCAAGGCCAGTTGCAAGACAGCAGCAGCTTTCGCTCCGGCATGGAAGTGCGTGGCGTGCGTGTGTTGTCTTACTCACGCGACAGCGCAGGGCAAGCCAAAGCACAGCTTGATGCGAGCACGCCACCCCAAGATTTGGCCCGCGCCCTGGACACGCAATCGAACCGCAACGCGAGCTGCGCACAAGGCGTTTCGGGCGCTTCGGGCGCTTTAAAGCATGTGATCGGATTGACCACCAGCTTTGAGCCCGGGACCTCGGCGGGCATTCAGCGTCTGGTGCGCCAACAAATTAATGCGCAATGGCTGTCGGCTGACGACCGCAATTGGCGCATGATCGACCGCGCCACCATCAACCCGGTACTGTCCACCGGCTTCAAACCCACAGCTTATGAGCAGGCGTTGACCCGCAATGGCCCCGAGCAGCTGCCTTGGAAGGCCCACTTGCATTTGGGCGCTGAGCTTGCCCCCTTGCAAGCATGGGAAAAGCTGGCCGGCTTGCGCGCCCACCACATGGATGTCACCGTGACTTTGACCCTCACCCCCATGGACGGCCAAGGCGCTCAATTCCAAGCGGCTCACGAGATGCGCCTGTCCTTGAACCAGCCAGAATGGTCGAGCCTGACCCTGGCCCCCCAAGGAAACGAGCAATTGCAAGCCCTGTGGCAACAATGGTCTGATCGTTTGAGCCCGTGGCTCGGCTGCGATAACGTGCAACCCAAAGTCACCGACCTGCGCGCCCAAAACCTGCAAATCAATGCAGGCACCTTGGCTGGCGTGCGCCAAGGTGATGAATGGTTGTTGGCCGATCCGCAAGCTTTTCCTTCCCGTTTGGTAGACAAACAATCGGCCGCCATGCTCTTGGCCAGAGTGGTCGAAGTGGCGCCCCACCATGCCCGCCTGGCCGTTTTGGCAGGTCCCGCCAACGCCCTGCAAGTCCACTGGCGCGCCTGGCCGGCCGAGTCCCTGTCACGCTGATCTCTTGCTTACCCTCTCAACCCGAGCTGATGCCATGAACCCCTCCTCCCTTTTACCTTTGGCCTGCGTGCGCACTGTGTTGATGGCGCTTTGCTGCATCGCTTGCCCTGCAGGCGCGACGGATGCCGAACCCGGCACCACGCCGGTGGTGTACACCACCAAGGCCGGCGACAGCATTGAGCGTTTGCTGCTTGTGGGCATGCCTGGCAGCCCCTTGAACCCGGTCATCTTGCGCCAAGCTGTGGCCGATCTGAATCCCAAAATCGTCACCGGCAAGCCCGGTCAAAAATTCAAAACCGGCACCGTCATCACGCTGCCTGACCACGGGCAGTTGGTGCGCAGCAGCTTGGCACCTTTTGCCTCTTCCAGCCCAGAATACGCAGCACGGAGCGGCTACAGCGCTGGCGATCCTTCATCGCGCCGGAACTGGATCCGGTACCCTTGATCATCAATGCCGACGCGCTTGGCCTGCCCAGACTCCCTCAGCCTCCGGTTTTAGAGGCTGCGCAGTTACCCATCGCCACACCGATAGCGCAAGAACTCGGTCTTCGCGATGGCCAAATCGTGCAGGCAAGTTTGCGCCTCACAGGAGGCCAGCCTGAACTCATTCTCAAGGGGCGAATCATCCATGTCCCGGTGCTGATGCTTGGCCATTTGGCACCCACCGTTTGGATGAAAGTTGTGCAAACACCTCAGGGCGGCTGGGCCTTGCAACCCAGCGCGCAACCTGCCGTACCGGCTCATCAAGCGATCACACCTTTATCGGCTCCGATGACGCCATCGCTGTCGCAAGTGGCCAGCATGCCACCAGCGATGCTGCCGGCGGCCTATTCGCGCATGGCCAATTTACTGTTCAGGCCGCCTGGTCCTTCGGATGTGACGCAATTGTTTCGCCCAGGCACGCTGGACGCTTTATTGAAAACATTGGCCAGGCCTGATTTGCAAGCACAGTGGCGCAGCCTGCAATTGTCAATGGCACAACTCACGCCAGAATCACTGTCCAATGCGCTGGCGGGCGCCCTGGGTGCCGAAGTCTGGTTGGCCCGCGGCATGAGGGCTAACGCGGCAGACCCGAAACTGTTTTTACGGCGCGTGGCGCAAGCTATCCAAGTGCCTGATAAAAATGCGAGCTCCGCTTTGCAGCGGGTGGAGAGCGACGACGATGCCGACACGGTCGCGCCCAGCCCCCTAGGAGATCAAGAAACCCCATCGCGCGCCAACGGCTTCACTCAATTGCAACATGCCATTGACGAAATGGAATCTGCCCAAGTCCAAGCCATTCAAGCGCAAGCGCAACGCGAGGTTTTATTTCGCATGACCTTGCCCTTTGTCGATGCAGAACCGGTAGAGCTGGTTTTTCGTCGTGAGCCTCGCAGCTCCGACCAGCTGCCGCTGCTGACAGTCAACGTGCACTCCCGCAGCGACATGTTTGGTCCTGTCTGGCTCAAAACCCAACTGGAGGGCAGTGAGCAAATTGACTTGACCATGTGGGCCGAAAAGTCAGATGTCGCCGCTGCGGCGCGTCAGCGCTCCAGCGAGTTGGGCAATGAATTGCAAAAAGCTGGCCTGACCATGCGCAGTTTCAAAATCGTTCATGGCGCGCGCCCGCAAGCCCCTGCGGATTTCGTACCCACGGGTCGCGGCCTGGTCGTCGACATGTCCGCCTGACACATGAGCAAATACCACCGCCAAGCCATCGCCCTGGCCTATGGGCGCAACCCGGTACCGGTGGTCACCGCCAAAGGCGAAGACGATCTGGCCATTCAAATGCTGGAAGAGGCCCAGCGTCAAGGTGTTTTTGTCAGCGAAGACCCCCAATTGCTGGCGCTGCTGAGCCGACTGAATGTAGACCAGGAAATTCCTGCTGAACTCTACACGGCTGTGGCTGTTGTTTTGTCTTGGGTTTACTGGCTCAAGGGTATGCGCCCTGGCGACGAAAAGAAGAATCAGACTTCCTGATAACCCCGGCCCTTGGAATAGCGTGCCATTTGACCCAGTCGGTCATACACTTCTACGGGGCTGCTGGCGTGGCCTGCGCTCAAACTGCGCAAGGCACCTCGAATCGCATCCAGCTTGCGCTCAATCAACACGGCATTGCGCCTGTGCATGTCGCGACATTCTTCCAAAATTTCTTTCAAATCCTGCCAAGCGGGAAGGGCCTGCAAAGCCTCGCTGTCAGGACACAAACGCGCCAACTCACTCAGCAAGTCGGTCTTGGGTTCCTGCAAACTTTCAAACCGATCCAGATCCTGAATCTTCAAAGCCTCAAACTCCAGCATCAACAACTGATGCAACTGCTGTGCCACTGGCAAGGCCAAGGCTTGCGCTGCAGCGATCTCTGAATTCATGTCACCGGATTCACTCACTTCAAGCTTACCCACTGATCATCTGTTCAATCGCGTGAAAGCTCTCCGCAATGCGGCGAGGGTCAAGGGGGTAATTGCCGTCTTCGATGGCTTTTTTGATCGAGTCGACTTTGACGCGATCGAAGCTGGGCTGCTCATCCATGCGTTTGCTGACATTGGACAAGTGCAGTTGGTCCGCACCGGCAGACTTGGGTTTGGACGCTGCGGCCATGTCGGAGGCCCCTGGTGTGGCCCCTGGTGTGGCCCCATTGAGCAGACCGGCAGCCACTTTGTTGTCAGCTTTGCCAGTCGCACCACGTGAGACGTCTGACGCTGGGCGCCTGACGTTGTTATAAATTCCATCATTCATGAGATGCTCGCTTTCTTTTCCTTGTCCACCCAAGTGGCTCGGTACATAAGTGGCTTTGATGCCTGATCATCCTTGGTATCGGTACAAAGGCCAACAACTTGAGAAACATTTTGCAAAAAATAAAGCATCACAGTCCTTTGACCGCATTCGGTCCGGTCACGATACCCGACATGCTCTTGCCGGACTCGGCGTTTTTCAGCTTGACCTGCTCGCCCATGCGGCCATCTTGCAAAGCTTCGACCCGCACCCGGATCTGAAAATCGTTCCCATTTCCCACGGTCATGAGCACTTGCTGCCCCATTTTCACCAAAACCGCACGCCGAATATCGTTCGAGCGCAAGGGCGTACCAGCCGGCACATCTCTGACCAATTCGGCCATTTGAACATCTTTGACCGAAGTCAATTGGCTGGTGTCCACCTGCCCATTGGGCAAAACCGGCGCATCCACTTCTTGCACCATGTCTGCGCTCAACACCGTTCCGCGTTGCAACAACTGCTTGGCCACCACCATTTTCACAGGGTTGGCACTCACCGCAGCAGCCGGGCGAACAGCTGCCACCGCAGGCCCAGCCGACACAATGCGCAAATACAACTGCCACAGCGGCACCGCATTCGCATTTTGGGCCGCAGTCCCGGCCACCGAAGGACAGCGCACCCGCACCGTCTCTTTGGATGCAAACGGATGGTCTACCCACAGCGGCCGCTCGCAAGGCATCACCTGTACGCGGTTGTCCATGGGCGCAATTTGCACCTCATCTGCAGAACCGCCGCTTGATTTGGCCACCCAATTGCGTACTTGAGAATGCATTTTTTCGAGCGGCGTTGCATTGGGAAGGCTCCCAACCGTATCGGCACCGGGGGTCGCAACTTGAGCTGTCATTGGAGGTGCAGTCGCTGCCAACGAAGCGGTCTGTGACGGGCCCCACAACACCCCGGCCAGGCACAGCAATTGCATGGTTTTGGCAAGTGTTGAAGTTTTGACACAAACATTGATCATGCCCTGAACACGCAAAAAAGATGCCATGCGCCTAGACGACGCCCTTCCACAAACTGCCGCGCTAAAGCCCTTTGAGCCAACTCCAAGGCTCACGGACAATGTGGCCGAGCCATCCTCCTCGGGCTTCAAACAAGCCTTGGACGAGGTGCAATCTGTGCGCACCGTGCAAGCGGGCGACAACCTGGTCGGCATCGTCAGGCAGCAGGCGCAAAGTCAAGGCATCCGCCTGACCGACTCGCAAACCCTGCGCTGGGCACAAACCCTGGCCGCGCAAAACGGCATGCCCAACGCCAACCGGATTTTGCCGGGCCAGCAACTTAACTTGGCTGCCATGCAAACGCAGTGGAAAGAATTCGGCCCTAATGCCCCGGCCATGGTACCCGCAGCGGCCGGCGCCGCCCCGCTGGCAGACAAGCCACTGCCCACCGCCGCAGCCGTCCTGTCGGCCAAAGCCGCCATACAGCAAGCTTCGCCCCCCGCGGTCAGCCCTGTGCCCAACCGCGCCAGCAACGCCACCATTCCCAAAACAGCGCCAGCAGGTGCTGCGGTGTTGAGCACGGCCAATCCCGTGCTCGACAAAACACTCGATCGCGCCGTCAACAAGGGTTTCATACCCGCCAATGAAAAACAAGCTGTGTATCAAAAGGTGGTTCAAATGGCCACCAAACACGGCTTTGCACCCGACGACTTTGCCCGCATGACCTTGATGGAAAGCGATGGCATGAACCCCAAGGCCAGCAACCAGCGTTGCCACGGCATCATTCAATTTTGCGATGGCCCCGCCCGAGGTGCAGCGGCTGTGGGCATGGCCAGCAACCCCAAATCCATCCTGGGCCTGAGCGTCTACCAGCAACTGCATTTGGCCGACACCTACTTCCAAAAAGCAGGTCTGAATAAACAACAAGGCGCTGTGCCGCTGGACGATTTGTATTTGTCAGTGTTGCAACCTGCAGCCCGCAGCGAAACCCGCGCCAATGCGCCTTTGGGCATCATGGGCACGCAAGCCGGCGCGCTGTATGGCGACAAAGACACCAACCCCACCATCACCCGCCAATCCATCGTGCGCGGCTTGATGCAAAACGCCCAGCGCGTGCTGGGCATGGACCGCGCGCAAGCCAAACAACCGGACAACCGCGCGCAAAATCCTTTGTCTACGCCTTCGACGACCCCGTCGTCTAACCCTGCCTCTGCGCCTGCGTCTCCAGCTGTCAGTGCTGTTTCAGGCAACGCCCTCTCAAGCCACCGCATGCAAGCGCAGCGCGTGCAAGCTCAGCGCGTGGCCAGCTACGAAGCACCAGATGCCGCTTCAAGCGTGCAGCAGTAACTTCAAGCGGCAATTCAAACGCCAACAAGGGCGGCAACAATTTGCCGCCGAACACAGTTTGCCGCACCTGCCAAGCCGGGGCATGACATCTTTGATTCACACATCCCACCTGTTTTGCTTGGCACGGCTTTTGCAATCGACCTGTTAGTGCGCAACTTGAGCGCGACAAGTGTCGGCAAACCGGCAACGTGAAAACCCTGCAACCACACCATGGAGGTGACCCGAGATGAGTATTTTTGATACGGCCTTGAACACCCATGCGAAGTCATTGACTGCCCGCAGCCAGCGCGTGGAAGTGCTTGCACAAAACATTGCCAACGCCGACACCCCGAATTTCAAAGCACGTGACATCGAGTTCAAGCAGGTGTTCAAAAACACCTTGGAAGACAAGATGCAAACCACGAACGGCAAACACATGGCGTTGCCGATCGACACCAACCCCGATGGCATGATGTACCGCATTCCCTTCAACGTGGCCTTCGACGGCAACACGGTCGAATTGAACGTGGAACAAGCGCAATACGGTAAAGCCGCTGCCGAATACCAAGCCACGGTGAACTTTCTGCAAGACGAAATCAGTGGCTTGCGCAAAGCCCTGCGCGGAGAATAAAGATGGCACTGGACAATATCTTTGGTATTGGCGCTTCGGCACTGAATGCGCAAACCGTGCGCATGAACACGGTGGCCTCCAACCTGGCCAACGCTGGCACAGTCGCAGGCTCGGACGCCGAAGCATTCCGCGGTAAGCGCCCGATCTTCAAAGCCTTGATGGACGCGCAACTGAACGACCAGAACAACAAAGGCGGCGTGATGGTCACAGAAATCACAGACGACCCCTCGCCCATCAAAAAAATGCATGAGCCTTCCAACCCGTCCGCGGACAAAGACGGCTACGTGTATTTGTCCAACGTCAATGAAATGACCGAGATGGTTGAAATGATGGCGGCCAACCGCTCCTATCAAAACAACGTTGAAGTGATCAACACCGCCCGTCAACTGATGATGCGCACCCTCGACATCATCAAGAGCTAAAGCAGGAACACCATGGCCAATCTGAACATGCTCAACGCGGCGACGGCCGTGACCTCCGCCACCAACCCGAACTGGAGCAGCTCGGTTCCGAGCAACATCAAAACCACCGCGCAAGCGGCCAACGATGCGCTCACCGCCAAGACCGGCCAATCGGGCATGGGGCAAAAAGACTTCTTGACGCTGTTCACCACGCAGCTGAAAAATCAAGACCCACTGGACCCCGTGAAAAACGAGGCCTTCGTGGCCCAGTTGGCCCAGTTCTCACAACTCGAAGCCACCACCGGCATGGCCAGTAGCCTGGAGAATTTTGTGAGCAGCCAAGCGGGCCAACAAATCACCTCCAGCTCCAATTTGATTGGCAAAAAAGTCTCTGTCCCGGATGGCCCGGCCCAACTCATGGCAGGTTCACCGGTAGAAGGCATCGTCAATTTGCCTACCGGTGCCGACGGTGTGAAGTTTGAAGTTTTTGACGACAAAGGTGTCTTGGTCAACACCCAGGTTTTGGGTGCCCAAACCGTGGGTGATTTGAAGTGGGCCTGGAACGGGGCCGACGACACAGGCAATGCTTTGCCCAATGGCGTCTACCGGTTCAAAGCCACGGCAGTGAGCCAAGGCAAAACCACCACTCCTTCTGTCAGCACCATGGCCTCGGTTGTGGGCGTCAGCCAAGCGGGTGACAAAACCGTGGTTCTCCAAATTTTGGGCGGCAAGACCATCAAGTTGGCCGACGTCAACCGCATCGACGGTTAAACCCCTTTCATCTCGAATCTCTTAGCGATACCAGGAGTCATACAGCATGTCTTTCTATACCTCCCTCACCGGCTTGAACGCGGCGACCGCCATGTTGGGCGTGACATCGAACAACATCTCCAACGTGGGCACCACCGGCTTCAAACGCTCACGTGCTGACTTCGGTGACATTTTCGCCACCTCGCCACTGCAAAAAGCCTCATCTACCGTCGGTCAGGGTGTGTCCTTGAAGCAGGTGAGCCAGGAATTCAGCCAAGGTAACATTTCTTTCTCGTCCAACGCGCTGGACTTGGCCGTGACCGGTGACGGTTTCTTTCCCATGCGATCGGCTGACGGCTTGCAAGAAACCTACACACGTAACGGCTCTTTCTTGCTGAACGAACAGTACAACGTGGTGAACTCGGCAGGCCAGCGTTTGATGGCGGCAACGGTGGACTCGACCGGTAGCGCCAACGTGAACGACCGCGTGGTGTTGACCATTCCGCAAAAGACATCCGGCGAAGCCAAGCAAACATCGCAAGTGAAACTGGGCTTGAACTTCCCTGCCGATGCACAGGTGATCACCGCAGCCTTTAACCGCACCAACCCGGCCACCTACAACAAGAGCACCGCATTCACCGTGTATGACGCCGGTGGTAACGGCTATTTGGCCACGGTCTATTACTCCAAAACGAAAAACGCCGACTCCACCAGCCCGACCAACACCTGGCAAACCCATGTGTTCGTGGGCGAAGACCAAGTGAACGCGTCGCTCCAACAAGCCACTGACATCAACGGTCAAAAACTCTACACCAACCAGTATGGCCAGCTCGCGCCCTACAGCCAGGTGAAAGACGAATTGACCACGGCGAAAACCGAATTGATCTCATTGACAGACTTGACAGACAAACG
>Ga0114964_10001536_pt1 | contig 16743 bp, 16 predicted proteins | sample C_131016_MF_Meta_FD_92638 | JGI IMG/M metagenome (GOLD analysis project Ga0114964, IMG submission 92638) | Freshwater microbial communities from Lake Croche, Canada to study carbon cycling - C_131016_MF_MetaG | ecosystem: Environmental > Aquatic > Freshwater > Lake | place: Lake Croche, Canada... | reverse complement strand
TATTACCAAAACATGAAAAATGTAACAAATCAATTAGTAAAATTTATGAAAATATAGTTGGCGGATGTTATGATAAAATATTTAGTGGCCATTTTTCAATAGTATATTTATTATCATTATTTTATTATTCATATGGAATTATAACAAATATACCAGTATTAGTTGGTTGGAATATATTAAATGCATTTTTAATATTAATAACTAGATCTCATTATTCAATTGATATTGTAATGGCATTTTTTGTATGTTCATTTGTATTTACAAATGATATTCGTATACCAATACCAAAAATAGTATAAATATTGATAAATTATATGTATATAAATTAATGTATATATAATTTATATAAAAATGAAAGAATTTATTAAAACGATTGTAGCCGATAATGCTCGTAAAATTGAACGTGAAGTAGAAATTCAACAAACTGTAGCAAAATATGGATTTGCTCCTAGAATAGTAGATTTACATTTAACATATGATAATAATAAATATACTGGAATTATTCGAATGGAACATTTAGATGGTATGTCATTAGCTGATATGTATACTGATAATGCTGATAAAATATCAACTGAAATTTGGGATAAAATAAGAATGATAATAAAAACATTATATGAAAAAGAAGGTATTGAATATATAGATATTACAGGATATAATTTTATTGAAAAAGATAATCATATATATATAATTGATTTTGGTGATGCCAAATATACAAAACAATCAGAAAAGATTAATTCATTTTTAGAAAAGTTTCTAAATGGTCATAATGGATGGAATCCTGATTTTTATTAAAAAAATAATTTACGTAAATTATACAATTTTATTATATAATTTTAATATATATATAAATGAGCCAAGTTTCATTAGCGTTGCGTAAATTGATGCAAAGAAAAAAGAATAATATGTTAGATCAAAATGCAGTTAAAATTGTAAAAGTTGATCCTGAACCTAAATTAGAAACAAATATTATAATTGTAAAAGAATCTATTGTAGAAAAAACAGAAGAAGAAATAAAAGCAGAATTAGAAGCAGAAAAGCAAGCAAAAATAGAAGCTGATGCAAAAGCAAAAGCTGAAGCAAAAGCAAAAGCTGAAGCAGATGCAAAAGCAAAAGCTGAAGCAAAAGCAAAAGCACAAGCAGTCGCAAAAGCAAAAGCTGAAGCTAAAGCGAAAGCTGAAGCTGAAGCTAAAGCTAAAGCTGATGCGGAAGCTAAAGCGAAAGCTGATGCGGAAGCTAAAGCAAAAGCTGATGCGGAAACTAAAGCGAAAGCTGATGCGGAAGCTAAAGCAAAAGCTGATGCGGAAGCTAAAGCGAAAGCGGATGCTGAAGTAAAAGTAGAAGCTGAAGTAAAAATATAAATTAAAAAAATATTATAAAAATATATAATATGAGTATATTTAATAATGGAATAACATATGGTCTAATATTAGCATTTAATGATGTTATTAATATGAGTATTAATAAAGAAATTATTATTGGTAATTTAGCTACAAAATGGTTACCATTTATATGTATTTTATATGGATCGCAAATGTTTATATTTAATAAAGGATTACAAGTAACTCAAATGAGTCTATTGAATTTAACATGGAATTTGTTTAGTAATATTATAATAACAATTATTGGCATCTATTATTTTAAAGAAAATATATCTAATTTAGAATCATATGGTGTAGCATTTGGATTATTTTCATTATTTTTATTTGGATTAGCTCAATATCAAAAATAATTTATTCAGTTTCAATAATAGCATATTCTATTAATTTTTCTTTCACAGTTTCAATATTAGATAACATATATTTAGTAATATTTTGTATATTACTAATAATTGGCATATTATATTTATTATTTTCAATATAATTATCCATATTTAATTTTATTTTTTGTTCATTATAACCATCAAAAAATGCTAATGTTTTTTCGTCTTCACTATCAATAAATTCCCATACAAATTCTAATGAATTATCTAAATTTATATGATTTGCAATATTGTATATTAATATATTTAATATGTTATTAATATATTTTAATTTTTTAATTTTAATCTTTTTTTCAATATCTTTATAAAATGTTAATACATCTTCATTTACTATAAAACTATTTATTGATATATCTTTGATTTTAATACTTTTTAAATTTTTAGCTCTAGATATAGCTGTATAAGCTTGACCTGCTGCAAATATTTTATTACCAATGTCAATTTCAATTGCATCTAATGTCATACCTTGTGCTTTATGAATACTAAGAGCATATGCTAATTTCATTGGCATAAAATTTACAAATATATATTTATCATCGCTACTTACTGATTTATGATATTTAATTTCAACTACAGAACCATCAATTCTTTTAATAATAACACAATATGGTTTCAAATCTATAATTACACCACGTGTACCATTTACAATACCTTCATCTTGATTAATATTTGCTAGAATTACAATTTGTGCACCAACACATAATTCTATTGATTCTGGTATATCTAATGTTTTAATCCATTTCATTGATTTTTCTTTATTTTTACTTAATTTAGGATATTCAATATTATAAATAAGCATTTTTGCTCCAGATTTAATTAATTTTTCATATTCTTGTTTATTAATTCTATCTACATCTACATTTCTAGGGTATAATCTGGTTGGTTGAATTTCATTAAATTCAGTATTTTTAAGTGTTAATAATTTATCATAAATTTTAGTTGTACATTTACCATATCTTAATTTAGATAACATATTTTGAAATTCAAGATCACCATCTTGACGAATTTGTTTATGCAAGTATACAGTTCGTAACTTTAATGTAGACCATATTTCTGATTTGAAACAATAATCACCATTTACACCTTCTAACTGACAAAAATCACCAGTCAAAACAAGTTGTAATCCACCAAATGGTAAATTAGATCGACGCATATAACACAAGTATTCAGAAATTTTATCAAATAATATATTGTCTAACATTGATATCTCATCAATAATTAATACTTTTAATTCTCGAATTTTCTTTGCAGTATGAGGAAATTTATATCTAACATGTTCATATATTTCTTTTGCAGGTTCTATTCCTAATCCAATACCTAAGTACGAATGAATAGTCTTACCACTAATTAAAAATGCGGCAGTACCAGTAGTAGCACAAATACCAAAATTAATATTATGCATTTGACAATGTTCTTTAATTTTTTGGAGAGTGACACTTTTGCCGGTACCAGCAGGACCAGTTAAGAATATACTTTTTTCAGCAATAAAATATTTGAGTGCATTACTTTGTTCATGATTTAATACAACTTCTTTTTTAATAATATTCGTATTTGTTTCACTATTTGATTTATTAATACCTAATACATCAAATATTGATAAATCATACATCATGCTATTTACTTTTTCAGTAACTTTTTTATCTATTTTTTCACTTAATGTTTCAGTTATTGTTTTATCTGGATTTTCATTACTTAATTTTACAATTTCTTTTAATTTATTTTTTTTAGTTATATAATCTTTTAGATGTTCAATAGACATATTAATTATTTTACAAACTTCTGACATTTCTATTTTTTTATCAATTAATAGTGAATGACCAATGTTCAATAATTTACTATTGACACTACCAGCAGTTCTTTTATGATTTAATGCAATATCATCAATAGATACATTATTTTTAACTTCATCTAATAATGTATTAATTTCATCTTCAGACCATCTTTTTCCAATATTTTCAGTAGTTGGATTTTCTTTTAATTTTTGTATATTTTGATACATTTTTATTAATACATAACTTATATATTAATAATTACTTATTTTCAATTTTATAAAAACTGAAAATTTATAAATATAAATGAACAATTTTAAAATTATTATATAAAATGCAATACTTTCCAAAAGTCAAAGATATTATAAGTGCACATCAAAAGTTAATTAAATTTATGTATTATACGCCTGTAACATGTGAAATTGATATGTCGTATAAATATAATAGCAATATTTATCTTAAACGAGAAGATAAAACACCGGTACGATCATATAAAATTAGAGGTGCATATAATAAAATTAGTAGTTTACATAAAAAAAATAAATTAGTATGTGCTAGTGCGGGTAATCATGCACAAGGAGTTGCATATAGTTGTAATATGTTAAATATGCATAGTGATATTTTTATGCCTAAAATTACAACTAAACAAAAAATAGATAAAGTAATTAAATTTGGTGGTAAAAATATTACTATCCATTTAGAAGGTAATAATTTTGATGAAAGTTTTTCAGCAGCAGATAAATTTTGTAAAAGTAATTCATCTGTGTTTGTACATCCATTTGATGATCCTAAAGTAATTGAAGGACAAGGTACAGTTGGGTATGAATTATTGAATCAAGTTGAAAAATTAGATTATATTATATTACCAATTGGTGGTGGTGGATTAGCAAGTGGTGTTAGTGCATATATTAAACAAGTAAAACCTAATATTAAAATTATTGGTGTGGAGCCAATGGGTGCACCATCTATGACAGAAGCAATCAAACAAGGAAAAGTAATTACATTAGATAAGATTGATACATTTGTGGATGGTGCATCACTAAAACGAGTTGGTGAATTAAATTTTCAAATATGTAAAGAAACAGTGGATAAAATATTATTAGTAGATGAAGGTCATGTATGTAGTAAGATGATTGAAATGTATAATAATAATAGCAGTATTATTGAACCAGCTGGAGTATTATCATTATGTGCATTAGATATGATGAAAGATGAAATTAAGAATAAAACGGTGGCATGTATTATCAGTGGTGGTAATAGTGATGTATTTAGAATGACAGAGATATTAGAAAGATCATTAATATATGAAGGTTTGAAACATTATTTCAAAATACAATTTCCTCAAAAGGCTGGTACACTAAAAGATTTCATCGTAAATATGCTAGGAAAAGACGATGATATTATATATTTTAAATATGAGAAAGTTATCAATAAAGAGTTCGGACCAGTCATTTTAGGTATTGAATTAAAGAATAAAGATAATATACATAAAATATTAAAGAATATGAAAGACAATAATATTTTATTTGAAAAAATAAATAATGTAAATATTCTATAAAAATTGAAAAAATAAATATCTATCATATTCTATAAATTATTAACTACGAAAAGCAAGATGACAACTGTTCAACTTGAGGACATTACTCACATTGAGAGTGTTGCGTTTGAGGAATACTCGAAGAGTATTGATCAAATAATGCAATTTTACGAAATCCTAAAGGCAGAAGCGCTCACAGGAAATGAAAACGCTATTCTTTTGCGTACGCACATTCGTGATACGCCTAAGAATGGTAGCATTAGTATTATGCAAGTACATGCATCCATCGTAAGAGTACTCAAGCGAGAAGACATCACTACAATTGCAGAGTACGAAAAGTTGATCGAAAAGATTAAGCGTTGTCAAGATAATGGACAACATTATACTCGTAGATTTAACAAAGAAATTGCAACCGAGTCATCGGGCATTGCGAAAATTCATATTTCATCTGGTCCATCAACACCTGAGGTTAAATTCGCTCCATGTGGTTTTGATGCATTGGGCTATTTCAAGAGCAAACCTCTTGCAAAGAATCTTCAGTCGATTGATTTGACTGACAAAGAAATTATGTGTGCAGATCAAAAAGCACAAGAAACCTTTAGAAATAGCATGTCGATGGTAGCTGATGGACCTGCTTATGCACGCCGTGATATGATTTCATATGATATTCTTTGTTTGGTTCAGAGACAAGAATTGATTCGACGAGCATTAAATAAAGATACTTACTCGTCAGAAGATGTGCTGAACTTGAGTAGGGAGTTTCATTACAATAACATTATGATTGATGTAATTAATCGGTATTAATTTATAAATATATGTAATTTTGTTATAATATTTTGTATAATTTTTATTAATAAAATATATAGTATATATATGATTTCGTTTGTATATGTTACTTGTAGAAAATACCCTAAATTAGAATGGTTTGTAGATTCTTTATATAATCAAATATCAGAAATAAAATTTGATATAAAAAAAGTTCAAATTGTTATTGTTGATTACGAATTACAGTATGATGAAAATAACATTAGAAAAGACATGGTTAATAAAATTATTAATAATCGGTTTGATTACATACATGTTTCATCAAAACCATCTAATATACAAGGTAAATATAAACTCACAAAAATAAATTATCATGCGTGTTCTATACCACGTAATACTGGAATATGTTACGTTAAATATGATTATATTGTATTTATTGATGATTTATCGACGCTAGGAGAAGGTTTATTTAAAGAAATTGTAAAAAGTGCTACTTCAAAAATAGTGGTTGGTTTTGGATATAAAAAAGTTCATAATCTATCAGTTATAGATGGAAAAATTATATCAAAAACAGAACATGAAGGTGGAATTGATAGTAGGTTAAAATTAGGTAAACTTTTTAGAAAAATTAGCGGTTCACAATTATATGGCTATAGTGCATCTCCCCTTTCGGTTATTTTAAAAGTAAATGGTTATGATGAATTTTGTAATACGATGGGAGGTGAGGATTATCATTATGGTATGCGGATTGATAAGTTAAATATTCCAATTTATTATAACGCGAATGCTGTTTTTTATGAATCAGAGCAAATTTCCAATGAAGAGAATGTTTTTATACGAAGAGATCCATTATTAACTAAAGAAGCATATATGAGTTTAATGACTAAATATAATGTATCTAAACGTTATGATATAAATGGAAGATATGATCTTAGTCATTTTGTTTTAGATTCATTAACTCGTGATAAAAGTTGGACAGAAGGTAATGATTATAATTTAGCAGAATTGAGAAAAAAAATACAAAATGGAGGAGATTTTAATAATGTATTTGATCCAGATGCAAAAACAATTGAAGGACTTTTTATAAAAGATATATGATTATTAATATAAAATAATTATATTAATAAATCATCATGCATTACGTCTATATATTTTCCAATTACCTTGATCATATATTTCAGTATACCCATAATTAATTAACAATTTTTGAGCTTTTTTTGTAGTCTCCCAATTGGTATCATCAAATACCCATATTCCATTTTTTTTTACTTTATTATAATATAAATCAACTTCATTACAACTAATTAATTCAGAATGATTTGAATCTTGATGTAAAAAATCAATACTTTCATTTTCAAAATATTGTACAGCATTTGATGAATTTGTTCTATATAATTCTACATTATTACAATTATATTTTTTCATTAAATCTATTGTATATTTATACATATATTCATAATCAATATTTGCCCACCAATTATTATTTTCTATATCATTTGTACCACTTAATGATGAATCTTTATTCCATGCATCAATTCCAATAACTTTTCCTTTACACTTCATTGCAATTGGTAATAAACTTCTACCACCAAAAACACCTAATTCAACACAAAGTTTTGTATCTTCATTTATATATTCCATCATTTTCAATTCTTTTTCTTCAGTACACCATCCTTCAATATTATTATAATTATCAATATTTAACATGTTATATAAATATATTATTTATTTTATATTTATATTATAATTAAATATTAGGAAAAAATTCTGATTCATCATACCATTTTATATTATTTTTAATATAATTATTATCATATACACTAATTATACAATTTGAATCTAATAAGCTATATGATAATATAGTTCTTTTTTTCTCAATAATTAATCCAATACAATATTCTACTCTGTTATTATTTAATTTAAATAATTCGGAATATCGTAATAAATTCATATTTAAATCAAATACTGCAAAATAATGTTGATAATTAGATAGTTGTGATTTATGTAATACAAACCATATTTCATCATTAAATATAAATCCACATGTACTTCCTTTAGTATCTTTAAAAAATTCAGGTATATTATATTTATATTCTATTATATCTAATGTTTTTTTATTAAAATTTATTTCGCATAATGTAATTGGATACCATGCATATATCATATGTAAACTATTTTTATAATTTACATAAACCCAATTTTTTTCTATTCTATTTGTATTATTAAATTGTGGTATAATTATATTTCGATTTAATTTATATTCTAAATTATTTAAATTATAATTATCAGCTGATATAGAAATAATTTTATTTATATTATCATAATGTGATGCAGTATAATAAATAGTATCCATATAATTAAATATTCTCATATCTTCTAAACCTATATAATTATAGTTTTTTTCAATAGTATAATTTTCTTCTAAAAATATTTCATCACTACTTTTAATAAAATTACGATCAGTTTCAAATCGAGAATTCAAAGATATACCTTTTGGTAATGCCATATTTAATACAGTACCATCATTATTTAAATTATAATTTACCCATCTAATATTTATAATATATGTATTTGATTTAGATGGATGTTTTATAATACATGGAGTTCCTGAATAAAAAGTAATATCATTTGATTTTTCATTAATTTCTTTAATATTTTTTGTTATTGTTTTTGTTAAATCTATTTTAGTAATGGGAGTTAAACATGGATAATTATATAAATTTTTTGTATCATATAATGTAATATAATTTGATAAATTGTTTTTATTTAATTTTTCAATATTATATTCAGGATGTATTTTTAATATACATTTATTATTAAAATTAATACTTTTATCTTTTAAATTATATGATAACTCACATGTGTTGATATTATTATATATAGTATCAATAGGTGAATATGAATTATTTTTTACATTATCAACTATTTTTTCTATACATTTTAATAAAATATTATTATATGGTAAGCATATAATTAAATCTTCATATATTTCATTATTGTTTTTACAAAAATATTCTTTATTTGTTAAATTTATTAATTTAAAATTATTTGCAGAATTATATTTTATATCTAGATATATTCCACCATTAATATACAATATACAATATTTCCATAATTGTAATTTTTGTGTATTACATTGTAATTTATCATATGTATATAAAATAGTTTTACAATGTTTTTTGATAAAATTTCGACACATTTCATTATTATATAAATAATATTCAAATTCAGGATTTTCTTTTTTTAATAGATCAATCGTATTTTTAATTACTGGTGGTAAGTCAGTAGTATTCCATAATTGATAAATATTTAATGGAATAATTTTTTGATTTTCAAATATTTTTTGAATTCCATTTATTTTATATTCTTTATTTTTATTAATTTGTTTTTTTATTAATTGTGATATTCCTTTTGTATGTTTATACATATTATGATATATATTAATATATTTTTATACAAACCAATTAATATAATAATTGTATAAAAATATAATATTATATATAATAATGTCAAAATCTATACAAAATAAATTTAAAAATATTATTATTAAAAAGAATAAAAGTAAAAATTTAAATATAGATATTAATATAGATATTAATAATTATTTGTCAAATAAAATTATAAAATATTATGAATTATCAACCTTTGATAATAAATCAAAAAATATAGCATTAATGTTAGAATCACGTATATTACCAAATACAGAATTTGTATTAAGACAATTTTCAAGGTTTTTACCAAATAGCTTTTCAATGCAAATATATGTAACTAGTAATGTATATGATGATTATATTAAATTAGCAAAACTATTAAATAATAATATAATAATAAAATTATTACCAACACAATATAAATTATCATCTATAAAAGATTATAACAATATTATGTTGAATATATCTTTTTGGAAATTATTTGCAAAATATACAAATGTATTAATATTTCAATTAGATACAATGATATATCGTAATGGAATTCAATCGTTTTTAGCATATGATTACATAGGTTCACCTTGGTCAGAAGAAACAAACACACCAGTATTAGGTGGTGGTTTATCAATTAGAAATATAAGTGTAATGATACATTGTTTAGAAAATAAAGATAAAGTGATTATACCAGATGGTGGATTATTAAAACAAGAAATATTAAAATTGGATACATATCCAGAAGATATATTCTATTCGTATGCAATGAATCAATTTGGATTTAAGGTAGCTGATAATAAAACAGCATCATTATTTTCTATTGAATCATCATTATATAATAAAAAATGTATTGGATCACATAAATTATATAAATTTAATGATAATTTATACAAATATTTGTTATTAAATAGTTTATGTCCATACCAAAATTATAATACTTTTAATTTACAAGGTCATCGACATGGATGGAAAGTAGTTAATAATGAATTATCAAAATTATTTGTAAATGAAGAAATATTATTTGTATCGTATGCAGATTTAGAATATATTTTAAAAAATTTTTCATGTAATGGTAAAGAATGGGTTGGTATATTTCATTTAACACCAGTTAATACGAAAAATTATTTTAATGAGTATGATATAAATTTATTAAAAATAAATAATAATTTTTTAACTGATATTAAATATTGCCGAGGTATATTTGTTTTATCTGAATATTTAAAAAAGGAAGTTAAACAATTATTAAATCAAATTGGATATCCAAATATTTTGGTAAATGTGTTATATCATCCAATGGTATTTACTAATTTAACATTTAATTCGAATATAATTGATATATACAGTAATAAAATAATTAAATAAAGTAATATTTAATTTATTTAATTATGGATAATTCAATACCAATTATAAAACCAATTAGTATAAATAATATATATGAAGTACCAATTATAAAACCAATTATAGTTAAAGATTTAACACCAATTAAACTATTTGATGTATCAAAAGAAGAGTCAGTAACAAAATCACCGGTTATAATAACAAAAGAAATACCAGTAACAAAACCACAACTTGTAATACCAAAAGAAGTACCAGTACCAAAAGAGTCGATAATAATATTAAATACAGTTCCAAGCCCAGTAATAAACAATAGTATCATAAAATCAGAATATACAGTTCTAACACCCATACCAGCCCCAGTAAAAACAGTGAAAACAGTGAAAACACCAGCACAACTTATTGTAAAAACAATTGTATTATTAGGCAGTCAATATAGGTGTCCATCAATTATATATAAATTAAAATTACCTGATTTTAAAAAAATATGGTTACCAAGTCGTACAGAATCATATGCAAAACAAATGTTAAATGAAGAATGTATTGAATATAATATTACATTAACAAAAGAGGAATTAAAAAGTGTAAGTATTATGCACTTGAATGATGATGAATATGATAAATTATTAATAAATAGTTATGTGATAATAAATCAATTTAATAGTAGTGCAAATAATGCATTATTAGAATGTATTGCATTAAATATTCCAGTATTTTGTAATCGGTTACCAGCAGTAGAAGAATATATTGGTAAAGATTATCCTCTTTTTTATAGAGATATTGATCATCTTGAAAAAATGATATACGATTCAGATAAAATAAAGAAAGCGCATCAATATTTATTAAATATGACTGAATTAAAAAAAAAGTTAGAGTTGGATAGGTTTATTCATGATATATTAAATTCTAGTATAACTCGTTCTATATTAAGATAATTTTATATGAATTATTTTTAAATTGTATAATTTAAAAATATTTACAAATATTAATGAATAATTATTATCAAATATTGGGAGTAGATAAAAGTGCCACAACACAGGATATTGAATATAAATATACATTATTAAGAAATAGTCATCATATTGATGATAAAAAAGCAGAAGCATATGCAATTTTAAGTGATTATCATAAAAGAAGGAAGTATGATGAATTATTAGAGAAGAAAAATAGATTTTCATTATTTAAAATTCCATTTTTTGGGTATGACTTTGATGAAAACTATGTATATAAATATTCTGTATATGATAATAATAAGAAAATAGAAACAAATTCAGAAGAAAATAAAAAATATAAAGTAGATGATAAAACATTTTTAATATGTGAAAAAAAGAATTTAAATGGTGTTATTACTAAAAACTATTATATTGAAATTGATGGCAAGCGTGAATTAATACCTGAAGATAAAATAAATAAAATAAAAAATGAACATTATGAAAAAAAATCCAGTTTTTTTAAAAATACTACTTAAACACAAATAACTTTATTAAGTATTACCAAAAAATGAGCCAATCAAGTGATAACTCTAGGACTTTTCGAGTATTGAACTTAACGGATGACGTAAAAACTCAACTTACAGATGCAACAGTAACACAACATGAAAACGTGCATTATGTAGAAGTAAGTGATGTAGCAAAGATTGCATCAGTAAAAAAGGTATTAGATGATGCTGAGATTAAATACAAACAATGTTCGTATTCTACATTTGTACGATTTACTGATTCTTTGACGATTGATGAATTAAATAAAATTGCATCTGATGCATGTGCAAATGTAAATATTTTATATTCTCGTGTAGATGAAAATAATCACACTGGTAAATTAGTAGTAGATCGTTTGGAAGATTATAACAAGCTTAAGAGCACATCTGGAAATGTAAGTTTTTTCCGATTTTCGCCGTTAAACGTTCCTCGTGTGCAAAATCGTAATTATCAAGGCCGACCTGCAAACCAAGGTGAAAACAAGGGTAACTGGCAAACAGTAGGTCGCCCACAAAATGTTCGTGGTCGTTACACGCAAGCCACGCAAGGTGCTAATCAAGCACAAGTTGCTCAAACACCTGCACCTCAAGCAGTTCCAGAAACATCTGCACCTCGAGGCACAGCACCTACTCGTGGTATAGGTCGTGGACGAGGCCGTGGTAGCGGTGTAGCTCGTGGTCCATCTGCATGAATTATTGAATAAGAAAATTTATTTATAGTTAATATAAATAAATTTTTTAGAAATATATATTAATAGAATATATGATGAATTATTATAATAAATACAATAAATATATTGAAAAATATAAATTATTAAATAATAATAATCTAATAGGTGGTAAAGAAGAAAATACATTTTATATTAAAACAGACGATACCAAATTTGATTTATATATGAAGTCTGAATTAATTAAAAAAGACTGGCAAGAATCAAATAAATATCCAGTTAATTTTATATTTATTCAAGGTGAATCAGCTTATTACAGAAATAAATTTGATACAAAACAATCTGAGAAGTATTAACTTTTTTCATATAATATATATTATATTAATTTTGTAAAATATTCATTTTCTTCATTATTTAAAACAGTAGATATTACACCAGGTATTATTGAATTAGTTTCTTTTAATCCTGTTCGAAGATTAATTTCTAATAAATATGGATGTTTATTTTCAAATATGAAATCACTACCAAATAATTCAAATCCATTTGTCGCATTCCATTCTGGATAAAATTCGTTTTGATTATTAAATACTTTTTTAATTATTTTCTGCATATCTTTCATTGCATTAGTTGCATCTTGTTTGTCCCAATTATCTGGTAAATAATCAGGAAACATTTTTATATTACCTGCTTTCCAATGTGAATCATGAATATTTTTATTAAGCCAGTCTTCTTTTTTATATTTTTCATTTGCTGTATAATAGAACTGAGAGTTACTCATGAATATTTCTGGTGTTTTATTCTTCATGACTTTTACTAATATTAAAACTCTAAAATGAAATTTATATCCATCAATTAAATCTGGATTCATTAAATAATCTTGTAATAACCATTCATTAAATTTTTCGTGTTCTTTAACCCAATTAATTATATCAGTTTTTGTTTTAACAATAGATATACTATCACCCGCTGCACCTTTTAATGGTTTTAATATTTTTATATTATCTGTTATATTATTTAATAAATCATTATTATTTAATATTTCATGACTATTAATGTATTCACCAGGTATAGTAAAATCAGCATCTTTAAAATTCTTATTTAATAATATTTTATTACATATTTCAGTTTTACTATTACCGTATAATAAACTAATCCATTTTGATCCACTTGCATCAAAACGATTTTTCCATCTTATACAATCACCAGATAAAAATATAAATTCAACAGGATAATCAGTAGATTTTTTAAAACCTTTTTTAATTAATTGACTACTCATATCATTTTCAAAATCAGAATCATATGTTACATTTACATAAAATGTATTTTTGATTGGTTTATATTCTGTTGTTCTACCAAATGAATACAATCTTTCAAATTTATAATTTTTATTTTTTTCAAATTTAATTTTTTTATTAAAATCAACTTTTATAAAATCTGGATGATCTTTGTTATCAATTAAAATTGATACTAATGCAGGAATTAAATCTACATGTCGAAATACATAAAAATCACTTAATATATTATTTATAATTGGTGGCAAACCTTCATATAATTCAATGTATACATTCAAAATATAATACCCATTTTTAGAATTAAAATCTGGTTGTAAATCTATTTTATGATCAAATATTAATTGAATTGTATTATTTATTTGTTTATCTATAAATAATCCATCTTTTTTAGTGCAATTATCTGGTAATGTATCTGGAAAAAAATAAAAATCTGATTTATCATTAATAAAACTATTATTTTCATTATATATATTATATGGATTTGTACTATTTGTATTACTATCAGTATAAAATATATCTTTGTTAAATAATTTTTTAGCTCTATTATACATCTTTTTTTTACAAATGTATATTTTAAATGGATTTAATTTAATTATAACTATACATTCAAGTGCACATCTATAACCATGTAATAATACAGGATTACTAATTAAATCTCGAATTATCCATTTATATGTTGGATTTAATTTTATTTGTTCTTCTAATTCTTCTTTAGAAGAAATATTTTTTCTTGTATAATTAGATGAATTTGGTGAAGCACCGCCAATTCCAAATATTGGTCTTAATCTATATGTTTTATTTATTATTGGTATATTATTATTATCTACAATTTTAAATGGAAATATAAAATTATATTCTTTATATTTATTTAAAAATAATTCAATATTAATTATATTATTAAAAGTATTACCTTTAATTGCGTTAATTAATTTAGATTTTTTTGAATCATCATTTATAAATTGTTGTAATATATCTTTATCGTCAATATAAATAAAATCAATAGGTAACTTGGATGATTCTATCCATCCTTTTTTTATTAATGATGATTTAAAATATTCTATAAATTCTTGATTAATTTTAAATTTAATTGAAATATAGAATGTTTTTTTTCGACCACCATATTGATTATTGATTATATTTTTATTTACTGTATTTGTATATTTTAATATATATTTAATATATTTATTATAATATATATTATTCATATTATAATAAATTAAAAAATTATAAATTGTGCAACCTTGTAATATCAACTTCTCTTAAATTATATTTATCTAAATTATTATTATTGTTAAATAATATTTTTAATAAACCTTCAATAAATGGCGAAAAATGATTCAATCCAACTCTCGCATTTATTTCATGTAATATTAAATTTATTTCATCTGTAAATGAAAAATCAAGTCCATATATTTCAAAACCGTTTGGTATATTTCTATCTATTTTTATTTTTTTTATATTATTGTAATTAAAAATTGTTGTAATAATTTTTCTTAATTGATTATCTATATTTTTTATGTTATCATATTTATAATTATCTGGTAATATTTTTGGATAATATATATTTTTATCTAATTCATATTCAACAATTTTTCCATTTCTTTGTGTACGACCAATAGAACCACCATTTAATAGTATATGTGATCCTTCATCATTATCAAAACATTCTTGAATAGTTTTATTTTTAAGAGGATCTACATTATTACATTCACTATCCATTTCAGTAGTTTTTGAAATAAAATAAGGATGTTTAGTAGTCATATAAACTTTATGTTGTTTTCCTTGTAAACATACAATTATAACGTAAACTCTCATATAAGATATTCTATTATTAATTTTAGATGTATTTATTAAATCTTCAATAATCCATTCTTTTGAATTAAATTTAATACCATTTGGTAATATAATTTCATTATTTTTTTTTATATGATCAATTATATCTTTTTTATAATTATCAATACATTTAAATATACGTGTTCCTATACCACTTGCACTAGTTATTGCTTTAATTATTATATAATCTGATTTAGGTGAGAATTGTTCTAATTCACTATTTAATTTATCTGTATGTAAAATAGTCCATGGAGCAAGATATTTTTTTAAAGGTTTTCCAAAAAATTTTTGTATGCTTCCTTTTTGTGTAATATTATATATAAAATCTCCATATAATATATTAATATATAACCCATTTAAAAATTGAGTTCGATATTTTTCTACATCACGTTTATTTAAAAACTTATATGATATTCTATCATCAATAAAAATAAATTGTGCATTATGTTTATTATCAAGTGATGGTGTTGGATATTTAATATATTCTTCAACATACCCGTTATTTTTTAGTTCTTTTTCTAATTTTTCTTTAAATGGTAAATCTCGTTTAATATTTATATAATATTCTAACTTATCTTTTGCTGGAACTATTGCTGGAACTATTGCTGGAACTATTCCACGAACTCTTGCAAAGTCATCGCCATCAAATATACCACCAATTAATTGTAAATATTTTATTCTATATTTGTTATATTTTTGTTCATTACTCATAATATATTAATATATATAATATTTTTGTATTTTATATATATATGATAAATTATTATAATAAATATTATAAATATATTGAAAAATATAAATTATTATATAATTATAATCAATTAGGTGGTAAAAAAGAAAACACCTTTTATATTAAAACAGATGATACCAAATTTGATTTATATAT
>Ga0114964_10001535_pt1 | contig 16752 bp, 16 predicted proteins | sample C_131016_MF_Meta_FD_92638 | JGI IMG/M metagenome (GOLD analysis project Ga0114964, IMG submission 92638) | Freshwater microbial communities from Lake Croche, Canada to study carbon cycling - C_131016_MF_MetaG | ecosystem: Environmental > Aquatic > Freshwater > Lake | place: Lake Croche, Canada... | reverse complement strand
TCTCTAGAAATCTCTAAAATTTCAAAATTTAATTTCCCATTCGGAACACTTATCTCTGCTGTTTCACCAACTTTTTTCCCAAGCAACCCTCTTCCTATCGGCGAACTTACAGATATCTTTCCTGACTTTAAATCCGCTTCACTTTCAGCAACCAAAGTATATTTCATTTCCATCCCATTTGCCTTGTTTTTGATTTTAACATTGGACAAAACCAATGCTTTTGACAAATCAAGTTGCGATTCATCAATTAGTCGGGCATTTGAATACACTTCTTCTAATTTTGCAATTCGCATTTCTAACATTCCTTGCGCTTCTTTAGCTGCATCATATTCTGCATTCTCAGATAAATCACCTTTATCTCTTGCTTCGGCGATAGCTTGCGATGCTCTAGGTCTTTCAATACTCTTAAGTTGCTCTAATTCATCTTTTAATTTTTTTAACCCTTCTGCAGTGTAATAAGATACTGTACTCATGTTTTCCTCTTTTATATAAATAGAAAAAATCCCATCGCAACGGGATTTCTTTTTGCAAAGATACTATTTTTAGTTAATTTGAAATATTTTGACGCTTATTAACGTTTGTCAAAGTTAATTAAATTAAATTTGTTTACCCATAGTATTTCAAATAATTTTTAGCATGAAAAAGATTTGCATTTTTTTAATAGTGGTGTCGTTTGCACTTGGTTGTGATACCGGCAGAATAAACAACAACAATCCAAACATTCCAAATTACACTGTTAATTTACAAATCAATTTAAATTTAAACAGTGATCTACAATTTGCTACTCATCACTTCGTGGATTATTCGCAAGGTGCCCGAGGTGTTGTAGTTTTTAATACAGGCAGTGGATATGTTGCTTATGATTTAGCTTGTCCTAACCAGTCTTTTACTACTTGTACTTCTCCTATGAATATTCCAGCTGGTTCAATTTCGGCAACCTGTAGCTGTGACAATAACGTTTATAATTTATTTAATGGGCAATGTGCGGGGCAAGCCTATCCCATGAAACAATACCATGTAGATGCCGGCGGAGGCTATATTTACGTAACAAATTAAATAAAAAAGCCAATCGAGTTGATTGGCTTTTTTATTAAAACTTCAAGGTCATACCCAACAAGAAATTAATCCCTGCTTGCGGAAAATAGTAGGGGTCTATCCCATACATATAGCCGTTTGAAATATATCTTTTGTCCACAAAATTATTAACCAAGCCCGAAAAAGAAATCGATTTAAAAATCGATTTTGATTTTAACTCATAAACTACATTAAAATCATTAACCGTGTAAGAAGGCAATCTCGATACCGTTGATTCGGAATTATCCAAATATTGTTTCCCTACATGTTTTTGTAACCAAATCAATTTAAAGTTTTGAAATGGCTCATAACATAGAATAGAAGACCCTATAATGGAAGGCGAATAAGCAATTTGCTTTTTCATACTGCCATTATTAATAACATTTAAGCTTTTAGTGATGTTAATTTGGACTGAAAGTTTAGTGGTCAATTGATAAAAGGCCTCTATTTCAGCTCCTAATCTGTAACTTTTATCTGTATTTGCTCTTATCGGATTTCCAACATCATCTACTTCTCCTGTTAGTAGTAATTGGTTTTTATAAAGCATATAGTACATATTAGTTGTCCATAGAAATTTGCTCGATTTATGTCTCCATCCTAATTCAAAATCATCTAGCGTTTCTGGTTTAGGATTTCCATTTTCATAATCAGTTCGGTTGGGTTCTCTGTTAGCTTTTGCATACGAAAAATACACATTGTTTTTAAGGTTTACACTATAATTCAAACCCGCTTTTGGATTGAAAAAACCGAAAGAGTCATTGACTTTCTCTACCTGAACACCATTAGCCTCGTAATTTACATTTCGATATTGAAAATCGGCATAGAGACTTAATTTTTGAGTTAATTGATAGTTGACTTTAGTAAAAATAGTTCCGTCCTTTTTGACTCCAAAATCATCATAATAGTGATCTCCTAGCTCGCTTGTTGAAGCATATCGGGCCCAAATTACTTTTCCATAATGTTTACCTTCATACTTATTCCAGCTCCCCCCTATAATTAGATCCCATTTTGCATTTTTGTAATTAACTGAAAATGTAGTTCCATAAAAATCGTTATCTAACCATTTCTGACGAATCAAATCAGTTGACGATACTCCCGAAACCGGCAATAATCCATAGTCTTCAAATGAATCATCTTCTTTATAATTCTCATAATACCCTTTCCCCTTCGTGTAATGAACTGCTATATTTGTATTCCAATGGCCATTTATTTTTTCATTCCAATGCAGTTGAAAATGATCCTGTTGGTAATTATCGGTTTCATTAGTGTAAAATCGTGTGTTGCCTAATTCATCGGTAAAAATTCCTGAATAATTAAATGTCCGGTCTTTAGCTAACATGGCTGCATCAATTCCATTCCATGCTTGATATGTTTTTTCAGTTCCACCAAACACTATAGCTTTTATAATGGAAGACTTACCCACATAAGTTCCTTGTACAAAATAAGATTTTAAATCTGAAGAAGCTCTATCAATGTACCCTTGCGAATTAATATCAGATAATCTCCCTGCTAATTCAAAATGGTCATTTAACAATCCTGTACTAAACTTTACTGTACTCTTGCGAGTAGAAAAGCTCCCCACAGAATTTGAAATCTCCGCAGAACTTTGCTTGGAATAAGAATCGGTTAATAAGTTTAAACTTGCACCAAAAGCTCCGGCACCATTGGTAGAGGTTCCAACTCCTCTTTGCAACTGTATACTTTCTACCGATGAAGCAAAATCGGGTAAATCAACAAAAAAAGTTCCGCTAGCCTCAGCATCATTATAGGGTATGCCATTGATCGTAACGTTTACGCGCGTTGCGTCACTACCTCTAACTCGTATTCCGGTGTATCCAACACCATTTCCTGCATCTGAAGTTGTCACTACCGAAGGCATAAAATTTAATAATATGGGTATGTCTTGCCCAAGGTTGCGGTTTTGAACTTCCTTTTTATCTACGTTACTAAAAGTAACTGGTGTTTTTGCAGTAACGCGAATCGCTGAAATTAACACCTCATCAAGCGGATTGACCTTAGTGGAGTCTTTTACTTTTACTTGGGAGAATGCAGTAAGGTAAAAAAGCAAATTGAAAATTGAAAATAGTAACTTTATCGTACTACTTTTTTTGTTCTTTTGGCTTAAAAATTGGAATAAAGTTTTCATTCGTAGAATTGATTACGAATAAAAGGGGCAATTATTCTTTGGTTTAAAAATTAAATTGATCTTCCTATGACAAGTAGTGTGCACGCTAAATTGTCATTTTTCCCTCGGCAACATTACTTGCCCAGGTTCATTGGGTATAATCTCAGCCCTTGGTAGAGCACCCCTTTGAGACGTAGCAAAGATAAATCTATATCCTCCAATAATCAAAAACAATGATTGAAAAAGAAAATTAAAACTGCGGTTTGCGTCTATTTTGTTTGATCTCAGAAAGATTTCGCTTGGCTTTTATTCTCTTCTCAATAACAGACCGAGGAATTTTGGTTGGTTTCCTTTTTTTAGGTACCGTTAAGCATTGATTTATCAATTCTAAAAAACGCTTTATAACAATTGTTTTGTTTTTGAGTTGGCTACGATCCTCGTCGCAATTAATAATTAGTAAACTTTCTGCAGATAATTTACGGTGAAGCTTTTGAACCAACAATTCCTTTTCATCTAGTGAAAATGCTTGAGAAGCACTTAAATTAAAAATCAAAACTACTTTCGAGGAAACCTTATTGACATTTTGACCACCTGCACCAGAACTTCGAACGGCTTTAAACTGCAATTCCGCTAGCAATTGATCAGTTCTCATATTGAGCTTGATGGGCTGGTTTTAATAAATCATTTATTGTCTTCACAGGATTAAAAGTTACTAACGGCACTTCTACAAAAACAGTATTCCATTTGGCCATGGCACCATTCCATAATCCCGGCAGTTCATAGCCACGTAGTTCTCTCCCTTTATTATTTTTTTGAACAATAAATCCTGTGCTCGAATCAATAAATTGGTGCAAATCAAATTTTTCTCCTTTGAAATTTTTAGTTGCACAAACTAAATCAACGGGATTAAAATGGGTTGCACGGGCTAAAACATCAACCTGCTCTATATTATGGGTATCCACTTGAGAACTTTCGACGATTTGCAATGAAACATTGCCTTTATAACTTCTAACCCAGAACGGACCCCCTCCCGGTTCTCCTTCATTTTTAACCATTCCGCAAACTCGGATTGGTCGGTTTAATTTATTTTTGATATAATCTATTTTGTCATCAAGAGTATATTTGAAAAAATCCTCTAACACATCAATATTTAATTTTTTTGTCATAAATTCGAGTACGTGTTCAATGTCGCTTTCATTTATAGATTGACAATCTATAGTTCTTAATATTCGGAAGGTCTCTGTTTGTAAATTAAGCAATACTCCTGCCAGAGCTTTCTTATATAAGATTATATCTTGAAAATGATTTTGAATTACATTATCTATATTTTTTATAAAAATAACATCTGCGTGCAAAGAATTCAGATTGTTGATTAAAGCGCCATGTCCCCCCGGTCGAAACACTAATTGACCTTCGTCATTTCTAAATGGCTTGTTTTTCAAATCGACGGCTATGGTATCCGTACTTTTATGCTGATAAGAAAAATTAACTAACGTTTTTATCCCTGATTTTAATTGTATTTTATCCTTAACTTGGGCGATAATGTCTCTGAATAAATCTTCGTGACTTTCAGAAATTGTAAAATGCAAATGAGAAGTTGAGTTTGAACTAGCATAAAAAACACATTCATTCAAATGTTCTTCCACAGGGGTTGCAATATGTGACTGATATTTATGAAACGCTAGAGTTCCCTTAGGCTTGTTCGCAAAGTCAAAATGAGCTGCATCCAACATTAATTGGATGAATCGGTAGCTTTTTTCATGAGCCTCCAAAATATCATAATCAGTGTAAAGCTCTTTTAATCGCATCTTGATTTCTTCATAAAAAGGAAACTTTTCAATACCAGCCAAGAAAACGAGTAAGTTTTTATCCTTTTTGCGATTGATATAAGCATTAATAGTTTCGTTTTGATAATCAAATTCGTTGAGAAATTCATTTAAAAATTTGAACATTCTGCTGGCAGCACCCGAGGCTGGAACAAACTTTTTAAGTTTCAAACTTTCTTTTTTACGATCAAATTCGTCAGCATGTTGTTGAAATTCCTCGTCATTTAGTTTTAAGATACCGTCATTAATAGTCGCAGGACGCTCCAAGTAAATTTTTGGAATGCCTGATTGAAAAAGCAACAACTCGGTTTCAATTTTTTCTAATGAAATGCCATGTTCTTTTATTTGCTCAAAATCGGCTTCACTAAATCCGTATTGATTTTTCAAGTTATCTTTTATTTTAAAATTCTTTTCCATTCTAAATACGCATAAAAAGCAATAATTGTGAAAATAAAATATTGTAATGATAACATTCCTAATCCCCTACATGCAAATAGAGGAACTACAATACAATCGCCTATAATCCATAAAGTCCAATTCTCTATTTTTTTTAAAGCCATGTACCACATTGCTGCAAAGAAAAGACCTGATGTAAAAATATCAATATAATTAAGAATTTCAAGTTTGTAATCAAAAAAATTATAGACTAAATAAGTAATAAACATTGTCAAAAAAAACAATCCAACTCCGATAACTTTTTCTTTTTTATTAGTCCTTGAAATTTTCAAATTTGATTCATTAAGATTCGGTGACCATTTAAACCATCCGTAGATGCTCATTATCGAATAATAAATATTCATCGTCATGTCGCCAAAATAATGAGCCTGATACAATAAATACACTGTAATAAGTGTTGCTAATAAACCGGTTGGGTAAACTAAAATGTTTTCCTTCCGAGCACAAATAACGCTGATGATACCAAAAACAAATGCAATAAACTCTAAAACAATTTGAGTCCAAGAAGCTTGGTAATATTGAGAAAAAAGAAAGTCAAACATTAGTCAAAAAAGTTTATATCATTTTCAAACGCCGTTCCTACCACGACCATAGTAGCTCCTGCTGCGAAAGCTTCTTCTATTCTAATTTTGGAACGAATGCCCCCTCCGACAATAAGTGGCACTGAAATCCTCTCTGCAACAGCAGCAATCATTTCAAGCGGAACAGGTTGTTGAGCACCACTTCCCGCTTCCAAGTAAATTAGCTTATTGCCAATCAATTCACCCGCTTTCGCTGTTTGCGCTGCATATTCACAATTTTTGCGGTCTAAGGGGATGGTCCTACTTACCCTTTCAACCGATGTTTCACAACCACTTTCGATTAAAATATAACCAGTCGAAATAATTTCTAATGTGGTTTTCTCCAATATTGGTACTGCATTAATTTGGTGTTCAATCAAATAATCGGGATTTCTACCTGAAAGTAATTGCAGGAATAAAATGCCGTCTGCTTCTCTTGAAATTTGCTTTGGATTTCCCGGAAACAAGACGATGGGCAAACGTGTAGATTTCTTCAATTCTTTAATGATGGCATCTAAATGATTGCCCTCAAATGAACTCCCACCTACTAACAAATGAGTAGCAGAAGATTGATTGATTTTGGGAATAAAAGTACTAAGCCTTTCCAAATCCAATTTATCAGGATCTAAAAGGATGGCAAGAAGCTGTTTGCGCTCTTTTACAGCAGTAATTATTGTTTGATATAGGTTCATTTTACTTTGTAGAAAGCCAACTCATTCAAGACTTGGCACTATCCTCTTTAGATTCAAAAGCGCAAACAAAAACATAGTCTTCAATGAAATCAAAAAGTATGTCAAAGTATGCTATTTTTTGGTTAAATCGTAACGCCACATTGCATTTACGATCGGACAGTAGAAATTGATTTTCAAAAATATGGTTTTTGAAACTAATGCCCGCTTCATTTTTAATTTTATAAACTGATTCTTTAATACCCCAAACCACCGCGGCTTTTTTAAGAGAATCTTCAGCATTTAGATTCTCTAAATGCGTGACATCCATAAAACGAGGAGCTAGCTTGAGGACTTTCTCTTTCAATATTTCTAAATCGGCACCAACATTTTCCTCACTCAATACGACAATCGAAAAATCATTGGAATGCGATATTGAAATATGTGTGCCATCTTTTAAATTAGGCTTACCAAATTCATCGTAATACAAATCAAAATCGGTATACCCTTGTGCCATCAACAGATGTCTGACACTCATAAATCCCTTCTGATGGCTTACAGATTTCATGCTATTCAAGCGGTTCAACGACGCTTCTTTTAGTTTTATACTAGTAAAAAGTTGGTCAAAACTTTCAGTGATCTTCCACACCAGTAGATGGGTGCCTTCCTTTAAAGCTTTGATTTTTAGTAGTGGCATGAGTAAATTGAAATTATCTGTTTGTATTTCAGAAAATTAAGTAGTTGAACAAGTCACAAAAAAGTAAAAAACCTTTTTTTAATTCTTTCGTATTATGTAGCTTTGCAAAAATTTTAGCTAATATAAATAATTTATAGATGAGTACACAAACTTTACCATTTGTAGCCTACAAAGTTAAGGATATTAACCTTGCGGCTTGGGGAAGAAAAGAAATTGAATTGGCAGAAGCCGAAATGCCAGGATTAATGGCGCTTCGTGCCGAATACGGTGCTAGTCAACCGTTAAAAGGAGCTCGTATTGCAGGTTGTCTTCACATGACCATCCAAACGGCAGTTCTAATCGAAACTTTAATTGCTTTGGGAGCAGAAGTTACTTGGTCTTCTTGTAACATTTTCTCAACTCAAGATCAAGCTGCTGCTGCTATTGCTGCTGCTGGAATTCAAGTATACGCTTGGAAAGGTTTAGACGAAGAATCTTTCGATTGGTGTATCGAGCAAACGCTTTTCTTTGGTGAAGATAGAAAGCCATTAAACATGATATTAGATGATGGTGGTGATTTAACCAATATGGTATTTGACCGTTACCCTGAATTAATTCCTGGTATCAAAGGATTGTCTGAAGAGACAACAACTGGTGTTCACCGTCTTTACGAACGAATGAAAAACGGTACTTTATTTATGCCAGCAATCAATGTTAACGACTCCGTTACTAAATCTAAATTTGATAACAAATACGGTTGTAAAGAATCGGCTGTGGATGCTATTCGTAGAGCTACTGACGTGATGTTGGCTGGTAAAAGAGTAGTGGTGTGTGGTTATGGTGATGTAGGTAAAGGAACGGCCGCTTCATTCAGAGGAGCAGGTTCAATCGTTACCGTTACAGAAATTGACCCAATCTGTGCTTTACAAGCGGCTATGGACGGTTTTGAAGTGAAAAAATTAAACACGGTAGTAGGAAATGCTGATATTGTCATCACAACTACTGGAAATAAAGACATCGTAATGGGAAGTCACTTTGAACAAATGAAAGACAAAACAATCGTTTGTAACATTGGACACTTCGATAACGAAATCGATATGGCTTGGTTAAACAAAAACCATGGCGCTTCTAAAGTAGAAATTAAACCACAAGTTGATAAATATACTATCGCTGGTAAAGATATTCTTGTTTTAGCTGAAGGCCGTTTAGTAAATTTAGGTTGTGCTACAGGCCACCCTAGTTTTGTAATGAGTAATTCATTCACAAATCAAACTTTAGCGCAAATCGAATTGTGGACGAACAGTGCTGCTTATAAAAATGAGGTGTATATGTTACCAAAACACTTAGATGAGAAAGTAGCAGCCCTTCACTTGGCTAAATTAGGTGTTGAATTGGAAACCTTGAACAATGAGCAAGCTGCCTATATCGGAGTTGCGGTTGAAGGTCCTTTCAAACCAGAGTATTACAGATACTAATTGTAAGTAATAAGAAAAAAACCCTCACAATGATGTGAGGGTTTTTTTATGCAAAAATTTATAGTGCTTACTACCCGATATCAAAACAAAAAACCCACTCAATACTGAGTGGGTTTTATATAATAATAAGAGTAGTCCTTATGCCTCGAACGGAAGGATTGAAACATATGATTTGTTTTCTCCTTTTTTCTGGAATTTTACAATCCCGTCAACTTTTGCATGTAAAGTATGATCTTTACCCATGTAAACGTTTTCTCCCGGATTATGCTTAGAACCTCTTTGTCTAACAATGATATTACCAGCAATTGCAGCTTGACCACCATAAATCTTAACGCCTAAACGCTTCGATTCTGATTCTCTACCATTCTTAGAACTACCGACACCTTTCTTGTGAGCCATGACGTTTTAGTTTTTAAATGTTAATTATTCTTCTGTAGCTTCAGCTTTTTTTGCTGCTTTCTTTTTTGGAGCACTTCCAGTTATACCTTCAATCACAATTTGCGTCAGGTATTGTCTGTGTCCATTTCTTTTTTTGTAACCCTTTCTTCTTTTCTTTTTGAAAACGATTACTTTGTCTCCTTTTAAGTGTTGTAACACTTTGGCTTCTACTGAAGCACCTTCTATAGCTGGGGCGCCTAAAGTAATGTTACCATTGTCGTCTAACAGGAGAACTTTATCAAAAGAAACTTTTGAGCCCTCCTCATTAGCTAAACGGTGAACATAAACCTTTAAGTCTTTGCTTACTTTAAATTGTTGCCCTGCTATCTCTACGATTGCGTACATAACAATAATGTTTAATTAATTTTTAAGTGTGCAAATATACTACTATTTCTTATACACGCAACCTCAATTCAAAAAAAGTTCTGTCTTAAATATCAAATACTTACGAACTGGAATTATTTCTGTAAAAATTGAGAAAAAAAAGTACCTTTGGTGTAACAAAAAAAAAGGTTGGTCTACTAACCAAGAAATCAACGAAAAAATTTCAATTTTTTATGAAAAAATCACTAATTGCTTTAAGTTCAATGCTTATGCTTGGAGGAATAGCTCATGCCCAAAAGGTAGCTTTTGAGGAGTACGATTTACCTAACGGTCTGCATGTTATTTTACATAATGACCCGTCAGCGCCAGTTGTAATTACCTCAGTAATGTATCACGTAGGTTCTAAAGACGAAAATCCAGAAAGAACAGGATTTGCTCACTTTTTCGAACATTTATTATTCGAGGGAACTGAAAACATCAAAAGAGGAGAATGGATGAAAACGGTAACTTCTAACGGAGGAACTAATAATGCCAACACCTCGGAAGACCGTACTTATTATTTCGAAGTGTTCCCCTCTAATAATACCGAATTGGGATTGTGGATGGAATCAGAAAGATTGATGCACCCTGTAATCAACCAAATCGGTGTAGATACCCAAAACGAAGTAGTTAAAGAGGAAAAAAGGCTTAGAGTAGACAACCAACCATATGGTCAGTTGATTGCAGAAGTTAAGAAAAACATGTTTAAAGTGCACCCTTACCGTTGGGCAACTATTGGTTCGATGGATCACTTAGATGCTGCTAAATTAGAAGAATTTCAAGCTTTTAATAAGAAATTCTACTCGCCAAACAACGCTGTATTGGTAGTGGCGGGTCAAATTGACATTGCTCAAACAAAAACTTGGGTAGAAAAATATTTTGGCCCAATTCCAAGAGGAGTAGAATTGAAAAAACAAACATTCGTTGAAGCACCTATCACGGAGACCATTCACGCGACTTATGAAGATTCTAACATCCAAAAACCAATGGTTGTGGCTGCATACAGAACTCCATCTATGAAAACGCGCGATGCTAGAATCTTAGACATGATTTCTACGTACTTAAGCGATGGTAAAAGTTCTAAATTGTACAAAAAGATTGTAGACGACAAGAAAATGGCATTACAAATCGGAGCTTTCAACTATAGCCAAGAAGATTATGGCCAGTACATTCTATATGGTATGCCACAAGGTGATTTTACTTCGGCTGACTTAATCAAAGAAATCGATGAAGAAGTGGTAAAACTTCAACACGAGTTAATCTCGGAAAAGGATTTCCAAAAATTACAAAACATCAACGAAAATAATTATGTAGATAGTAATTCTAACATCGAAGGTGTTGCTGAAAACTTGGCTTCTTTCTACTTATTGTATGGTGATGTTAATTTAATAAACACTGAAATCGAAATGTATCGCTCTATCACTCGTGAAGAAATAAGAGATGTTGCCATAAAATACTTAAATCCAAACCAACGTTTGATTTTGGATTATGTTCCTGCAAAAGACAAAGCTGAAAACAAATAAACTTACAACAATGAAAAAATCAATTATAGTATTATCAAGCTTGTTTTTAACTTTTATTATGCAAGCACAAGACAGAACTCAACCAAAACCAGGTCCTTCTCCCTCTATCAATATTAAAAAACCAGAAACTTTTTCATTGCCAAACGGCTTGAAAGTTTTAGTAGTTGAAAATCACAAACTACCAAGAGTTTCTTTCAGTTTATCGATTGATAACGCTCCTTATGCAGAGGGTAACAAAAAAGGAACTGACGATTTAACAAGTAGCTTGATTGGGAATGGTTCAATTAAAACATCCAAAGATGCCTTTAATGAAGAAATCGACTTTTTAGGTGCTAGCATTAATTTCTATTCTTCAGGTGCTTCAGCAAGCGGATTGTCAAAATATTCTAAAAGAATTTTAGAGTTAATGGCAGAAGGTGCTTTGACTCCCAACTTTACGCAAGAAGAATTTGATAAAGAGAAAGATAAATTAATCGAAGGTTTAAAAACACAAGAAAAAAACGTTTCAGTGGTTGCTGGAAGGGTGGAAAACGTCTTGGCCTATGGTAAAAACCACCCTTCTGGAGAATATTTAACCGAAGAAACAATCAACAATGTCTCTTTAGCAGATGTTAAGAACAATTACAGCACTTATTTTGTTCCAGAGCACGCTTACCTAGTTGTTGTAGGTGACGTTAAAACCAAAGAAGTAAAGAAAATGGTTGAAAAACTATTTAGTTCATGGGTAAAAGCAACAGCTCCAAGATTGGAATATTCTAATCCAAGCAATGTTCAATACACTCAAATCAACTTTGTAGATATGCCAAATGCCGTGCAATCCGAAATTTCATTAATTAATACGGTTAACTTAAAAATGTCAGATCCTGACTTTTTCCCAGTTATTTTGGCTAACCAAGTATTTGGTGGTGACTTCAACAGTTACTTAAACATGAATTTAAGAGAAAAACATGGATGGACTTATGGAGCTCGTTCAAGTGTAGGTTTTGACAAATACATGTTCAGTAAATTTAAAGCTAATGCTCAGGTAAGAAATGCCGTTACAGACAGCTCTGTTGTTGAATCTATTAAAGAATTAAACAAAATCAGAACAGAAAAAGTTACTGACGAAATGTTAAACAGTGTAAAAGCGGGTTACATTGGTCGCTTTGTTATGCAAGTGGAAAAACCTGCAACTGTTGCTCGTTATGCCTTAAACATTGAAACAGAAGGATTACCTGCTGATTTCTACGAAAACTACATCAAAAACATCAATGCAGTAACTGCTGATGACATAATGAGAGTTGCTAACAAGTATTTCTTAGCAGATAATTTACGTATCGTCATCACTGGGAAAGGATCCGAAGTTCTTGCCGGATTGGAAAAACTTAAGATCCCAATGTTCTACTTTGACAAATTTGGTAATCCTACTGAAAAACCGGCAATGAAAAAAGCAGTTCCTGCCGGAGTTACTGTAAAAACAATTGTTGATAGCTATGTTGCCGCTATTGGAGGTGATAAAGCTTTAAAAACAATAAAGTCGGTTTCTTATGCGGGTTCTACATCTATTCCGCAAATCCCATCTCCTTTGACCTATACTCAAAAAGTAGATGCTAAAGGAAGAATGATGACTGAATTATCTATGCCCGGTATGAGTTTAATGAAAAAAGCTTTCAATGGAACTACTGGTTTCATGACACAACAAGGTCAGAAAAAAGTTATGGAAGGTGAAGATCTTGCTAAAATGAAAGCTGAATCAGTATTGTTCAACGAAACTTTACTAGCAACAAAAGCGGGTGTTACAGTAACAGGTATCGAACCTTTCAATGGAAATGACGCTTATGCCGTTGTGGACGGAGACACTACTTATTACTTTGATGTTAAAACCGGATTAAAGTCGGGTGAATCATCGACAGAAGAAAAAGGAGGTCAAAAAATGACTCGTGTTACTACCTTAAACGACTATCGTGTAGTAAAGGGAGTTAAATTCCCATTTAACACTATACTTAATGTTGGTATTGAATTAGATATTAAAATGTCTGACGTGAAAGTTAATGAGGGAGTTATTGATGCTGATTTTCAATAATTAATTCGTCAAAATAAATTACAAAAAAGCCCCGATTTTCGGGGCTTTTTTATTTTCTATTAGCCAAATAAACTCCTATCAAAATAACAAATGCACCTAATAATTGGAAGGCATTCAACATTTCGTTATCCATCAAGCCCCATAAACAAGCTACAATTGGAATGAGATAAGTCACGGATGAGGCAAATATAGGGGATGAAATTTGGATTAGTTTATAAAACAAAACGTTTGCCACCCCGGTCCCAAATATACCTAGTACCATCACGAATAGCATCGAATGCTGCGTAGCAGGCAAATTCATTTTTGCAGTAAAATCTGTTAGGAATAATATAAAAATAGCCGGAACCAGCATCACTACAAAGTTTCCGGTTGTAATGCTAAGAGGCTTAACATCCGACAAGTACTTTTTAATTAAATTGACATTCGTGGCATAACATAGCGTTGCTATCATAACTAATATATCATAGTAATCATTTTCACTTCCCTCTTGATGACTTCCCATAAAAATCAATAACGTCGTTCCTATTAATCCTGTAATGATCCCAATAAATTGATTCCTTTTGAAGCTTAATCCAAACAACACTGAACCCAATACCAAAGTATTTAACGGCGTCAACGAATTCAAGATCGAACAAATCGAACTACTTACCTTTGTTTCCGCTATGGCAAAGAGATAGGCTGGAATGAAAGTGCCAAAAAACGACGTCAAGGCAATAAATTTCCATTGACGCACGGGGATTGAAGCCAAACTTTTAAAGCCAACTAATAATAAAAAAAAACCACAAAAGATTATTCGCAAAGAACCTAATTGAAAAGGATTCAAGCCTACTAGTCCCTTTTTAATAAGAATAAACGAGCTACCCCATATCAGGGCTAAGGTTACCAAAATAATCCATTTCAATTGTTGTGCTTTCATATAAAATGTTTTCAGGACAAATTTTGTATTTTTTTTAAGAACTAACGATTTTATTTTTCACTAGTTTTGCTTTTGATTTAGAGATAATTTCACAGCACTATAAACGAATTAAATTATGAAACTAGTAAAATCATTTGCAATACTGGGTATCGCTTCAACTTTCTTATTCAGTTGCAAGGACGCTGCAGGCAAACCTACAGTTTTGAATAGCGCTGATAGTAATACAGCACTTACTACCGCAGCTGTAATCAAAAAACCAGAAACAACCAGTTTCAAGATTGATGGAATGACGTGCGCGATTGGATGTGCTAAAACCATAGAAACTAAATTAGCCAAAATGAATGGGGTTCAAAAAGCCAGTGTTGATTTTGATAAAAAACAAGCAACTGTTGAATTTGATGCTGCTGTATTGACACCAAGACAATTAATACAAGCAGTAGAAAGCACCGGAGATGGAAAGACCTATAAAGTATCTAATGTTAGGTCTAGCAGAAAAGCTTAATAATAGCACTACACTAAACAATAACAAAGGAACTCAATCGAGTTCCTTTGTTATTTCCATTTAATAGTTTCCATCAAATGTTGCATATCATTTTTCACATAACTTTCTGCAGGTAATATGGAGTCATAGTTCGGCTTTGCATAAAAATAGGCAGATCCAGTTATAAAATGTTGGATACTATCAGTAGCATAAAACAAAGAATTAGTTGCTGCATTACCCGTCACATCATAAAACATGCCATAGACGTTGCTGTTTCGATTAGCAAATGGCTGCTCAATGATTTGGTCAGCTTTTAACGTATGTAACTTATAGGTTAAGTTTTGTGCATCTCGCAACAAAAAATTTATATCCTTATTAACAGTTTTATAGGTTAAATATATAGTTGCTTTCATTTTAGGATAATGAATTTTTAGCCCTCCGTCATTTTCCTGACTTAGAATGGCATCTTTGTTGATTTCAAATACAAAAGGGCAATGTTTATCAAACGGGACATATTTTGCAACAGGGTAATCTAATCTCAATTGGCTAGCTGGTTTCGGCAATACATCATCTTTGCAACTTTGTTCAAGTCCTAGAGTCAACAGTACTAAAAATCCAATAAATTTTCTAGTCATTCTATAATTATTCAATAGTTACTTTTAATTGTTTAATTCTTTTTTTATCAACCATTTCGATAGTGAAATAAACTGTCGAAAAATAAATTTTCTGCCCTTTCTTGGGAAAGTTTCCTAATATTTCCAAAATAAAGCCCGCCAAAGTTTCAGCTTCGCCTTTTCTGTTCTCAAAAGCAATTTCATCTACTTCTAGTATTCGATAAAAATCCTTTAAGTTTATCTTTCCTTCAAATAAGAAGTTCTTTTCATCGATTTGGGAGTAACTAATATTTTCATCATCAAATTCATCTGATATATCACCAACAATTTCTTCAATCACGTCTTCCAAAGATACTAATCCCGAAGTACCACCATATTCATCAACAACCACTGCCAAATGACTTTTCAATCTTTGAAAATCTTTTAGTAAATCGTCCAGCTTTTTATTTTCTGGAACAAAAAATGGTTCACGCATTAATTTCTTCCAATCAAATTCCTTTTTATTTAGGTGTGGTAACAAGTCTTTCACGAACAAAACCCCTTCGATTTGATCAATACTGTCGCGGTAAATGGGTATTCTAGAATACCCTTTATCAACAATTTTAGGGTAAATCTCCGAAAAAGTTTCTTCTATTTCCAAAGCAAAAACATCAATTCGCGGACTCATTACTTGCTTTGTATCTGTATTTCCAAAGGAAACGATACCCTCCAGTATTTTCTGCTCTTCAGTCGAAGTATCCTCAGTGGAAGTTAATTCCAATGCTTGTGATAATTGATCAACCGAAATATTAGTTTTTTGTTTTCCCAATTTTTCATGCAAAAAAATCGTAATCGCACGCATTGGCAAACTGATGGGTGAAAGTATTTTATCTAAAACAGTCAAAGGACCAGCAATAAATTTAGAAAATTTAAGATTATTTCTACTGGCATATACTTTTGGTAGTACCTCTCCAAATAAAAGAATTAAAAAAGTTACCAAAATTACCTCGCAGGTAAACTTTATAATAGGATTACTAATCGCTAAGAAAAGTGACTTACCTACAAATGAAAATATAATTACTACCCCGATATGACTAAAATTATTCGCTATCAATATCGTGGCTAATAATTTTTTCGGGCGTTGAAGTAATTTTGAAATTAATAAAGCCTTCGAACCTTGTTCTCCCTCCAAAGTCATAAAATCCTTAGCAGTAAGTGAAAAAAGGGCTACTTCAGCGGCGGAAACCATAGCAGATGAAAACAAAAAAAACACTATTCCAATACTTCCAAAAAGTAGTTTAGTGTCTATAGCAGAAAAAAACGTAATACTGGGCTCGGGGTCCAATGGTAAATGAGTTAGTTAGACCATATTAAAAAGGCAAATCATTTTCAGGACTTATATTATTAGGCGCTTCAATTACAGCATTCTTTGGCTCTAAATTCTGGGGAGTTTTTAATCCATCCACTTCTTTTTTAGTGGTTAAAAATGTAAATTCAGTTACTTGAATTTCGGTCG
>Ga0114964_10001533_pt1 | contig 16788 bp, 14 predicted proteins | sample C_131016_MF_Meta_FD_92638 | JGI IMG/M metagenome (GOLD analysis project Ga0114964, IMG submission 92638) | Freshwater microbial communities from Lake Croche, Canada to study carbon cycling - C_131016_MF_MetaG | ecosystem: Environmental > Aquatic > Freshwater > Lake | place: Lake Croche, Canada... | reverse complement strand
CACACAATGATGTCGTTCAAAAATTACTTCGCATGGCCAGAAAAGGCTGTCATGTGGTTTATGTTCCAGGAAACCACGATGAGTTTGCTCGCCATTTTGTACAACACCACTTTGGTGGGGTGGAGGTGCTCAAAGAGACCACCCATACCACGGCGAATGGTCAGGTGCTCTGGCTCATTCATGGTGACTTCTTTGATGCGGTGGTGAAGTATGCCAAATGGCTCGCTTACGTGGGTGACTACCTGTATGAGATGATCTTGAAACTCAACCGCTATTACAATCTGTTGCGAGCCAAGTTGGGATTGCCCTATTGGTCCTTGTCGGCGTTTTTAAAACACAAGGTCAAGCAAGCCGTGGGTTTTATCAATGAATTTGAAGTCGCAGTGGCAAAAGAAGCAAAGCGTCGTGGTTATCAAGGCGTGGTTTGCGGGCACATCCATCATGCTGAAATCAGAGACATCGACGGTATTTTGTATTGCAACGATGGGGATTGGGTTGAGAGCCGTACTGCCTTGGTCGAGCACATGGATGGTCAGTTGGAAATCATCTATTGGGACCAACTGGGTGAGCACGTGAAAGCATTGGCCCCGGCCATCTCTTGAAACGAACGTGTAACAATTTCAACTGTTTGCCGGTCCTGACTCAACTGACCTAGCCCCCTGCCATGATCCAGTCTCGTGTGTTTTGCACAGGTTGCATAGGCTACTCGAGCGTTGGACGCGAAAATTTAGGGCCATGTTATTGAAATGGATGCTTCATGAAAATACTCATCGTGACAGATGCCTGGGAGCCACAGGTCAATGGTGTCGTCCGCACCTTGAAGATGACCACCCAGGAGTTGCGAGGTTTGGGTCATGAGGTTGAACACATCACGCCCAACCTCTTCAAGTCCTTTCCCTGTCCGAGCTATCCTGAAATTTCCATTGCCTTGGCGGGCAAAACCGCAGTCAAGCGCTTGATTGATCGGTTTGCCCCCGATTGTTTGCACATCGCCACCGAAGGTCCCTTGGGTTGGGCCGCAAGGAGTGTGGCCATAGAACGTGGCTGGCCTTTCACCACGTCTTACCACAGCCGATTTCCAGAATACGTGAACATGCGCTTCTTGGTGCCAGTGGGTTGGAGTTATGCACTGCTAAGGCGTTTTCACAACGCTGCACAGGCCAACTTGGCCCCCACTCCCGCCATTGTCAATGATCTCAAAGAACGTGGATTTCGTTCACCCCAAGTGTGGAGTCGAGGGGTGGATTTTTCGAACTTCAGTCCCGAGGGCGAGACCTTGGCACGAGGAGCTGGGCCCATTTTTTTACATGTCGGCCGTTTGGCTGTTGAAAAACAAGTCGACGAATTTTTGAAGCTTGATTTACCCGGCGAAAAATGGGTGGCAGGAGACGGTCCAGAAGGGGAGCGGCTTAGACAGGCCTATCCCAACGTCCGTTGGTTTGGCATGCAAAACGCCCAGCAACTTGCAGCCCTGTACAGAGCCGCCGATGTGTTCGTTTTTACCAGTGTGACCGATACATTTGGCTTGGTGATGCTCGAGGCGATGGCTTGTGGAACACCAGTGGCTGCATTGCCTGTGCCCGGTCCCATTGATGTTGTGAAGCAAGGTGTGTCTGGTGTACTTCACACAAATTTGAAGACGGCTTGCCTGGCTGCTCTTGAAATTCCTCGCTCGGGTGCATTGGCCCACGCCCAGACCTTTAGCTGGGCAGCGGCATCGGCCCAGTTTCTGGGGGCCTTGCGCCAACTGCCCAAAACTTGAGTCCGCCTGCTCAGCTGAGCACTGGAGACTGGCTTGTCGTGCTGCGACTGGTCCAATGCACGTCTGAATTTCTGCGCCCAATGCCTTCATATTCAAAGCCTGCCTCTTGCATGGCTTGGGGCTCATACAAATTGCGACCATCAAAAATAATGGCTTTCTTCAAGGATGCTTTGATGGTGGCAAAGTTGGGGCTCTTGTACTCTTTCCATTCCGTGAGCACGATCAGCGCATCTGCGCCCTTGAGGTTGTCCATGGCGTGACTTGAAAAGCTCAAGCGGCTCAAGTACTCTGGGTGATCGGACAAGTCGTCTTTGAAGGCGAGCTCAGCAGCCTGCAAGGCCACAGGGTCATGGGCCACGATCTTGGCGCCTCTGGAGAGGAGTTCTTTGATGAGGACTCGCGAGGGGGCTTCGCGCATGTCATCTGTGTTGGGCTTGAACGCCAGGCCCCAGACAGCGAAGGTGAGTCCGCTCAAGTCGTTTTCAAAATAGGCGGTGATTTTTTCTGCAATGATGTGTTTTTGGCGTTGATTGACCGACTCCACGGCCGATAGGATTCTCAGAGGCAATCCATGTGAGTTCGCCGTGTATTGAAGGGCTTGAACGTCTTTTGGGAAACAAGAACCACCATAGCCAGTACCAGAATACAAAAAGCTGTAACCAATTCTAGGATCCGAGCCAATGCCTTGGCGGACTGAATCAATGTCTGCACCGACACGTTCAGCCAAATTGGCCATCTCGTTCATGAACGAGATGCGAGTGGCGAGCATCGCATTGGCAGCGTACTTGGTGAACTCAGCCGAGCGCACATTCATCACCAAGGTACGCTCGTGGTTGCGGTTAAAGGGTGCGTAAAGCTTTCTCATCATGTCCTTGGCACGGATTCCTGCTTCGTTGTCCTCAATGCCAAGAACGATGCGGTCTGGCCGCATGAAGTCCTCCACGGCTGAGCCTTCTTTCAAAAATTCAGGGTTGGAGATGACGGAGAAGGCAGGGCGATCAGCATGGTGGTCTTTGCCGAAGCGCAAGTCAAGTTCTTGCTCAATCGTGGCTTTCACAATATCGGCCATTCCGATGGGAACCGTTGATTTATTGACCACGACTTTGTACTCGGTCATCAATTGACCGATGCTCTTGGCCGCTGCAATGACTTGACGGGTATCTGCCGAGCCATCCTCATTGGAGGGAGTTCCCACGGCGATGAAGATGATGTCACCACCGTCCACGCTTGTCTTCAAATCTGAGCTGAAGGTGAGTCGTCCAGTCTCGACATTTTTGAGGATCAGTGCATCCAGTCCTGGTTCATAGATGGGGATGTCTCCCGCGATGATGCGAGCCACTTTGGCTTGATCAATGTCAAAACCGTGGACATCATTGCCCAAGTCAGCCAAACATGTTCCAGTGACCAATCCCACATATCCAGTTCCCATGACGGTGATGCGCATTGAATGACTCCCTCATTGTGTTGGTTAACGCCAAAACCAAAATGAGCCTTGGCGATGAGGGAAATTGTGCTGAAGTTGAATGAATATATGATGACGATTCAGTGTCAATTCATTGACAGACTTCGGAGGTGATGCTGTCTTGAATTTGAAATATATTCGTCATGACTTGACGCTCTAGAGGTTGAAACGTTCAAGCAAATCGGCTTCTTTGGACTTTTAATTTTTTGGCAATTGCATCAGTCCTTGCCCCATTCGCACACGGTCTCCAACGGACCAGTTGGCCAGCATCTCAAACCCAGGGGGTGCAAACATCAAAATGGTTGAGCCATGTTGAAACCAGCCCATTTCTTGACCTTTTTCAAAATCAAGTTGGCACGCCATGTCAATGGGTCCTTTGTAATTGAGGCTCAGAACTGGCTCAATGCCATGTACTTTGATGCTGGCCACCAAAACGGCTGCTACAGGAATCAATGCGAGTGTGTGGTCGCCCTTGCAAATGTCGTACTGCAAAAGCGCACGTTCGTTTTTACAAAAGAGTTTTTCAACACGTTTCAACGCAATGGGGTTCACGTTCCAAGTGTCACCTGAAAAGTAACGTATTTTTTGAACTCGTCCGGGGTAGGGTGCGTGAAATCGGTGATACATGGCGGAGGTGATTCGGATGGTGACATAGGTCCCGTTTTGCCACTTGTTGTTTAATTCTTCGTCTCCCAGCAAGTCTTTGAGTGTGTAGCCATAACCTTTGGCCTGAAACAGTTGCCCATCCACAATGGCGCCAAATTCCCCGATGATGCCATCACAAGGGCTTGTGATCACCTCTGTTGCTGGGTCAACCGGACGTGTGCCTGGCTTTAAAGCGCGAATGAAGCAGTCATGCACGCTTTGAAATCCGGTGTTTTGCGTGTCCTCCAGTTCCAATTGGGTAAAACGCTTCCAAACCCAAATGGCCATGCGGGTGAACAGAGGATTTTTGATTTGACTCACACGCCCCATCAAGTGGGTGAGGGCAATACGAGGGATGCGGTTGGTGAGCAAAAAGTTCAAATCTTCGGAATTGAACAATTTTTCGCTAAAAAATCTGTTTTTCATCATTTCTTCATCCAAACGTAATAAAACTGGTCTTTTCATTCAAAGGAATTTACATGATCCCTGATTCGCCACTCAGTTTGAGTGAATCTGTCATCGGCCTGGCCGTGGTCACTTGGGTTTGTCTCAAGGCCAAGGAAAGGCTTGAATTGTCGTTTGCCAAAAACCCGTCTTTGGGTGGGCATGTTCGTTGGTCCAAGCGTTTTGCCAGCCAAATCCCGTCTTACTCTTACGATGAGACCCAGTGGTTTGGTTGTGACGATGCGCCGCAAACGGTTCAAGATACTCGCCGGCAGGCTTTGAGCGCTTTGGGACAGGACTTGGTTGGACAAAGCCCCATCACTCTGGCCCATACCGAAAAAGCAAAGCCAATGATTTCGGACTTGCAATTCACGAGCAACTACCGAGTCCCCTTTCAATTCAAGTCGGTGATTTTGAAGCACATTCAAATGGGCGCATTTTGGCGCGCAAGCGATGGGGTCTGGCTGACCGACATGGATGGCAACCGCTTCATGGATGTCACGGGTTCTTATGGCGTCAATCTGTTTGGTTTGGATTTTTATAAATCCAATATCGCCGAGGGCGGTGAGCTTGCAAGTGACTTGGGCCCCAGTCTTGGATCCTTTCATCCTTGCGTGTTGGACAACGTAGAGCGCTTGTGCCGGCTCTCTGGCAAAGACGAGGTGTCCTTTCACATGTCGGGTACCGAAGCTGTCATGCAAGCCGTGAGGCTCGCCAGGTACCACACTGGCCGTAAAAAGATCGTCCGATTCACGGGTGCCTATCACGGTTGGTGGGATGATGTGCAACCGGGACCCGGCAACCCCATGCCTCCAGCCACACACACCTTGACGCTTCGGGAGATGCACGAGTCTACTTTGAGGGTGCTCAAAAACCGCACCGACATCGCTTGCGTGTTGATCAACCCTTTGCAAGCGTTGCATCCCAATCAGGCTGCGCCGACAGATTCGACACTGGTGGACGGCTCTCGTTGCGCGCACTATGACCGAGAGGCCTACACCAATTGGCTCAAGGCGTTGCGCGCTGTCTGCACTGAAAAAGGCATTGTGCTCATTTTTGACGAGGTGTTTTTGGGCTTTCGCCTGGCCAGGGGTGGTGCACAAGAGTATTTTGGCATTCAAGCTGACATGGTCACATATGGCAAAACGCTCGGCGGTGGTTTGCCCGTTGGTGTCATTTGTGGCAAAGCCGAACTCATGCGACGTTTCAACCCCAGTCGGCCTGCCGACATTTGTTTTGCCAGAGGCACGTTCAAAGAGCATCCCTATGTCATGGGGGCGATGAATGTTTTTTTGAAGCGTTTGGACAGTCCGGAAGTATTGGCCCTTTACGCCAATTTGGATCAATGCTGGGACTCGCGGGCTGAAAAACTCAATGAAAGTCTGAAAGCTCACAACTTGCCCATTCAAGTCGCTCACATGTCGAGCGTGTGGACCATCCTCTATGATTCGCCCACCAGATTCAACTGGTTGCTGCAGTACTACATGCGACGAGAAGGCATTGCGCTCAGTTGGGTTGGTTCTGGGCGCTTGATCTTTAGCTTGAACTATGGAGAGCATGAGTTTGAGGAATTTTCCCGCCGATTGATTCTGGCCACGCAAAAAATGATGAGTGATGGCTGGTTTTGGAAAGCTGAGGCCCAAACCAATAAGAGCATTCGTCGCGGAATCTTCAAAGAATTGCTACGTGCTCGATTTGCCAGTTGATAAAAAATAAGCGGTGAGTCTCAAAGGACTCACCGCTGGCAAGATTAAGCTTAAATTTTGACTTTGGGCATTGCTTGACAAATTGGTGTGGCCATGTTGCCCCACCTCTCCATCAAGCGCATGGCATCAGGAGCGGAGATATTAGGTTGCATCCACGCCATTGGCCTGCACATGCTCCATGGGATCAATCAACTGACCCTGGAGCAAATAAACAGGTGACTTGGCGTAGAGTACCAAGTCATGGAATGGATCCGTGATAATTTTGAACGCCCAAGAAAAAGCCACGACAACATTGTCTTGAATGATCAATTGTGCAACTCTAAACAGCAGTCCTGCTACGCCCAAAGCCAACCAGTAAAAACCAACCATGCGGATGAAGTTACCTTGGTCCTCTTCGGGAACAGCCCAGCTGAAAATGGCGGGTTCCATGTAAATGGCCAATGGCACCGCGGCCCAAATGGACATCAATACGATTTTGCGCTTGATGTTGTAGCCTACTTTGATGAACTCTTTGTGTTCATTGGTGGCTTGATTGACCTCATCGTAATCCTTGGGTTCAAAGAAAAAGTGACCAGCTTGGCGGGTGACCATGGAGATCAACCAACCAATGAGGCCAGAGATGACTGGATCAATGAAGAGATAGACATAGGCCACAATAAAGGACATCGCACTGATGAAGTGCAGGGATTGATTGATGCGACTGTGATGGTAATAGCGGTGATCATCCCAGCGTTGTATTCTTAGAGTTTCAAAAAAATGATTCATCTTTATCCTTTGTTCAGTGGAAAGGGTTGGTTGATTGGTCCGGTGCGCAATGAGAGTATGGGAAGTTGGAGGTTTTTTTTGATCAGGCGATTATGTTATGAATGTGCTCTGATTTGATGAAACTTTGATGACAAATGGATGGTTTGTAAACGAGCAGGTGAACTGAGTGTCGAATTTGTCAACGTTGACTTGTGAAATGAAAAAATTATAGATAAAAGTGGCCAATCCAGTTTAGATATCCTCAATGGTGATTGGCAAAGCATTGGTGAAAATTTCATAACGACCGATGAACGTTTAGACGATGAGTCTATTATTTATTTGAACTTTTTTCTAATGGGAAACGTATTACAAAAAATGCGCAATTTTTTAGGAGATGACTGAGTATCAATTTAGGAAATCAGACTTTTAATCAATATATTTTTTGAATGTATTTGGCTTTAATAGGGCAAGATCTATTAGGGCGAAAGAATTTTATGCACGCATTTGGTGCAAATGAAAATACTACACTGTCTTTGTTTTGTCATATTTAAAAACTAGACTTTGTATATGAGAAGATTTCCAACACAGCAGCGAAAGCGTACTCGAATTGAGATCATTCCCATGATCGATGTGATGATGTTTTTGCTCGTTTTCTTTGTGTTGATCAGTATCAATGTGATTCCGGCCCTGGGTTTAAAGATGCGACTACCCCAATCGTCGCAGGCCAAAGAAGATCATCCACCAAAACGTGTGATTTTGAGTATCTCTGAATCAGGGGAGTATCAACTCGAAGGTAAAGGCTACTCGACCTTGGACGGCATGCGAGCCGAACTGTTGAGGCTTCGGGATGAAGCAGGCCAAACTTCCGATGAGGTCAAGAAAAAACTGGTCATCATCATCAATGGCGATGAGCATTCTAAACTGCAGCAACTTGTGGACGTGATGGATTTATTGAAATCCAATGGAATTGATTCGATGACCATTGCATCAAAGAAAAAGTGACCGAATGAACGCTGCGGCCATCAATTGGACCTATGAAAAACGAGACCCCATTTCTTACACTGGGGCCATGTTTTTGTGTGCATTGGTTTTGTTGTTGATCAATTTTGCACCCTCGCCTAGACTGGCGCCCGATGTGAATGAGATGGCTGCTTTTTTGGATGACCCAACGCCACCACCTCCACCAAAAGTGGAACCCGTTCAAAAAGTTCAGCCACAACCCGTTGTGAAGCAAGAGCCGTTGCAATTGCCTTTGGCCAAGACGCCCAGTCCGGTGGATATCCCCGAGCCACCGAAAACACAGGAGGTGAAGCCCTTGGCGACAGCGCCTCAACCGATTGTTCAGCCACTCCCAGTCCCTGTCCAGGCACCTCCTGTTGTTGAGCCATTGCACAAGCCTCAAGCCGTTTCCTTGGACTCACAATATGTGGGTCAACTCAAGGCTTATCTTGACAAAATCAAGAAATATCCAAGTTCACGCGAGGCCAGGCTTGCTAGACCTCAAGGCACGGTGACCTTGTCCTTGACGATTTCTCGCTCGGGGCAATTGATGGATGTCCATGTATTGAATTCATCGCATTCAAATATTTTGGATGCTGAAGCCATTAAGAGTGTGAAGACTGCTAATTTACCCGCATTTCCTCAAGACGCGTTTGCCAACGAAGCCAGTCACGAGTTTTCGGTCAATCTCAATTACACCCTTGAGCAATGATTTTCTGTTTGTTATTTATAATTTAATTCACCTGGAGTTTTTATGAAAAAGTCGAATCAAGTCTTTCAACTCTCTGTTTTGAGCCTAGCGCTCATCGGAGCAGGTTGTTTATCACAGGCCTTTGCACAGTCTGCCCCTACCAATGTTGGCACTGTGAAAATTTCTGGCGAAGGTGATCAGATGGGCAATGGCCTATTGATCGATGAAGATGGCGTCAAAAATAAGAGCACAGTGACCAAGGCTGCCATTGACAAAGAGCGTCCTACAGCCAATCCATTTCAATTGTTGAATTTGGAGCCAGGTGTTAATGCCTATAGTTACGACTCAACAGGTATTTTTGGTGGCAACATGCGTGTTCGCGGTTTCAACAGTGATGAAATGGGCTACACCATCAATGGCGCGCCTGTGAATGATTCTGGAAACTTTGCAATCTACCCACAGGAATACGCTGACATTGAAAATCTTTGCGAAATTTTCGTTACTCAAGGCTCCGTCGATACCGAGTCCCCGCACGTGGGTGCATCGGGTGGAAACGTTGGTATGGTGAGTTGTTCTCCCAAAGACAAGTTTGGCGGAAAAATCTCGGAGTCCCTCGGTGACTTGTCTTTCAAGAGAACCTTTCTTCGTTTAGACACAGGGGTGATTGGTAAAGAGCATCCATTCAAAGCGTATGTGTCTTACTCCAACGCTACTGTCAATAAGTTCAAGGGCTTTGGTCAAGGTAACAAGACTCACGTTGACACGGGTTTTGAGTGGAAACTTACAGACGACACGTCATTGACTACCAATTTGCTTTACAACTATCAGCTCAATAACAACTATCTCACCTTGACCAAAGCTGAGTTTTCTCAAAATCCTAGCTTGGATTTCTCTGGTGCCATTCCGCAGCATTTGGCCGCTGGAGCCGAGAACACCACAGCGAACTTTGGAACCAGTAGCACAACTGCAACGGGTGTTAGAGCGACCAACGTTTATTATGGTTACTCCATGAATCCATTCATCAATTATCTCTTCACTTCAAGGTTGCAAACACGAATTGATGATAAATTGACGTTGAGTGCTGAGCCCTATTATTGGTATGGCTATGGCACAGGTGGAAATTTACAAACCACTTTGGCAGAAGGAACATCAGGTGTACATGGTGGTATTGCCGATATCAACGGTAATGGCAAGCTCACTGACACGGTTGGTGTTTATCGTGGCAGTGTTACTGAGACCAAGCGTCCCGGCATCACCTTTAAAGCCAACTACACAACAGATAATCAAAAGATTTTGGCTGGATTGTGGATTGAGCAAGCCAATCATCGTCAAACCCAACCAGCCACTACAGTGGATAACAATGGTGGTATAGGTGATTTGTGGTTGGCTTCAAATTTGATCAAATACAATGATGGAAGTTTGTATCAAGGTCGTAACTACTTGACGCAAAACACGGCTTACTCAGCGTTCGTGACAGACACCATCTCCATCGGTAAGATTGACATCGTTCCTGGCGTTCGCATCAACTCATTGAAGCGCGACTTCACCAACTACGCTTCAAGCGGAACTGGCATGGGCGCAAACTACGCAATTTCAACCACGTATACCAAGCCTTTGGTTTCTTTGGGTGCCAAGTACAAAATCAATGACGACATGCAAGTCTATGGTAATGTGTCTCAAAATCAAAAAGATCCTGCCAACTTTGTCTTGTCCGGTCTAGTATCGGGCGGCACTGTCGTGAATGGCGCTCTTACCGGCTACAAAATGATCACGCCTACCGTAAAACCAGAGACATCCACTTCTTATGAAGCTGGTATGCGTTTCAATACCGATTCGGTCAAAGGTTCGGTTGCGTTGTTTGATGTTGAATTCAAGAACCGTATCGCTCAAGGCTATAACCCTGACACGACGACTTACACTGACTACAATGTTGGTGACTCAAGACTCAAAGGTCTTGAAATGCAGTTGGGCACCAAGCCAGTCAATGGTTGGAGTATGTTTGGGTCCGCGACCTACACTCAAAGCACCATCTTGAATAACTTCCCTGCAACCGTATCCACCACGTTGCCCACTTCTGGATCCTTGTTCCCTGACACTCCATTGTGGATGTATGGTGCATCGATGCAGTACAGCAGTGGTCCGTTCATGGCTGCTTTGAGTGGTAAGTACACAGGTAAGCGTTATACCACCTTGGTCAATGATGAATATTTGGATGCTTTCACCGTGTTTGACTTCAATGCGGGTTATCGTTTTGACTCGGGTGCATTCTTCAAGCAACCCACAGTGCGTTTGAATATGTCCAATATCTTCAACACCAAGTACTTGTTGGCCAACTCTGGAAGCGGTTCAAGCATCACCACGTCGGTCAATACCAGTGTTGCAGGCGGTGGAATTCCTACTTATTATGTGAGTGCTCCCCGTTTTGTGAGCATGACATTCAGCTCTGACTTCTAAAAAATATCATGACTGAATTTTTGCACCAAGCATCCTTTGGATTGATGATCTTGTCGGCCATCATCGCGACAGTGGTGAGCATTGAGAGGATCATTTTTTCTGGGATGAATTTGCGTCGTGCAAAACTCATCATGACAAGTTTTGACTCAGATCAGACCACAATCGGAACACTTTTGGGTTCTGATGTGGTGTCTGAAATGGTTGAAAAATTGATGTCTGATAAAAAGAAGAATTTCTCACAAGTCGTTCTTCAGGACCGAGCAGACGCTGCATTCATTCATGCAAAAGATGAATTGAGTGCACGTCTTTGGATATTAGATACCATTGTCACAGCAGCACCATTGATGGGTTTGTTAGGTACCATTTTCGGTATTGTGGATACATTTCTAGCACTCTCTAAGTCGGGTATGTCTGACCCTGCAGGTGTGAGTGCTGGGATTGGTACCGCTTTGTATGCAACAGCTTTAGGGATTTCAATTGCATTGGTGGGTTTGTGTGCGTTTAACTTTTTAAGTGATCGCAATGAGCGCATCGGCGAGCATTTGAAAATGCTGATCTTACGTCTGTAGTTTTTTTTATTCGAATTTATAACGCCGAAGTGTCAAAGCTATCGGCGTTTTTTTATTCCTGTTGTTTTGTTTCTTGTATTTGACTTCAATCAATCTTGACTATATGAATCAGCATGTCAATCGTCAAGTCTTTAAGCAAGGATTGATCTATTCAACTGTTGCGACACCCAATGAAAAAGAATCAGATACTGTCAAACTAGGTCGAGGCCCCAAGCAAGTCATCAGCCAAATGGCTTTGTCAATAAATCTTCATTGATTTGACATGATTACGTCACTCAAAAAGGCGAAACTTGTTTCATATCAAAAAAATGGAGAATACATGAAAGAGTTGCCTACACCAACGATTGATCTGTCCCCAGCGTCTATTCCTCGGGGGGCACTTCATCAAAGGACAAATGCAACCAACACGCCGAGCGTGGCATCCCTTCCTGAGCGGGGTCAAATTTCTGTTTCTTGGGCCCGACATCTCGACGAAGTCCGTGCGGCCCAAAAGTTAAGATATTCTATTTTTGTAGATGAAATGGGTGCCAGAATTAATTCCCCCATTGCTGAGCACGATATTGATTCATTTGATGACTATTGTGAACATTTGATTGTTCGCGATCAAGTTTCAAACGAGGTTGTTGGAACGTACCGAGTTTTGACACCAGTCCAAGCCAAACGGATGGGGGGTAACTACACAGAGACTGAGTTTGACTTGACTGGTTTGCACGATATTCAAGATCGCATGGTGGAGTTGGGGCGATCTTGCGTTCATCCGAATTATCGCCAGGGGTCGGTCATTTTGGCACTGTGGGGTGCTTTGGCTGAGTTCATGGTTCGTAACCAGTTGGATATCATGATCGGTTGCGCCAGTATCCCAATGCTTCACAATGGTGTTGTCAGTGGTCAAGCCGCAGCAAGCATTTGGTCGCAACTCAAAGAAACCCACATGGTGCCTTCAGATCAGCAAGTCAAGCCTCGACTGGCATTGCCTGTAGAACAATTTACAACTCTTCAGCACATTGAGCCACCGGCATTGATTCGTGGTTATTTGAAACTTGGTGCGAAAGTTTTGGGTGCACCAGCCTGGGATCCAGATTTCAATACTGCTGACCTTCCCATGCTCATGCGTATTTGTGATTTGCCAAGCCGCTATCGAAAGCATTTTTTGGGTCATTGATGCATTTTCGAACCATCTTCATCTCCGACATTCATTTGGGTACACCGGGCTGTCAAGCCAGTGTATTGCTCAGTTTTTTGCGGCACAACAGCAGCGATTTTCTGTATTTGGTGGGTGATGTAGTGGACGGTTGGCAACTCAGACGCAAGTGGTATTGGCCGCAAGAACACAATGATGTTATTCAAAAGTTACTCAGACGAGCAAGGAAGGGTTCCAAAGTCACGTATGTTCCAGGTAATCATGATGAGTTTGCCAGGCACTTTGTGGACCATCAGTTTGGCGAAGTTCAAATGCTGGCTGAGACGACCCACACATTGGCCGATGGGCGCGTTTTATGGGTCACCCATGGAGATTATTTCGACGTCGTGGTGAAGTATGCCAAGTGGCTTGCAGTGGTGGGAGGGACACTCTATGAATTCACCATCCAATTGAATCGAGTTTTGGCCAAGGTGCGGTCTTATTTTGGTTTACCGTATTGGTCGTTGTCGGCTTACTTGAAGCACAAAGTGAAATCTACCCTCAATCATGCCACCGCATTTGAAGATGCATTGGCCAATGAGGCGCGGAAAAGGGGTCTTCACGGTGTGGTTTGTGGCCATATTCATCGTGCTCAAATTCGAGAAATCAATGGAATGCTCTACTGCAATGATGGAGACTGGGTTGAGAGTTGTTCAGCCATGGTTGAGCACTTTGATGGCCGATTGGAATTGATTTTTTGGGATCCATTGACCATGGAGGACCCAAGTCAAGAATTGATTGAAGCTTGAAAAAAGTGAAATAGATTGACCACTTGTGCTTTGAATGCACTTTGGGCGTTAAAAATAATAATTGATGCTCTGAATTGCGTACTTTGTCATTAAAATGACAGCTTGGTGTGCTTTCAAGTTGGCGCTGTGGATTGCAACGCTCATTGCAGAAATTCAATCAATTCAAAGTTTCAAATATGTTTTTAGCAAGAGATGCCAGTATTTTGGCTTTCAACGATAGGGTATTGAACTGGGCAAAACGCTCTGATGTGCCCTTGTTGGAGAGACTTCGCTATTTGTGCATCGTTTCTTCAAACTTGGATGAATTTTTTGAGGTTCGAATGGCCTTGCACTTGCGAGCCCTTTCCCACCATGACATCAAGGCTTTTTATAGCTCGCACACCTATACGTCATTGTCAAACGCCGCTCACGAGTTGGTTACTCAGCAGTATTCCTTATTCAATGAAGCGTTGATGCCTGAGTTTAACAAAGCCGGTATTCGAATCATCTCTCACGCTGAAAGAAATAGCGCACAAAAAAAATGGGTCAAACATTATTTTGATCGTGAGGTGAAGCCTTTGCTGGTTCCGGTTGGACTTGATCCAGCGCATCCTTTCCCATTGGTTGCCAATAAATCATTGAATTTCATCGTGAGGCTTACCGGTCGAGATGCGTTTGGACGTGAAAATGAAATTGCGATTGTCAAGGTACCACGTGTTTTACCGCGTTTTATCAAAGTACCTCTCACAGTAGCAGGGCGCTCTACCTGTTTTGTGGCCTTGAGCAGTGTCATCAGGGCTCACCTGAGCGATTTATTCCCAGGTCGACACGTTGGTCAATTTTCACAGTTTCGAGTCACCAGAGATTCCGAACTCATGGTCGATGAAGAAGACGTTCAAAATTTAAGAACTGCTTTGCGTCAAGGTCTGGAACACCGCCAATTTGGGCAAGCGGTGCGATTGGAAGTCTCCTCAGGTTGTTCGTCTGAGTTGTATCATTTTTTGCTGAAACAATTTCAATTGCCAGAAGATGCTTTGTATCGCGTGCATGGCCCAGTCAATTTGGTTCGATTAACACAATTCATTGATTTGGTTGATGCTCCTAATTTACTTTTCAAACCCTACAAAGCCAGTTACCCATCAGAAATGGCGCCCAATGAGTTGATTTTTGACCAACTCAAGCGCAAAGAAATTCTGATTCATCAGCCCTTTGAGAGCTTTGCTGGTGTATTGAGCTTTTTGCGTGAAGCAGTTGCAGACCCCAACGTTTTGGCAATCAAACAAACCATTTATCGCACCGGCTCGGACTCTGAGTTGATGGATTTGCTTCGAGAGGCGGTGCGCAAAGGCAAAGAGGTAACGGCAGTTGTTGAACTCAAGGCGAGGTTTGATGAAGAGGCCAATATCAATTGGGCAGAGCAATTGGAGTCTGTTGGGGCTCAAGTGGTGTATGGTGTTGTTGGACTCAAAACACACGCCAAGATGCTCTTGATTACGCGACGTGAGGGGAAGAATTTGGTGCGTTACGCACATCTTTCAACGGGAAACTACAACGCCAAGACGGCTCGTTTGTACACTGATTTGAGCTTTTTAACAGCAGATGTCAAAATGACGTCTGATATTGAACAAGTCTTTGTTCATCTGGCCAGTCAAAGTCCCTTCCCCAAGTTGCATCACTTGTGGATGGCTCCCTTTTATTTGCATGACCATTTGGTCGCTCAGATCGAGAAAGTCAGCAAGTCAGCACAAAAAGGAGAGCACGCAAGAATAGTCTTGAAGATGAACTCCTTGACCGATGAACGTCTGGCGCAGGCCTTGATCGACGCTGGCAAACACGGTGTCAAAATTGATGTGATTGTGAGAGGGGCATGTATATTACCTTCTCATGTTCCTGGACACTCGGATAATATTTCTGTGCGCTCAATCATTGGCCGGTTTTTGGAGCATTCTAGAGTTTTTTATTTTGCTCAAGGTGAAGATGAGCGCTTGTATTTGTCCAGTGCAGATTGGATGAATCGCAATATGCTCAGGCGCATTGAAATTGCTTGGCCTATCAATGATCCAGTTCTTAGGCAAAGAATCATTGATGAGTGTCTGCTCGCCTATATGGGGGACACACAAGATGCATGGGAATTGAATGGCGATGGCATTTATCATGAGGTTAAAAATTCAGTTCCATCAAGCCAAATGACTCACAGCGCGCAAGACGCGTTGATGAACAGATACCGTGCAAAGAAGTAATCCATTGAGAAAATCAAATTCCTGCTTTTGTCATGATCTTGATTTAAACTTTACTTTTTAACTGGGGCTTGTTTATGGATTTGATTCTTTGGAGACATGCGGAAGCCATCGAGTTAGAGATGGGGGGAGACGACATGGAGAGACATTTGACGGTCAGGGGTGAGCGACAAGCTCAACGCATGGCCCGTTGGCTCGATCGCATGCTGCCCCAAGGCACCCGAATTTTTTCTAGTCCAGCCAAGCGTTGTGAACAAACTGCGTTGGCGCTTGGGCGGCGTTACAAAACCCGCGAGGAACTCTCACCCAATGGAGATGCGCAAGGATTGTTGGAGTTGGTTCAATGGCCGATAGCCAAAAATCCTGTGTTGGTGGTGGCCCATCAGCCCTTTTTAGGTCAAACGGTTGCTCAGTTATTGCAAACACAAAGTGCCGAGTGTTCCTTTAAAAAGGGCGCTATTTGGTGGATCAAAACGAAAAAGAAAGAAGAGCAATGGATCAGTTCGATTTATTGCGTCGTTCCTCCAGAGGCCATTTGATATTTTGTCGAGCTTGGCCTATGCAATTGGTGGGCTGACGAGTCAATATTTCAGATAAAAAATCAAATCCATTTGCATCGATGAAATGGATTTGATAATTTAGATCTCATTTGATAAACGCAAACTGCATCAGTCGATTAATCGGTTTTTGGGCGCCCAGTTTTGATCATGGGAATTTGTGCAATGGCTTGGCTGAATGCTGAGTCAGACAAGATGCTCAAAACCTTAATGCCCGCGCGGATCAATTCACTTTTCTTCATACCATGGCCAAGTTTCGCAGACCTGGCTTTGAGGTCGTTGATGGTTTGGTATTCGTCCTTGGGTATGGTGAAACTGTCGCGAATGACTTTGTTCTTTTTGGGTTTCGCCACAGGCTTGGGTAAAACAGTTTGCTTGGTTGTTTTGGCAATCGTTTTAACCGCTTGCGTCACACTTTGGGTCTTTGCAGATTTTTTAGCCGCGGTGTTCAATGTGGGTTTTTTTGAGGTTTTAGAGATCGGATGAGCAAGCGCAGTTTTTGTGCTTGCCGTCTTTCCTGTGGAGTTTGACCTTGAGCTGGATCGAGTGCTTGTTTTGACGGTTGCATTCGTGCGCTTGGGTGAAACTCGTTTGACAGGTGCTGCTGATT
>Ga0114964_10001532_pt1 | contig 16791 bp, 19 predicted proteins | sample C_131016_MF_Meta_FD_92638 | JGI IMG/M metagenome (GOLD analysis project Ga0114964, IMG submission 92638) | Freshwater microbial communities from Lake Croche, Canada to study carbon cycling - C_131016_MF_MetaG | ecosystem: Environmental > Aquatic > Freshwater > Lake | place: Lake Croche, Canada... | reverse complement strand
TGCATCAGTATCAGTATATACCAAATCTTTAAGACCAACTTTTGAGTAACTATATTCATACATATAAGTCTTAGCGTAATCGTATATAAGAACACCCAAATATATTGGTCGTTGCTTATTGATTAAATCCTCAGCATCAACCTCGTATGTCATAAATATTTTACTACCGATACAATTGATGAAATTGATTGTTTTTGCTTTATCTTTTATTTCTTCATATTCTGCAAGACTACATATATCAGTTGTCTTCTCAGTATGTAACCCTTCAATAACTTTACCTGATAGACTATTACTCAATAGCTTTATAGTTTCACGTAATGCAGGATTATAAGAAACCACATTATTTTTCTTTTTAGTGTCCTGATCGTTTTTAGCATTCATAAGATAAAGCATGAAATCAAACATTTCGCATGACTTCATCTTATCGGTAAAGTAGAAACCATTTTTAATAATTACCTTACAACCGAACTTTCTTAAAAGTTTAATCATCACATTGCTAATAAGGTAGTTATTAAGCACCTCGTCATGCCCCCAATTATTTTCAATTTCAGATTTTTTAGCATATATCTTTGGTAGATTACTTGCAGTTAGATTACTTTGGTCTATATCACAATAGTAGAATCCTATTGTGTCATCACCCATATAAATGTCAGTAACAACTTTCTCACCACAAGGATAATACACGGGTGCTACACTCATAACATAAGGATATAACGAACACACATCACCACTAGCCATACGTTCTTGAATCTTTTGAATACCATTGAATAATTCAACACGACCAGCAATCTTGGACTTTTGTAAATCACTATATTCATCATAAGTAAGCTTTGGTAAATTAAACTTCTTTCTTTTTTTAGAAGCATCAAACACTTTATAAATCAATGAACCAATGGTTTTAATATTATGTAATTCAGAAGCATAATTAGAAGTGCATTCAATTTGAGACAATGCTTTACGATATTTGCAAAATAATACCGCAGTTGCTAATACATCATATTCGTTATATTCTTTGAGTTCGTCATTATCAGTAATATAATCTATAAGCTTACCTTCCAAATGTAATTGTTGCGCTTTGTCGTGATTAAATGATTTTTTAGCACAACAATTAATTTTAAAACTGTCGCAAAGTTCTTTAAGTGAGCCAACTAAATGTTTATGAATATCAAATGTATTATGTCTTCCACAAAGATAGAAGTTATGTAATTGTGACCCATTATAGAATATATCACTGACTGAATACTCAGTATTTATTTCATTATAACGTATAAGAGCATCAAGTAATATAAAGTTGTCAAAGTTTGCGTTATTGAAACCTATAAATACAAACGCAGTATCCATTTGATTCTCAAGTATCCATTTAATAAATTGAATAGAACAATCGTAACCAAGAAAGGTTATACATTTATTTTTACGAATAATATTAATCATATCAATATTTTTTTCCTCATCGCATTGTGTGAGGTATTCTAACTCACGATTAGATAAGTTTAGAATTGATAAACTATATTCTTGCATACAACTATTTTTATTAAAGTCAATAACGGTTTCATAATCAAATATCAAGTATCTTGTTTCAACGTCTTTTTTTATTTTATTATTAATATTGACTTGACGAGGGGTAAAGATTACTTTACCGTCTTTAATAACTTGGCAATTATCTGAAATATAAATATCATTTAAAATCACATCACCTTCAATAACATCATAATGTTGGTTAAACTCATCATATATAATAGTACCAATTGATTTTACCCCTTTATTTGCATAAACTACTTTAATATCATTCATATTAAGCTTAGAGCATATATACAACCGTTGAAGTCCTTTGCGTTTAGGGTCTTCAATTATAATACGTTCCATTGAACCATCAGCAACAATCTTATTATAAGGTCTATTAAGCAAGAATGAATTATAAATAACATTTATATTTAGATTATTGTTCTTGATGTAATCAATAAGTTTTTCAATACGAGAAAACTTATAAGGCTTAGTATCTTTAATTTCTTCATAAGGGTTAATACTAAAGTCACCTATTTTATGAACCCCTTTCTTTACTAAGTTTAGCAAACATTGTTTAGCACAATCTTTATTGCCAACTTTTTTACCTTTGTCATTTAATGTTGTTGTTTCTTCAATACCAACAACATTAAACATCATTTTATCAGAAGAACCTGAACCAGCAATAACTGCACTTGAAAGTGCAAAGTGATTATATATAATTTCATCTTGGTTTAAATCAACTGCATCACTACCTGTAAAATGTCCTGATATAATACGATCAAGTGCCGTTATAAAGTCTTCGTATGAATGTAAGTCATTTGATGTTAAGCTTATACTACGTACTTTATTACCTGTATCACGATTGCGTATATGAATGCTTACTGATGTAGCTGTTGGAAATCTATTTCGTGCATCTTTGATTGCTTTATAGAATTGTTTATTTGAATCAACATTATCATATTCAAAGTCATATTTAGTAAAGAACTTTATACGGTCTAATAATGTTTTTCTAACAAATATTGGGTTTTTACGACGAATTGCATTCCTTAAAGAAATCTTCGCCCGAATAATTGACAATTTCCCAGGTTTTGTTTTCTCATACCTAAGTCTTTTCTGATAATTAGAAACAATATCATTGTATTGAGTAGTTAATGCTTTCCAATCAGGTCTGCTTCCAACACCTTTGTCTGGAATCTTAAAGTATTTTCGTAAAGTATCTCTCTGAAGTTTTGTCGGCTTCTTAACAACTTTCAACTTTCTCATTTATTATTAGTAAATATTTTTATTTAGGATATTTAATTTAACGTTTTTATCTTTAAGTAGTTTTCGGATATGAAACTACTTAAAGATCAAAAAAAGAATCATTTTTTTAAAACTTAAACCCGTATTTCGTCAATTTCGTTGATTCGTATATGTCCGTAGTTCTTAATAAAACTACGTTTTTTGTGTTTTTGTTCTTCATCGGGTTTGTAATATCGTATTCTCCAGAATACTTGTAAGCTTAAATTGAGTCCGAGATCTTTGTTTAATTCTTCTCGCGTGCTGTATTTTTTATCAATAATCTTTGTACCATCAAACATAATAATGTTCCATTTGTACTTCCCTAAAGTCTTTGAACCCACGGGTCGTCCGATTTTTTTACTCAAAACTGTTTCACTTGTGCGTTCAATATTTTCCATTTTAGATTCTATTATATATAGCGGATATTTTTTTAAATAGTTTTATTTTCTTTAATGTTTTCATTTTTTATTAATTTTCCTCCTGCTAAAACATAAAATCCGATCGCTAAGGCAATTCGCGTTGCAATAAAAACAAACATTGTATATAATATAACAATATTTTATTCTTAATCGGTTTGTTCTCCTTCATCTTGAGTATCATAATCCAACATTAATATACAATCTAAACACCATAAAGCATAAGGGTCATCATTATCATACATCGGTATATCACAATTAGCACATCGTTGGCATAACGTACTTTTCGGACTTGAAGGCATCTATAGTAATTGTACGTATTCTTTTAATAAAACATTGCATAACCTTAAATTGGTTACTTTCTTTTCCGCTTTTATTACGATAATTTTTTATATATGTTTGTTGTCTATCTGGATTTTGAAGCCTCCAACGTTTTTGTGATTCACGTGCTTTCCCAATACTAATAAGTTTTTGTTCTGGGGTTAAACAACCTCCTAGTGGTCGTCCTGCCATTATATATATATAACCATTATTTTTACGGAGTTAAAACATTTTTTTTAATAAGCCCTAAACATCATCTTTCGTGCCATTTCCCTTCGCATTCGTGCCATCTCATTTTTAATTTGTGCTTGACTCATTACTTGACTCATCACGTGTTCTGGTTCTAACATTTGTTCTTCTGGTTCTTTTTCGTTTTTAGGTTCTTTAGTACTTTTTCGTTTTACATAAACAACTTCTGGTTCTGAATCAGATGACTCTTCAACATAAACAATTTTCTTTTTCTTACCACGAGTAGGCGGTTCTTCAGGTTCATCAATTTTAGCTGGTATTTTTAAACTTTTAAGTTTGGTTTCAACATCATTAACACGTTTTTGATGTTCTATAACTTTTAATGCTTGTTCTTTTTGTTTTAATTCAGCATTTGCCTTACGAACCTGGTTTGCTTTTATTCGTGCAATTTCCAATTGTTTTAACTTTTCGGGACTTAAAACTTTTTTAACAATTTCACTCATCTATAGTAATTAGTAGATATTTTTTTTGGGAGATTATCTAACTCCCCATTAACCCGACCCTCCCCCAATTTTAGACTTCCTAAACGTATCGGAGTATCCTTTAACTTTCTCCGCTAAATGACCTGCTCCAGATGCCAATGCTCCAACCTCTGGTAAGCCTAATGCTCCAGCTCCTCCAGCGATATACGGTGCGACTTTTGAAACAACATTAGCAATTCCACTCACGACTGGTGCTACGTGTTGTCCTATAAACTTACCAGCACTATGAATACCTCCTAAAACTTTGCTTCCAACATTTTTTATGAAAGATAAGAAACCCATTGCTATATACTATAAATTAGATTTAATTTTTACCAAAATAAGATTCTAAATTAAGAGTTTGTAACTTCAAAGTATTTAATTGATCTTGCAATATATTCTTAGTATCATTACCCTCATCAACTAATACTTCTATTTTTAACACAAAATCAAAATCGTCATTCAATATGACGGGCGTATTAAAGTCATCGCTTAAAGTAAAATTGATTGTTCCTATTCTCATGCCCTTAGCAGGCATTTCAAAACAATTAGTATCACCAGTGAAGTCTTGAAATACTATAGGTGCAAATGGAGGCGCTAATATACTTATCTGCGCTAATATATCACTAAAGTTCATTTGATTGTTTCCGATAGTTGTATCATATTGAATATTTTGCGGGGGTACATCACAATGTAATCGTAAGTATGGTATTTGACCCGAAAACATATTATAAGGACTATTGACATAAGAAGGTGTGTTTATAGCACTTGCTAAATATTTATAACTTGTTGTTTGATTAGAAAAACCTAATAATCTTGCCATACCATTAACAAGCGGTTGCGCTAAGATTTCTTGTTGAGTAAATATAGTAGTTGGTAATACACTTGTTTGAAAATAAAGAGTTAAACTTGTAAATGCTCCTGCACCAGTTTGTGTCATTTTACTATAATATGTTGTAGTGTCTGGAACAGTAAGGCTAAATGTTAAATCTACAAACCCTAATGTAGTATTAACCCAAGTATTCAATACAGTCGTGAAATTACTTGCTATAACACCAATACTATAACTACCAGACGGTAATGATAATATTTTATGATAAGTCACACCGCTTCTAATAAGAACAACACCAACCTTTTGATTATTGTAATTTATATTTTGAAAACTGTTTAATAAACTAAAATATGTTAATGTAATTCGTATAAGTTCATTAGGTTGAATACGCATGAGATTTTCAGGAAATACAATACTAAACTGGTTTGCTTGTTCCGTTGCTTGTTTATCAGCACTACTAAGAAAAAACAATTTCTTTCGCACGATTTTCATTTAACGGTTCTTAATAAAAGCAAATATATTATTTGCGTATTTTTATTCGGTCTCAAAGTTCAATGATTTCGCGTTTTGTTCTGCTTCTCGCTTACGTCGTCGTCGTATTTTTGCTAATTCATTTTTGCGTTGTTTTTGTTCTTGTGTTAATGTTCGTATTCGTGTAGGTTTTTCAGCAGTAGCTTTATGTGTTTCTATTTCATTTTCTGCTTGGCTATGTGAAAGACCATATTTTCCACTATATTTCTTAATAATATTTATATAATGACGTGCTTGTAATGGTGTTAATTTTTTACCACTATCAAACTTATATTTATATTTATCAAATATTTTACTATCTTTTAATGCTTCTTCAGACGTATTACCGCTAAAATCAATTTTATTAGTATTTTCAGGTGTCATAAGTTCTTCATCGCTTTCGCTAATAGGTTCAATTTCAGTTGTTTCACGTCGGATTTGCATTCTTCGTGTTGGTATTTCTGGTTCAGTTTCACTGGGACTATCATACATAGCTCCTTTGGCTTCTTTTGGTAAAATTACTTCATTTTCATTTTCAGGTTCTGGTGCTGGTTCTGGTGCTGGTTCTGGTGCAGGTTCAGGTGGTGCTGACGATTCTTGACCTTCTGGCGCTTCGTCTTGTTCTTGTTTAATATCAGCATCTCCGCCTAAAGCCCCAGTGCTAAAAGCATTTACAGGCATTTCACTTTTATCAATACCTTCACCCAATTGATCTAAATAACGTTCAGTACTCGGTATAAGTGCTTGGCGAGGGCTTAATTTACCAGTCATAACTTGCCTTATAGCATCAATAGGAACAACATTACCAGCGTTCTCAGTAGCATATTTTAAAAGTTCATTACGCTTTGCAAATAAATCATTCTTTTGAGATGTTAATTCTGCAACTTGTTTATTTAAACTTTCCAATTGTTGTTGTATAATGCTATAACGTGTATCTTTCGGGCTTGTAATATGTAATCTGCGAACAAGCATTTTAATAATGGCGTTTTTCTCTTTTATAGCATCATTAAACTTGTTATGAGGACGGTATATAAGTTTATTATACAATGTGTCACGTGTCATGATAGGAATATACTTACCCAATTTACTACCCGAATGTATAGGACTTTTAAACAATTGTTCTTTCATTTCACGCTTATCGCAATATTCATCGCATTTAGTCTTCATCCTTTACAATAGTAATTATTTTATTTTGTTTCCTAATTTACTCATAGATGCTACTGGACTTGAAAATAATTGCTCCTTTAATTGGTGTTTGTAATTGCGAGTAGTTAAAGCCGTGTTAATTGTTTTAGGCTCAGCTGTTCTTTTCGCACGATACTTTAAACGTTTTTTACGAAAGCGCTTTGTCTCCGCATAGTTGAATACAGGTTCCGTGTGTTGTCGTGGCATTGTATCTATATATAAGCATTTTATTTAAAAATTAAATAAAAAGTATATATAATATGAGTCTATACCCTATTAGTACATTTAATTTAGGCACAGGATATAATAATGGCGGTTTATTTGATAGTCTTGGCACTGCAATACTCACAGATCAACAAGGTAATATTATAGCAACATTTAGCCTTGGTATAGCAACATTTCCAAATCTTATTCAAGGTACTATCACCAACGCTCAATCAGCAGTATCATCTGGAGGTGCGAACACACTGCTTATAAATGGTATAGGTGGTAGTAGCGATTACTATATAACCTTTGTATCTAACAATGCTTCAACTGGTTTTCAAAATGTTTATTGTGATGGTAATTTCTTTGGTAATCCATTAAGATATAATAATTCCACTGAAACACTCACGGCTACTATCTTTAACGGCAGTGCCGTTACAGTGAATACAACAACAACATCAGCATCATCACAGTATTATATTCCTATTGTAAGTAACAATGCTACACAATCAGGACAAGCATTAAATGTTAGTCAATTACGATTTAATCCTGGAACAAACAAAATATCATCTACTGTTGCTGGATTACAAATAAATGGCTCTTGTGGCTTACTTACTATAAATCTTAACAACGCACCTAATACATACTATTTAACTATGGTAAGTGTTAATACAGCAACAGTTTCAACAAATGTTTTTGTAGATAGTTATACACCATATACATTAAGTTATACACCAGCAAACGGACAACTCACAGCAGGACAATTGAATAGCACTCTTTTAATTTTGATAGACCAAACAATTACATCACAAAATGCGAGTTTATATGCTAATAACAATGTAATATATACTACCAATAATGGTAATAGGATTTCATCATTTCAAGCTACAACACCATCAGGATATACAGCAAATAACAATCTTATTATAGGTAGTGGGGATTGCAGTGGAACTGCTGGATCTGGAACAATTGGTTTAGCATTGACAGACACCGCAACAAATCAATGGGCTCTTACAACATCTAATGGTTTGAATATATACAATGATAATTTTGTCCTTGGTGGTGTTGGTAATGTGTGGCAACCATATTATACATTAACTAATTATGGTTTGAACCAATATTTTACAAACAATATTATTTCATTGCCTATGGATAATCCAATAGATAGTTATGACAATAACAATTTTATTACAAGTGCTGGAAAGACTATTGTTCCTGATTATAAAAGTTATATAACTCTTTTAAATACGTCAGCAAATATTTACTCATTTACTTTGTTAGTCAATGGAAATAACCCTTATGGTCGTACTATATCCTTTTCAACAAATGTTGGACTTAACTTTATAATAACAGCAGTTTCTGGGGCAACGTTTCCAGCATCATTAAGACAAACTCCGCAAACACCAACAGTATCATCGGCAACGCTAAATGGTAGTGCTTTTGCTACATATACATTTACCCCAACTGGAAGTTTTTTAACTAACTTTAATTATATTGTTTCAGCTATATCGGTTTGGAATGTTTTTCAACCAGTAGGGCAAGCAAGTTTCACATTTACTCCAACAAACACAGGAAATGCTATTGATACTTATGTTTTCACAGTTAATTTTACTAAAACACAAATATTACCATCAGGTGTAACAGTCGCAATTAACACAGCAGTCGGTAGTGCTTTTATTTTACCGAATTATAGCATAACAACAACAACAACTCTTGTATCAGGTTCAGGCACTCTTACTGGACTTACTGCAACTCCATCAACAACTTTACTTTCAATAAGTCGTAGCACATCAACAAACGCACCCTCAAGTGGAATAAATGTAAATGCTTATGGCGCAAACTTTGGAACTGACACACGATATACACAAGCAACAGGCAGTTATAATGTAGCAGGTTTTTTAAACTCATCACAAGGGGTTGGTGGTGTTGTAACATTACAACTTGGAAAAAACAATACGAATTACAATAGTTGGTTCATTAACACAGCAAATACTGGTGTAATTGGAACAAATATATACAGTCTAAGTAGTTATGGGGCACCAAACGCTTGGCAAGTAGATGGAAATGGGAACACAACACAAACAGGTTATGCTATAGCCGATTATTTCTCAGCAATAACAAAAACTTATGGTTCAACATCAGCTTACAACACAGTCGGTACAAGTTTAGCGTATATAACAGGAACATATAAGTATAAAATATATCTCACGGTGACAGTAGGTATAGCACTAAATGCCTCAATAAATGCCATAACATTTACAGGAGTTCCAGCCCCATACTATAATACTAGCACGGCACAAGTGTCTTTGAATGCTATTAGCGCAGGACTTACAGTAAGTCCTTACCTTAATTATAGCGCTGGTAGTATAGTTATTAGTTTAATCAATAACGCAACGGCAAGTTATACAGGTCAAATGGTTATTAACTTATGGGTTCAACCAGATGCCTAAACAGCAATTAAATTATTAACAGGAATAAATAAGTATTTATTTAGTTCTGGATTACCCCGATCATAACGACCTGCAATTTTTATATCAAAATCGTTGTTACAGTATTTCCAGTAATAAAGTCCATCATGAAAATTAAAGAAGAAATAATATTCACTTGTGCGGTCATTTTCTGGTTTTATTTTAGCAATTTTATTCATACCAATCATAGTCGTAGGATATGTATTTTTAAAGCAGTTTCTGCATTTCAATTCAACAAAAATAGTACTACTGATGTTTTTGTAATCATAAGGGTGGAACTCTTGAGTTTGTATAAGGGAACCCGTTATTTTCTCAATTGAACTTTTCAATTTGGATTCCATCAATTTATCTTTAAGAGTTTCGTATTTCATTAATAATAAACGGTATTTTATTTTTTGCTAAATTAATTTCTTACAATATAACAAATGACTCGTGAAGAAAAACCCCGAAACAACTTCAAGGATATTGAAGAAGCTTCTGCTTACTTTAAGGAAATCTATAGCGCTTTACCAGAATCAGTTATTAAGGACGTTATTGAGTTTTGCATGAAGAACCCCAATCGTTTCCCAGACAATCATAAGGACATTGATATTTCCAATCCTCCATTGCCTAAGAAAGAAATTGAAAAAATCATTGAAGGTGCCGTAGAAATATACGATGACCCGAATGACCCGAACCTTTCTATTATAAAACATAAAGAGGGTGCTTCGGTTTTGTCTAGAGAAGAAGCGGACATATTGCAAGAAAAGATTAACAAGGCTCTTGAAGAACAAAAGGAGTCAGATGTTCGGGAATATCAAGAGAAATACGAAAAACATAATAAAGCGCTTTTAAAGGCAAAGCTTAAAGAAGCCAAAAATAGAGTTGCCAGAAAATAAATAATGTTATTCTGCTATTTTTTTTATATTTGTAATGTATATACTACAAAAATGGATCTTTTCAGCGAGTCCCTTATCATGCCCCAAAATCTCCGCTTCTACCTTAAATGCTAAATAAGAGGGTTGAAAAACAAGACGCTTATACAAAAAAGGAATAAGTATAAGGAAAATCGTTTAGTGCTTCCTAAAACATCAGGCACACTTGTTAGTCTCCGTAAGAGGCAACACATTCAAATTGACTGGAAACCCCCAAAGGCTTACACACCAAGGTAATACCGAAAGGCATTACTGGCGTAGATTTAACTACGGTATGGTAAAAGAGGTAAGTATGAAACTCGGCAGAGTGGAAACGGGCAATCAGCAGGAAGTCACCTAAATCCGTTAAGCAAGGATATGGTGGCTCTTCAACGACTAAACGTTTGTGGGTTATAAATGACGGATTAGCAATCCCGATGTAGCTTAAGATATAGTCTCCTCACGACCCGAAAGGGTGTGGGTTTTTAGATTGGCGATTTAAAAACCATTAAACGGTTAAAAAACATTTCAATGTTTTAACTTCGTAAAACCTTTTAATAAAGAAAAAGTCATCGTTTAGCAGACGACGCCCAACCATCTACCAACATCCTCAAAATTAACGCAATGAACTCAACTACCGCATCAAGTGGTGGTTTGATTACTGTGCGCTTACCGATGAGTTTAATAGATCTCAACAGTTTTTGTATGCTATTCACAACCAGCACTACTAACGGAACATCATTTTCAGGTGTAGCTCAATCTATCCTCCCAAAAGGTATTGAAAGTATCATTTCACGTATGGAGGTGAGTGTTAATGGTCTTGGGTTACTTAACTTACAACAATACAACTTACTCTACAGTGTGTTGAAGGATAGTCACCAAGATTTAAATAAGTCTATGATGAGACGCGTTTTACAGAATGAGGTTGATACAACCCCTATTTTTGTTCCAGCAACTCCATCATCTGGTGCATCAATTGGTTCAGGACAAGCAGTATTTGTTAGTTCCGTTACTGCCTCGTCATCTTCTGGTGCGACTAACGCAGTAGTCAGTGGTGTATGCGGTGCTCTTTATACAGGTCTTGGTGTTGGATCTGCTGGTGAAGATGCTGGTAATATTCCTTGGAATCAACTTGGTTTTACCTTTACTACTATTACATCTGTTACGGTTACTGCTGTGTCTTCTGTTCCAGCATACGTGCAAACTGTAAATAATCAGCAAATCAATGGCCCTCTTGTTACAAAACTTACTCTTACCGCAGTCGGTACTGGTATTTCTTATACCGCACCAACCTCATACCCATCTACTGATCCTGCTTATGGTTTCAGTGTGTATGTAAATAATCCTACAATGGTCGGTGTAACCCCAACCGCTGTTACAGTTCCTACTACTGCTTCATCAGTCAATCAGGCATTCTCTACATCCACTCCTTATGTTGGAACGGCTCCATATTATATACCAAATCAAAACAACTTTCACTGTATCAGCGATTGGTTAAGCTTCTTTAAGGCACAACCAAATTGGATACAAACTCAGATAAAGCTTAATGTCTGGAAAAACAACATGCGTAGCAAATGCGGAATAAGCTACGGAAATACATTTAGACCATCCGCTATAATGGTTAGTTGTTAGTCTCGCAAGAGGCAAGACCCCAAAATTGACTGGAAACCCGTAAAAACTTACACACTAACCCGAAATGGAAACATATTCGGGGGCATTGAATTAACAATGATAAAGTGAAAGAGGTAAGTATGAAGGTGTTAAAACATTTCAATGTTTTTTACACCCGAAATTGGCAATCAGCATCCCAGCACCTAAGTCCGTTATGATAAGGATATGGTGAAGGTTCAACGACTAAATGGGGGTCGGTTCTTTAAGACGGTCTAATCAACCAGAGAGGGCATAAGATATAGTCTCAACATTACGACGAAAGCGTAAGGTTCTCTATTCTATTATGAGAACGCTATAATAACTTATTATTATGGTAAGAAAATCGGTTAGGCGAAATAGAAATACGATTAACTTTGGCTGACAACAGTATTTTGTCATATCCACCTGATGCTTCACTTACTACCAGAGGTGACTATCAGCTTAACAATATATATTTCACGGTCAGAACTTGTAGTTTTGACAACAATATGTATGATGACATTTTAAGTGAAAAGTTGGCTGATGGCGGTGAATTGGAAATACCTTATCCAAACATATTTAATATTTCACAGGTACAGTCAGCTGGTGCGTCATCTACAAGGTTCTCGGTGAATACTCAGTGTCTTAATAAGGTGATTGGTGTAAATAGACCTTCATACTTTTCAACTACTCTTGGTGCTATGAAACATATTCCTTGTGGTTATGGTGTTCGTGCTGACAACAATATTGGATTAATTCATAAGGGCGCTTACTTTCAAACATATGCAGGAGGTGGTACTTGTCCTTTCAGCGCCACTGCTGTTACAGCGCCTAATTATTGGCAATATCAAATAAATAATAGTTTCATTCCTAATGTCAAAATAGACCCATCTTTTGACTATTACAATCATCTTGAAGCCTGGAACTTACACAACGACTGGGTAAGCTCAACTACAGCTGGTAATCCAGCGTTGTTTCTCAATGCTAATTATCAGGCAACTATTGCACTTGACTTTATGGACGCAAGTATCCCTCGGCTTGTCAGCGGAATTGACAGCAGAGGCTGTGTGTCGGTGGCATATTTTTTACAAGACAACAATAACACAAATGACCGCACAGACCTCTTTACACTCTTCACCTCTATACTTAAGGTAGGGGCAAATCAACAAATACAGGTGATCTATTAAACATTCCAGCCTTTGTTGAAAGCAAGAAATGCAAGTAATATATTAAACTTCTTTTTTTACGGAGTTAAAACATTGAAATGTTTTTTATCATATTAAAATGTAAAATTATTATATTATAATATGTTAAATGAACCGCTTAATTAACGAAAACAATAAAGTTCATAATGGTAATCCAAATGTTAATACACATTTATCGGGTGTTCCAATAGTAGGTAAAGGAACACCTCAAAGCATCGCAGACTTTAACCAATATCGTGGTCGTCATCCATTTTTACAGATGACACAGCAACCTAAGAAAAATTATGGTTATAGAGAACAGAAAATATATCCACGTGTAACTTATGCATTAGGTAGTAGTGAATACACTAATATTGGTACTAATCGTGCAATTGGACCTTGCAAACACGGAGGACGTAGTGCCTATTATGGCTTTAAGAGTGACAAGCAAAAGCCTATATTTCGCAACAAAGATATACGCTTACAATTCCCTCACTTTCAACAAATGGTATGCGACCATATACAAGTACCACCTAAGATGTATGGTGAATATTCACAACGTATTAGTCGCAATTTAGTTCTTTAAAAAAAAATAAAAAGTAATTGTAACAATTACGTTAATGAAAACAAGACGTATTAAAGACGAAGACCTAGATATTAAAGTGCCTAAAAAAGGTGCATTTACAATTGAAACACCACCAGACCAATTACGATTACATCAACTTATGTGTATTAGTGCTACACGAGGAACAGGTAAAGGAGTAATTGGTAGTTCTTGGTTTCAATCACTTAAAAAACAAAATGTTATGGATCGCATATTTATGTTAAGTCCTACAAGTATATCCAATGAAGAAATATTTAGACCCTTAAATATTGACCCCGATGATATTTACCCCAATGGTGAAAGGGAATCAATACAAGATATTATACGTAAATGTGAGGAGGAAATGGACGAATGGGAAGAGTACCAAGAAGCTATGTTATTGTATAAGCTTTTAAATGATTCATCAATTGATATTAACCGCATTAAACCCGAACTACTTTTAAAAGCATTGGAAAAAGGGTATTTTTCACATCCACCAGAAAGCAAATACGGGCATAGACCTATTTTAGGGCTTATTGTAGATGACTTGCAGGGGAGTAATATTTACAATACCAATCCTAAAAACCCATTCATTAATTTGTTATTGAGACATAGACATTTGGCACGAGGGTTAGGTATAACAGTTTGTATGATGGTTCAAACTTATGCAGGGGCTGGAGGTGTTCCAAGAATAGTGCGACAAAATATTACAAGTTTGCTATTAGGCCCTCAAAAAAATGAAAAGGTAATAGAATTAATCGCTGACGAAGTAGGAGGGCAAATTGACAAAGAAACATTTATGAAAGCTTATGAGATTGCAACACACAATGAAAATCCAGACAAACCAAATCACAATTTTTTGTTAATAGACTTTCACCCGAAAAGCCCTGAAAAAATGTTTAGGCGTAACTTGAATACTTATATTTATTAAAATATTATATTTGTTTTATATATAAGGAAATGCTTAAAGGTGTTAAAACAAAACCACTCATTAAAGGGAATTATTCCAAGGCAACACATATAGAAGCGGAGGAGGTTACTAATGTCATTTCAAAAATCAACATTACTCCAAAATTAAAGTTTGTTCCACAACGTGTTATTGTTACAGCACCACTAGACGCTTATGGACGACCACAAGTTGAGTTTATAGAGTTTTCAAAACTTATTGACCCATTACCAGATAATTGTTATTGCTATATTGAAAGTCTCTACATTAATAACTTTATTGGTGCTATTGCACCATCTGTTTATGTTCCTTTAATTGGAACTATTGTATCACAAACAATAACTGGAACATCAACATTTACTCTTACTATTACTAATAATCCTAATAATGCTACTATCAGGTTATATGACATCTTTACATTCAAAGTAGCAGAGGGTTATGTATATCAAGCATACTGTTCCACAGCATCTGCTTCAGCACCTGTATTTACTATACTCAATCCTAACAGCACTTATTCAGGAGGACAAATCCCATCACACGGATCGGCAGTCAATTGGACTTCTGGTTTCAGTCAGGCAGTATCAGCACAAACCATTACTGGGAATTATATGTATTATTCAGCAACAGGGCAAGGACTATCAGGTATTAGTTGTGTCAATATTGAATTAGTTGATTATACTAACGCAAAGGTTTATGATACACAGAACAATACTTATTCAAGAACTGTTGCAAGTTTCCCAGCACCTAACGTGCATAATCGTCAAGACTTACCAACTGAACTAAACTTTAAGGGTGAGGCATCAATTAACAACACAGCATTTCCTGTAACAGATCCAAATATGTTAAACAATAGGCAATTGTCTTTTAGACTTACTATCAATGACGGGAGTGTTCTATTGCCACAACCAGCCCCACAATATGGACCTATGCCGTACAATATAGCGCCCAATTTTACAATTACTGCTAATAATGTGTTAGTTCCTTGGGGTGCAACTTGTAATAGCACAACTACTTATACAGCACCGAGTACTCAATACTTCGTACCATCTTTCAGTTATGCTGGAATGATACGTTTTACAATGGTATTTTTTCAATTACAAAATACAGGAGACGGAAAATAAAAATATTGCTTATAGTTAAATGAAAGTTCCTACTGGTGATTATTCAGTTAATTATAAAGGAGGTTCGCCTAATGATTTCGTGTTTCCAGAAAAACCTGTAAAAGCCAAACCATTTTATCCTTATCCTTATGCTTATATAAATAAGTATGGGTCTTATGTTAAACCAATGATTGATCCAACTTATGTTAAAAAAACATATCCAAACTTTTCTTAAAAAAAAAATGTCTGTTCTAAATATAAATGATGTTGCATAAAATCTCCATTGATAAACCAGTAATGACTGTTCTACCTTATTTTAAACCAAAGCCTTCGCCTCGCTATGCTATGCTTAACTCCGTAACCAAAAAAAAATAACTGTTCTTAATAAGAACGTTAAATGACAATTGAACTAACTAAGGGAACAAGTAATCATAAATGGAAAGTAAAAATTGATGGAAAAACAATTCAATTTGGTGCCAAAGGTTATACTGATTATACACTTGGAGCTGGTGATGAAAAAAAACGATTGTATATAGCCCGTCATAAGTCCAGAGAAAACTGGACTAAAAGCGGAATACATACATCTGGTTTTTGGAGTAAATGGTTGCTTTGGAATAAACCAACTATAGAAGGAAGCTTAAAAGATATTAAGCAACGGTTCGGTGTCTCTTGATAATTTTATTATGTATGTATTCTAATAATCTTATTTGAGCTTCTGCTTTTAATTTCGTTGTATGTTTTGCTTTATACTTTTTAGTATCTTTATTTTGTACGGCATAACCGTCGTGAGGAAGGTGTATGAGTTTATAAGGCATATATATATACATAATATTTTAAAAATATTTAAGGATTCGGATTATTATATAATCTATAAGTAGGAGTAAAGTATGGAGTTTTTTGACGAAGAAGGATTTTGTAAAAGTTGCAATTGGAATGAAGGTATGCCTGAATGCCATATATTGCATAGTTTCCGTTGTGGTTGTGATTATATTAAAAAGTTTTATAATCTTTCAATAAGATGTGATT
>Ga0114964_10001530_pt1 | contig 16795 bp, 32 predicted proteins | sample C_131016_MF_Meta_FD_92638 | JGI IMG/M metagenome (GOLD analysis project Ga0114964, IMG submission 92638) | Freshwater microbial communities from Lake Croche, Canada to study carbon cycling - C_131016_MF_MetaG | ecosystem: Environmental > Aquatic > Freshwater > Lake | place: Lake Croche, Canada... | reverse complement strand
GGTGTTGCTTATATTGGTATTTTGGCTGCTAACAAACTTATTGGCTTGTCCAAGTACACACGAATTGCTCAGTGGTGCGCCCGGCGAGGTACTCTCCAGGAGGAACTTTGTATTGATATTGCTAGAGAAATCCAACGAGCCACAGGAGCCGCGGACCTAGGTGTGTACATCCAAGCAACTCACGGATGCTGTGAGAATCGTGGCATTATGGCACACTCTAGCCTAACACAGACCACAGTACTCAAAGGTGCATTCAACACCGACGGCAACACAAAGAAAGAGTTCTTTGACAACATCAAACTGCAACAAGAGTTTGCACCGAGGTAAAGTATGCTATTAGAATTTACCTGTATAGTGGCAGGATTTATTGCAGGTATGACTTATCGTCAAGAACGCCTGTTCCAACAATATCAAAAGACTCGCGAAGAAGTCAAACGTGAGGTCAGTCAGGAATTTGACTACTACCGAAATCTCTGTGAAAGTTTGAAGCAAGACTTACATCATTTAAAAACTAAAGGAAAGTGAACATGATCAAACCTGAAGAAACCGTCAATCCTGAACATGAGAAACTGATTGAAGTTTTAAAATTCACACCACGCACCTATAAAATTCATTTGTGGGGCTACGGTGGTGAGTATATCATGGGCACAGTGGATCGCAAGATTTACGATTACTTCCGTCATCGCAGACTGGACCTAAGCGACTTTGCTTGGGATAGCGACTATGCTGATGACAACAACATTCCCGAAGAAATGTGGCCATTTCCGCCCGGCAGTTATTACGAATGTGATGATATGGGTCATGTCTACGGTGTTGATCGTGCGGCTGGCACATTGCAAATTGATGACGAAAACGATCAAACAGTTTATCAACGTGAATTATCTGACATTTCGGGAGACGAAGAAGATGATCCTCAATGGGGAGGCGGTGAAGAAGTTTGGATCACCAGCCGGCCCGCAGGTACTGTGGTATTCTTGGGTGTGAGCAACGAAAAAGGTACTTTTTTCGAAGGCGAGATTCCGCTGACACAACCATTCGATAGCACCAAGCTCACTATCAGTTATGACGAGTTTGATGGTAACGATATCATTACTGGGGTAGAATATGATGGGGAACCCATAGACAACTGCGGTGGAGATACCAACGGCAAGAGTTCAGACTTTGGATTCTACTTGGTCAAAGATTCAAACTCCTGGGAAAAATATTCAAATATGGATGATATTGAGTATAAGATGACTGACTGGTTTCCTAAAAAAATCAAACCAGTTCGTGTAGGCAATTACATGGCCAAAACCGCTGGCAAGAATTCTTGGACTCATCTTTATCTATGGACAGGAACGCAATGGGTCAACAACTGGACCGATAAAGAAGATTACGACGACCCCGAAAAAGCAGTCAAGATCAAAGAGTGGCAAGGCATTGCCCATGATCCAGATGAACTTGAAATACGCGAAGAGTTAGATAAACTTGTTGTCATTGACTTTGTAGACCATTGACAATATATGATCTCACTGCCACCAGGCTGTACTGTAAACTTTTCTATATGGATTGATGTTGATAGATTGTCTGATGATATGGTCGAATGGTATCGCATGATCGATGGTGAGGTCAAATCCAGCGTCTACTACGACCATCGAGGTACGCCCAAGTACGAATACTTTGTACGCTATGGTAAAGCCAAATTCTGCCATCATCATCAAAATGGTACCGGTGGTACTAGACTACACTGGCACGGTGATGATGCGGCCACTGCCAGTGTGTTCTTGATCAAGTTTTTTGATCATGTCACACAGCATAACCTCAAGGAACAAATGGAACGTGTTGCACTGGATAAATACTAGTTCAACCAGGCGGTCTTGGCATCACTCCCGCTCGACAAATTCTGCTGCCTATGCTAAAATTAACATAGGAGAAAATAATGGCAAAATATCTTTCAACAAAACACTACGGACACAACATTGGACTCAGTGCTGTATTCCGTCAACCCAACGCAGATCATAGTCATTGTCACCTGCTACATGGTTACAGTCTGGCATTCACATTCACGTTTGGATGCGATCAACTGGATGATAAAAACTGGGCAGTGGACTTTGGTGGACTCAAACAGCTCAAGGCCTGGCTAGAAGACAAGTTTGATCACAAGTTGGCTCTGGATCTTGCTGATCCACATCTGAAAAAATTTCAAGAACTTGAAGATTTGGGCTTGGCCGAAATCAGAATTTTTGACGGTGTAGGCGCAGAGAAGTTTGCCGAACACGCATTTAATTTTGCCGATCAGTTGATCCGTGAAAAGACCAACAGTCGTTGTTATTGTGTTCGTGTAGAATGTGCAGAGCATGGGGCCAACAGTGCCATCTACGAAGGCTAAGCAAGCGTGGCGCCTTTGGGCAAAAAGTTTAGGTGAGAAAGCAGGCACAACGGACAAAGAAGCTGATCGTATTGCTTGCATTCGTACTGTGATTGTGTTAACATATATCATCACAAACTGCTTCATCATAGCAGGAGTTATAAGGCATTGGTAAGGATTAATAATGAAGACTGCAAAAGAAATAGCCGATACATTATTCAGTAGAGTCAAATCTACTGATATGCAATTTTATGAAGTGATAAGGGAAGTACAACCAGGTTGGTTACCTAATGGTACGGTACCATTCAATGTCAAATGCCGTAATGGTGTAGCAACATTCACAGTATATGCATCAAATCAAATTGATGCAGAGGATCAAGTAACTAATTGGTTAGAAAAAGATGAGTAAAATTAAGATAGCAGAGCTGTTTTACAGCATTCAAGGTGAAGGTCGTTACATGGGTGTTCCCAGTGTGTTCCTTCGTACATTCGGTTGTAACTTCAAATGTGCAGGCTTTGGTATGCCTCGCGGCAAACTCAGTCGAGAAATTGAAGACATTGCCTCTCGGGTACATTATTACAAAACATATGAAGAACTACCACTGGTATCTACCGGGTGTGATAGTTATGCCAGTTGGGATCCACGTTTCAAAGACTTGAGTCCCATGATGGAGAGCAACGGCATTGTGGAACGTATCATGGAGATACTGCCGCATGGTCGTTGGGAAGATGAGCATTTGGTGATCACCGGTGGTGAACCCTTGTTGGGTTGGCAACGTGCGTATCCAGAATTGTTGGATCACCCCAATATGCATGGTCTTAAAGAAATCACATTTGAGACCAACGGCACTCAAAAGCTCACTGCAGAGTTCAAAGAATACCTACAGCGGTGGAGAGCACAACGTGAAATCACATTCAGTGTCAGTGCCAAACTGAGTTGCTCGGGCGAAAGCAGAGACGAAGCCATACAGCCTGAAGTTGTATGCGAATACGAACAGGTAGGTACAGCCTATCTAAAACTAGTTGTTGCAACGGAGGCCGATGTTGAAGAAGCACTATGGACAGTGGACGCATATCGTCAAGCGGGTTTTCAGGGTCATGTTTATCTTATGCCTGTTGGAGGGGTTGAAAGCGTGTACACTCTTAATAATCGCCGCGTCGCAGAACTCGCAATGAAACACGGTCTACGCTACAGCGATAGACTACAAGTACCGTTATTTAAAAATGAGTGGGGAACCTGATGGAAACAAAACAAAGAACAGTGGTCAGGATGATTACATATAGATTGACAGCCTGGCTGTTTACTATATTTTGGACATACTTGTTTACAGGTAATCTAGGCAACTCGGCAGGATTTGCCACAGCATTACACATTCTACTGAGTGTTGACTATTACATACACGAGCGTGTCTGGCTTCGAATCAAATGGGGTAGAATAGAGTAAACAATGCGTAGACTGTTTACATTTGGTTGTAGTTTTACAGAGTATTATTGGCCAACTTGGGCCGATATACTGGGACGAGATTTTGATCATTTTGAAAATTGGGGCAAGCTGGGTGGCGGCAATCAATTTATCTTCAACAGCCTAATAGAGTGCTCGGCAAGAAATCAACTTACCACCGATGATACTGCGATCATAATGTGGACCAATGTTGCCAGAGAAGATCGTTATATAAAAAATCAGTGGGAAACTCACGGGAACGTGTACACCACACAATTTTATAGTCCGGAGTTCCTGAACAGATATTTTGATACCACAGGGTGTTTGGTTAGAGATCTTGCTGGTATACATGCTGCCAAGAAATTTTTAGAATTATCACAGATTCCATATATATTCTTATCCATGGTCCCCATCACCAATATTGATCAGTACTCTGTTGACCCATTTACAGATGCAGATGAAATAATCGATGTTTACCAAGATACAATCAATACCATTAGACCCAGTGTGTTTGAGACCGTGTTTGAATTTGATTGGGCCAAATACAAAGATCCAAAGTCAGATTTACACCCAACTCCCTTAGAACATCTCAAATACCTAGATCAAGTGGTACCAGAGATCGCAATAAGTGATGCAACTAGACAATGGGTACGCAAATACAAAGATGGTCAAGAGTGGACCACCAGTAGACCTAAGAAAAGATTATAAAGGAATGTAGAAATGGCAACAGCTAAAAAGACTGCGGCAAAAAAAGTGCCGGCAAAGAAGGCACCTGCCAAAGCAGAACCAAAATTAAAAGTCAGCGCCAGTGCCAAAGCGGCAGCAACCAAAAAAGGCGAGCCTTATGTGAGTGTGGTCAGTGTAGAACTGGATCCAGACAATGTGGGCAATGGTGCATTCGAATTGGATTGGAATGATGTCTTCGTGGCCCGCTTGGTCAAGGCCGGCTACGAAGGTCGAGACGATGCTGCCATTGTGGACCGTTGGTTCCAAGATATCTGCCGTAATGTGATCATGGAAAACTATGAACAATGGGAAGCCAATCAGGCGCCAGAAAGTAGAATCGTACAACGCAGAGATCTAGGCGACGGACGTAGCGAAGTATCGTGATACTGATAGTTGGTAGTAATTTGCCGGCAACAGCCGTATTCCATAGCAAGATCGGTTTGCCTACATCGGCACTGTTTGAAGGTCAATTCACTGATGCTCAAGTTTACCATACTTCTATATCTGACTGCAATAATATCAAGGACTATTTAAATAATTTTGATAAAATCTATTGGGCAAAGTCCCCTGTGGATGAGTTCAATACTTATATAGAATGGTTTGATACACTCTGTTTATTAAAAAGTCATGGTAATGTCATTGGTATCAATGGCATTGATCCATACAACCTTAAAACAAAATTCAATATTGTCAATTCTGATTCTTCTGCAATTTTTTTAGGTTGTAGCCACACCGCTGGTGTTGGGCTCGATAATCCGTCTGACAATTATGTCAATCTAGTCAGCAAACATTTTAAGACTACATCATTGAATGTCAGTGTAGGCGGCAAAGGTAATTTTAGATCTTTTGATATTTTTAATCAAATTGAATTTTACAAAAATCAAATTGTGGTATTGCAATTAACAGACGTAGCAAGATTGCGCTATTATCAAGACGACAAACCAGTATCGGGGCTGATTGAATCACAGTTGTATGACATTAGAAATAGATCTTACATAGATGTGTTCAATGATAAACAACTCTTGTTTATGATGATGGAAAGATTAGATTCGGTTATAAAATTTGTTCGGCAGGCAAATCTTAGATTTGTATTTTTTAATCTTGGTGGCAACCCCGACGGAGATCATGATAAAGAAAAAAATTTACTAAGACAAACCACTGAATACTATTTGTCAGATTATCAAGAATATGTTCCATGTATACTAGAGCAAAATGTTGATAGAGGTAACGATGGGTTACATTTTGGTCCTTTGAGTCACAAAATTTGGGCCAACAGAATAATACAAACCATAGAAAAAATATACTAGTATGCTATTATATGTCAACGGTGATAGTCATAGTGCCGGTGCCGAGGCCGTAAATGCCCATGCATTTGCCTGTGACGATCCGTTGTATTGGGCCTTGAGTCGACAGCCACATCCAGACAATCTACGTGTCAGCTATGGATGCCAGTTGTCCAATAAGATGAATGCTGTATTACATTGTGATGCCGAATCGGCCAGCAGTAATCATAGAATTATTAGAACCACCTGGGAATATCTTAAAAACCACGCACCCGACTTTGTGGTAATTGGATGGAGCACCTGGGAACGCAAAGAATTCGTAGACAGAGAAACTGGTACCGCTTGGCAAGTCAATGCCGGAGGCGTAGGTGAAGATTGGCCTTCTTGGCTCAAAAAACTTTACCCAAAATATATCGCCGAAATTGATTGGTCAACAGAAATGGATTCAGCACATTGTAAAATTCACCAATTCCATTTGGATCTGGCACGTCGAGGTATCAAACATCTGTTCTTCAATACCTATAACCATTTTGATCCTGCCGTAGTTGAACACCGATATACCTGGAACGACTCGTACATTGATCCTTACAACCCCGAAGGCACCTACTATGCTTGGTGCATCCAACAAGGATTCCAAACAGTTGGTCCAGATTCTTACCATTTTGGTCCAGCGGCCCACGCCGCTTGGGCCGAATTCTTGTATACCAAAATTGTCCACAATGAGTTGACAAGAATTGAATAATATGCTATTATTACTGCATGAGATACTTAATTGTCGATACTGCTAACACATTCTTTCGTGCCCGTCACAGTGCCCATCGTCAAAGCGATACTTGGGACCGATTGGGTTTTGCTATCCACGTGACTCTGGGTAGTGTCAACAAAGCCTGGCGTGACCAGAAAGCAGACCACGTGGTCTGGTGTCTAGAGGGTCGAAGCTGGCGCAAGGACTTTTATGAGCCGTACAAGAAAAACCGTGCAGTTGCCCGAGCCGCGCTCACGGAAACCGAAGCCGAAGAAGATAGACTATTTTGGGAAACTTTTGACGAGCTCAAAACGTTTCTGCAAGACAAAACAAATTGTACTGTTCTCCGGCACGAGCACCTGGAAGCAGATGACTTGGTGGCAGGATGGATACAAAGTCACCCTGACGATGAACACGTCATCGTAAGCTCAGACACAGACTTTTATCAACTGCTGGCACCGAACGTGAAACAGTACAATGGTATCGCCGATGAGTTGCATACCTTGGACGGTATACTCGACAAGCGAGGCAAATTGGTAGTTGATAAAAAGACCAAAGAGCCCAAACGCATACCTGATCCCAAGTGGATCCTGTTTGAGAAGTGTATGCGTGGCGATGCCAGCGACAATGTGTTCAGTGCATATCCTGGTGTGCGTACCAAAGGTACCAAGAACAAGGTTGGCTTGCAGGAAGCATTTGAAGATAGGGACCGGCAAGGATTCGCTTGGAACAATCTCATGTTGCAACGTTGGGTAGACCATAATGGCGAAGAACACAAGGTGCTAGATGACTATCACCGTAATGTTACTCTAGTGGATCTTACTGCACAGCCCGAAGCGATCAAGGCCAAGATCAAGGCCACCATTGACGCCGGCTCGGTGCCCAAGAATCGTCCCATGATTGGTGCTCAGTTCCTAAAACTGTGTGGCAAGTATGAATTGAATCGTCTCAGCGAACACTCTACACAGTTTGGTGATTTATTGAGTGCAGGGTATCCCCGATGAACGAACAAATTCAAGAACCGATTGGAGTTTGATGATGTTCGAACTAGTGTTGACCCAATTGTTGATGTATCCGGGCAGTGCCACCACTGTACAACGGACTGTGGTCGCCAGATACGAAACTGTCGGTCAGTGTGAAACTGCCAAACGCCATATTGACACCAGATACAACACATCACTTGAATGTGTTGCTGTAGGAAAGAAAAAAATATGAACGAACGAATTCGACAACTTAAACAACAGGCTAGAGACTTTTATTTGTTACAAGAAGATTTAGATTGCTCAACGAAACAATTACACGAATTGGTAGAATCTAAGTTCGCCGAGTTGATTATTCAGGACTGTATGGATGTAGTTGATGGTTATACCAAGCCCCGCACATTTGAAACACACTACGATGCGGTTGAACAGATTGAACAACTTTTTGGAGTCAAACATGAAAACATTTAAAGAAATATTGGCCATTGCAATTTTGATGATGTGTACAATTATGGTCGTAGCGACCTGGGATATGCCAGGCAACACTGGATGGCTGATAGCCCTAGTGGGATGGCTCGAAATTGTAGTAAATCGACCCAAAGAAACAAATAATGACCTTTAAACCACACACGAGCTGTATACGCACCATTCGGCAGGGCGACGACAATTTCCTCGTACAAGATGGTATGGTACTCAGTCCCAGAGCAGGCTTCGAAATCTCATCAGAATGTCCCAATGAATATAAAATGATCATCAGCCGGTGCATTGATCGTGGCTGGCTACAACCCGTGGCATATATGAAAGATTCAGAACTAACGTGGGAAATTTTGCAACAATGATCTACTTATTACTATTTTTATTCTTCTTCAAACACTTTCTGGCCGACTACCTGTGGCAAAATCAGCGTATGCTCACAGAAAAAGGCACCTATGGTGCTCTTGGTGGCCTACAACACGCCGGCTTGCACGGAGCCTTTACCTATGTGATCCTGTTGCATTTTTTGGATCCTGTGTTGGCCTTGGCCTTGGCTGTGTTTGATGCTTTCCTACACTATCATATTGACTGGGCCAAACGACAGTTTAGCCAGGGCCTAACACCAGATGATCGCACCTTCTGGATCTGGCATGGTATCGACCAACTGTTACACGCCATAACCTATTTTGTTTTGGTCTACTTAACCGGACTACTCATATTCAACGGAACAACTAACACATGAACAAACCCATATCCAACAGCAGAAACACATCCGAACTTGCAGTGGCGCAGGTCGGCAATCGTTTTGATCTAATACTAATACTGGCCAAACGAGTTCGTGAACTCAAGGCCGGACACCGGGCCAAGATAACAGGTGCCGGTGGTATCAGTGCCACAGCCTTGATGGAAGTTGAACAGGGACTTATTGGTAGAGAATACCTTAAGAAGGTAAAATGATCAAACACATTCATCCCCGCGGTAGGTACATGATGGTCATAGGTGGCAGTAGCGGCACTTATGTCAATGCATACAGTGGCTCACAGGGTGTGGGTAACCTGCGTTTTAATACCACTAACCAACAGATGGAAGTGTATGATGGCACCGCTTGGACCTTGTTGAACACGCCCGATGCCACCATAGGCCTAAACGACGAAGCCGAATCTTTGCTGGATTGGGCACGTGAACGACGCGAAGAAGAACGGGCATTCAAAGAGAGTATGAAACATCATCCGGGCCTACAAGAAGCATACGAACGCCTTGAGATCATGAAGGCACTCACATTAGAACAGGACAAACAAAATGAAATGGTTTAAGAAAAAAATTGCAAGTTGGGCCAGAGAAGGCAATCAATTGGAAGAGGCAAACATGATCGAATCCATGTCTGATCGTGACATGGCCGTGGTAAAATCAAAGAAGCATCGAGGTCTCAATATCATAGGCACTCAAGACACAGCTCGCAGTTTTGATGCCTCGGGGATGACCTTTACTTTGTACAAGAGTGTGGGCGGCTTTGTGTTAGAAACACATAGGTATGACCCAAGAGCAGATCGCAGGGTAAATGAACTGTATATGATCGACGAAGAAAAAGACTTTGCCACTCAAGTGGCACAAGCAATCATGATTGAAAGTGTAAAACTATGACCGAAGAACGCATTGCAAGACCCATTGTCAAAAACAAATACTGGATAGTGGAAGACCATGGCCAGAAGGTGGCCACCATACAGGCAGTGGAAGAAGGTGGCTTTGTGTATGTACACGATGATCGACGCGAGCCGTTTGCTAGTATCAAAGTCCTAAGCCGGCAATACAACATTGTATTTGACAAGCCGGTACGGAAGACTGCAGAACAACAGGTCGAAGGCAATCACGTTTACGGTTTCCCCACACAGTTCCGTCCACACAACGAACTGTATGATGTACAACGCAAGTTGCCGATCTTTACCAAGACCGCAAAAAGCAAAAGTTACTTTTGTGCCGGCTACTACATCATCAAATTTGACAGCCATTGGGCCAGAGCCACGTGTCCAAAATTGATCACACTGAATCGTTATGAATTCCGTGGTCCTTACTTGACATCGGAACAAATGCAAACCGAACTCAAGGCTGCCAATGGATCATAGTCTCAGCATTCATGTGCGTATGTTCAATGATCGTGTGCGGGCCATGAACCAAACACAGAAGAAAGAACTCACTCTCACTGCCGCAGAAGCACGTAATCTACACTCAGATATATTTGCTTTGCTCACACACGTGGCTGAGATTTCTGGCAACAATGTCGGCGGAACGGAAGATATCACTGTATTGATGGACGGCGGCGGCTTTAAGTAATATACGCCTATAACGAAGATAAATAAAATACAGGAAACATTGAGATGTCAAGACCAAAGCCAACAGTACTACTCGAGCACGTGAACAAGTTGAATTACAAAAGTGATCAAATTCTGAGTTCAGACGGAATTTGGGCTGTGTACTACGACAGCAAGCCCATCAACTTAAAAACGGCCAATGTTTTGATTGCCTATCCAGGACCAAAATACAAAAAAGTCTCGTTCTCCAACAGTGGTCACGCCATCAACTTGTGCAAGAAACTCAACGTATTATTTAAAACTGACAAATTCGAGGTTGTGTTATTGGCACAGGGCGAAACTGTTTTCTCACAAAAGAAACTGTAACTGTGTGCCATGTCCGATGACGCAAGAACACAGGCGTATTGGCAACAGCATATTATAGATCATGTTGAGCATCCGTTGTGCCCTTGGCCCGAAACCACATTTCGTGATTTTTGGTTCAATCCATTGAACCGAACCAGTCTTAGACTGACCGAGTTCGGACACCGAATAGCCGTGGGCTTGGCTGGTCTAGAAAATTTTCGTGTGGACCTTGACAGCAAGATAAAACCCAAACATTTTCTATTGTTCGAAAAGGCCTGCGTGAGTCCTTACTATGTGAAGAAGCTGGATCAGTTGGTGGTGTTTGACCAAGAGACCGCTGTGATGATACAGTTACACGCCGGAAACTTTGATGCTTACTTTAGGAACCGGTTAGACCATGAGTAATACTCAAGTACTACTTGACATATATCCCAAAAGATGTTATACTACAAGTTGTTTAATCTTATGGAGTAGATAATGGGAGAATCTGTAGCACTGCATTGTACACTAGACGAGGACTCTGGCCAGTGGCTGGTTTGGTTTCCACACCCGCTAGGCGGTATGAATGTGTTGGAATCTTTCGACTACGAAGCCGATGCTAGAGAATTTTGGCAACAGCAAATGGACTCTGCTGATTTGGGAGAAACAGAATGATCACAACCATCAATGGTGATATGCTGGACCAAGAGTCTGCAATCAAAGACAATAGTGTTGACCTAGTGTTGACAGATCCACCTTACAACATCAGTGAGGATGGTGCTCAACCAGTTTGGATCGACAAGGCTACCGGCAAAAACAAAACTACCATACACAATCAAAAATTCAGTGAGAGCTTTGACCAGAACTGGGACGAAGTCGAACACGACGAATTCTTATCTCAGATAGACAGTTGGGCCACGTTCTGGTTTAAAAAAATGCGTAAGGGCGGAGCCTTTGCCATCTTCATCAGTGACCAGTATGTGAGCTATCTGTGGACTGCCATGGAACGTGCAGGCTTTGAACCCAAGCGAGTGTGGACCTGGAAGAAGCCAGCGGCAGTTCCATTTAACCGTCAGGTCAATCCTGTGAGTGCCTGTGAGTATGTGTTGTTTGGTATCAAACCTGGCGGCAAAAGAACTTTCAACGCCGACACCGCTGAAGGCAGTCGTGTTGAACGCTATGCCAGCGCAGACAAGATCAGTAGTATTGTGTACAAGATGATCAAAGATGCTCCGGATCTAGACAATCTTGATGCCATATTTGCTGAGGCCAAAAAAGAAGCGGTCAGGATGTTGCGAGATCGTAGGCGCACCGACACAGGCCTGGTGCAGTGTGTGATTCCCAATACCATCACCTACAGTGGCGGCCTGGGCAAAAACAAAATCCACCCCACACAAAAGCCCACCGAAATCTTGGAATACTTTATTGAGCTGTTGAGCCGTCCCGGAGATCTTGTGTTGGATACCTTTGCCGGATCAGGTGCCACCGGAGTGGCTTGCCATAATCTTGGGCGTGAGTGTGTTTTAATTGAGCGTGACACCAAGATGTTTGGTAAAATGCAGGCCAGGATTGATGCTCTTCACACCGAAACATTAGATAACAATTTGTTTGAAAACAGTTGACCTTTATTTGACTTTATCGTATACTATGATTGTCTTGTTTAAGTTATGAGACGTTCAATCAACTTTAAAGGAAAAATTATGACGACAGCAACTTTGCCACGAACTATAAATCGTGGATCCAATCCCTATGCACCCATTGTTAAACAACAAAATCAGCGTTTGACTCCAGTGCATAACAACGGTGTATATCAGCCCATCACTCAACGTGCTAGTGCAGTACACAATCATTCCGGAATACAACAGGCACTAAAAATTCTTGCCGCTCGTATGGGTGGGAAGAAATTCTCCAACGCCCACTGTGGCGAATTGATTTGGGTACCATTTAGTCTACTGGATATCAATATTGAAATTCAGCGAGATGCTGAGGCTGAACACCAGGCCAAAATTATCACACGTTTTGACCCACGCATCTATATGCCAGTTATGGCAACCAAACTGGCTAATGGCAGATATTCTGCTTGGGAGGGTCAACAAACTGCCTGTACCTTGTATCATTTGCATCAAGCCGGATTATTGGAAGAGGACTTCCTTGTACAAGTAAAGGCATTTGACGAAGACCTAACAGTCCCCGGTTCCACACTTGTTGGCGAGGCTGTTGGCAATTATGGATTCCGACAAATCAACGGAGGTATGCGTAAGCCTATTGATGCATTCCATTTGCATCGTAGTCGTGTAAATGGTGTTCGTATGTACAATTCTGTGTTTGAAGAAGATGTACAAAGTGAAATTATTCAACAGACGCTAGAACAACACAATATGTTTCCTGCCAAATCCTCTGATGCCAAGTACAACAGGGCCACGCCAGGTATGATAACTTACATTCATGGTTTGAACTTGATTGCCGGCCACGGTACCGAAATGAAAAAGTTTGATATAACCATTACTGATCTTGAATGGGCATTGAAATGGCATAACACCTACTACCCCAACGAAAAGGGAGTAGATGGCGGTTTTATTCTAGCATTCGGTCGATTACACGCCGCGGCTAGAGCCAGCAAGCCAACAATCACTTTAGATGCCGCAACAGAAGCAGATTTGTTCAAATTGTTTCAAAGCGAATATGGTAGTCCAAAGAGCTTTCATAATTTCTGCCAACAACGTTGGAAATCGTTTACTGCTCGTAACAATATGCCCGAGTCTTGGAGCGACAGTTGCCTAACACCAATCTTGGTAATGGACTATATCAATTGGGGCGGACAATGTGCATTGCCGCAAGTGCCTCACATGACTACCTACGCAGGTATATAAATGATTGATGCCAAACAATATTATTTCTATTTGTGGCGTCATCGTTATGTTGACGATGCCACAGACGAAATTGTCACACGCACCTGCCTAGGCATAACCAGTAATCCTACATCAAGGATACAGGGATATGAAGGACATGTTGGTCACGTGGTGCAGTTCACAGGTCTGTGGACCGGCACCGAACGTTTGATACGAGATCTCGAAGCCAGACTTAAAAGTGAGTTTTATGACTACCTGTTTGTTGGCACCGGAGATTTTAGATATGAATGGATCGACGAAAACATAGTACACGAAGATGTGCATAAGTGGGTAGAATGGGAAGTGGCTAATTCCTACATTGGTATTGAAAAAGTACTACCTAGCTGATGTAATACTCAAGTACTACTTTTTGACCCTGCCCAGTGCAGGGTTTTTCTTGTCCATAATTCCCCTTTTTGCTATAATATAGGCATACAAAGCAAAAAGGAGTTCAAGATGCGACACGTAGCCGGTTTTAGTAACAGCACCAAAATTCGTTTCGTTGTCAACGGTTTTGGTATGTACGGTACCATCAATGATATCTACACAAAAACGGCCACAGCCAGCCACGGTGCCGCTCTGCGCCTTGCGATCCAAAAACTGGCTTATGATCGTCGTCATAGCAGTTTTACTGGAGATGGTCGCCCAGTGGGTGTGGGCATCACGCACGAAGGTGTTGATGTGCAAATTACATTGATGGCCAATTGATTTCGGTTGTCCATAATTCACAAATTTGTTATAATAGTCACATACAAAGCAAAAAAGGAGCCCCGAATGCGATACAATGATTTGAGCGAAAAAGAGAAAAGTGAAGTTCGTATGTACGGTGTCACAGAAGCCGGTATGCGTGAAGCCGTGGAGTCCAGCCCCAGTTTCCGTTTTTCAGGTCCTGCCATGGTTGTGGCATCCATGCTGTCAGATGCACAAGAACTGATGTCTTACGAGCAACCCGACTTCAACACCATTGAAGATCAGCGCCAACTGCTGAACCGTGCCAAATTTATTTTATTCACTTACATTATGGACAAGGAGACAGTATAATGAGCGCCATGAAAGATTTGATGTACGATATTCAAGAACTGTTTATCGACGGATACGATGCACAAGGCATCTCCAGACAACTAGAACTGCCATTTGACCAAGTGATTGCGGTCTTGGAAGACTTTGGTGTCACCGTTGAGGATATGAATCCTTACAACACAATTAATAGTTGAATGTTGCATTTTCGCGACAGACAATAAATCACTTTTAGTTTATAATTAGTTTTTTCAACCAAGGAGTTAGCAAATGGCCGCTACTGAAGCCCGTACAGTTACCGCAACAGAAGCCCGCAGTCGTATTCTGCGATGCTTTAAAAAACAACGTCCCGTATTCTTGTGGGGTCCTCCCGGCATTGGCAAATCCGAAGTGGTTGCTGAGCTGACCCAAGAACTGGGTGGTCATATGATCGACCTACGTCTAGGACAGATGGAACCGACTGATTTAAGAGGAATCCCATTTTTCCACAAGAACAAAGAAGTCATGGATTGGGCTCCCCCAATAGACTTGCCCAACGAAGAACTGGCCAGCCAGTATCCAGTGGTTGTGTTGTTCTTGGATGAAATGAACAGTGCCGCGCCAAGTGTGCAGGCCGCAGGTTATCAGTTGATTCTGAACCGTCGCATTGGCAAATACAAATTGCCAGACAATGTTGTGATCGTTGCCGCAGGTAACCGTGAGAGCGACAAAGGTGTCACATACCGTATGCCTAGTCCTTTAGCAAATCGTTTCTTGCATCTTGAAGTTCGTCCAGACTTTGACTCGTGGCAGACTTGGGCAGTGAACAACAAGATCCACGCCGATGTTGTTGGTTACCTGAGCTTTGCCAAGCAAGATATGTTTGACTTTGATCCACGTTCGCCCAGCCGCAGTTTTGCCACCCCACGTTCGTGGACCTTTGTGAGCGAGTTTGTGGAAGACAACGATATCACTCCGCAAGAGCTCACAGACTTGGTGTCGGGCTTGGTTGGTGAAGGACTGGCAGTCAAGTTCATGGCACACCGCAAGGTTGCTGGACAGATGCCCAAGCCCGAAGACATCTTGTCAGGCAAGGTCACTGAACTCAAAGTCAAAGAAGTCAGTGCCATGTATTCCTTGACTGTGAGCCTGTGTTATGAACTGCAGGACTCGTTCAAGAAATTGGGCACCGCTGGCATCAAAGACTGGCACGCTCAGGCCGACAACTTCTTGAAGTTTATGATGACTAACTTTACCACCGAGTTGACTGTGATGGGTGCTCGTGTTGCACTCACCACGTATGCATTACCAATGGTGCCCGGCAAGATGCCCAGTTTTGACGCATTCCATCAGAAATACGGCAAGTACATCATTGCCGCAAGTGGTAATAAGTAATATAGGACAGGGGCTTCGGCCCCTGCACACCTCATGATCACAATTGAGAAACTGGATGGCAGACATAGCGGAAGAAGCCTTTGGTCACACCGTGCCTGGTTTCGTGGAGCCGATAAAGCCTATGACTTCCATAACGTTCGAACAGAATGTTGGTCTACTTTTGGTCCAGCCTGTAGTAGAGATGATGTTTGGCCAATCCGAAAAGTTGACCCAACGTTTTCCCCAGATTGGTGTTGGCATCACGATTGGCGAAACAATGCCTACTATCTTTATTTCAAAGGTAATCATCCCATGGCATCCTGGATGCTATTAAAGAGTTGACGATAAATCCAAAATATTGTATAATACTAATATTCAAACAAGGAGCACGTATGTCAGATACCACATTAGCAGACAAAGCCAAAGTTAAAACAATTACTGACCCTAAAAAAGATGCGGCCGCACGTGAAAAACTGATCACTGCACGTATTGGACTTTTGCTCAAGGCTCCGTTCTTTGGTAACTTGGCCACTCGTTTGCAGTTGATCAATGCCGATGAATGGTGTGGTACTGCCGCCACAGACGGTCGTAAGTTCTACTATAACAGCGAGTTCGTCAACAATCTTCCACTCAAACAATTGGAGTTCTTGTTTGGACACGAGGTCCTGCACGTGGTGTATGATCATATGGATCGTCGTGGTGATCGCGAGCCACGTTTGAGCAATATTGCCGCTGACTATTGTGTCAACGCAGACTTGTTGGATCAACGCATTGGTGACAAGATTCCCATTGGTCTATACGACAACAAATACAAGGGCTGGAGTTACGAAGAAGTCTACAATGACTTGTACGAGAACGCAGACAAGATTGACATCAACAAATTGTTGAAACAGGTGTTGGATGAGCACTTG